>JGI24022J15233_10004533_pt1 | contig 14375 bp, 12 predicted proteins | sample Ectturendosymbi2_FD_15233 | JGI IMG/M metagenome (IMG submission 15233) | reverse complement strand
AATAAACCATCGACCGTGTTGTCCTCCAATGTCTAACCCACCGACCTCCTCATGGACTGCACAGCCTGACGGTTCTGAGACAATCGGATGGTTGCTCAACACCTGCTCCGAGATCTAGTGCGGCTGAGCAGTGGATTGAAGAACCGGCTCAATCGACGAAGATGATGATGAAGGTCCATTGCCTGAACCAGGCATAAGGGCTAATGCGCAGGCAGTCTTCCAACTTTTCTATCATAGGGAAGCAGCAGGATACGTAAATTTGTACATTTTGTTTTGTAATCTTATACATACGTTTTAAACGATCAACGCAAAAGTATCAAAAGCAGAGAAGCTAATCGCAATTATGTTCTTTGACTTGAGGCATCTTCATTCAATAATTGCTTCATGATACGTACCTGTGTTTCACATCAACCCAACGCGGCGCACGAGACCAATTATTGGCCCGAAAAGAGTGTTTGAGTGCGTTCGGGACTTATCTGTCTTTTGAAACACTCGTTTCGTTTAAATTTTCACGATATTGAAATTAGTTATCGCGTTATTTTGTTGCTTATGACTTCGGTATTTTACTTGTTTGCCAAGTTGTTGCCGACCATGTGAAAACCGTAATATTTGGTACAGAGGTGGATGCACAAACGGCATGACAAATATGCAACTATCTTTCCCATTCCTACAAAATAACAATGTCGCTCATTGTCTTTTCTTGAAAACCTGGCGATTTGTTTAGAAAGCCTGACCTTGTCATTTTTACACTACTCCAGGTGGTGTTGGACTTTTGCATGGCTATCTAGCTGATGAAAAGTACTCAGAACAAGATGATCCTGTGTTAGTGTCAACGGTTGAACCACCTGGACGTGATGAAAAGTCTTCCAGCACTACAATGCCACTTATATGCGACTACGAATTTGATGCCGCTGCTGATATACGAGGCGAAATATTCTTTTTCAAGGTATAACGTCGCGACCATGACCTTGCTCCTGTCACGTTTATGAACCCCATTATACCTTTCGATGCTTTACCAGAAAACAGCTGGAAATAATGTGCTTGAATCTCGAAATATTTGATATGACAGGTATACGCACAAGACGTTTTCTTATTTACTTAACTTTCCTATTCATTGCAAAAATATCTGCGTGGAATAATGATGAATCTACAGCACATCTGTTTAATATACCCCATACCCCATAAAATTGTCTAGTTAAGCGCAATCAGAATAAAGCCACACATGACAGTCAATTGCTAGTTCCAATTGGTAAAACAGTGCATTGCAGCAGATTAAAAACTCGGAACATCGCAATTTGTCAACCCTTTAACGCCCGCGCAAGCCACTTTTAAGTGTCTCGGACTTCAGTCTTCGGTCATAACTCGCCAACCGATAGAGCTGGAACCAAAAGGTTTTGCATACTCAGATATTTTTTGCTTCAATCGTGCTATAGATTTTCACACGAATCGGTAAAGCAATCGTGCTTTAATTCAGCTTTGATTCAGATGTAAGTTAAACAATGGAGCCATGAAAAACAACTAAAATTTAAATATTTTCGTTGCTTTGTATTTTTGTAGAACATTCTGTTTTAACGTACGACACATAAAAGAAAATCAAACTCTGAGTAATCGAAAATAGGGAAAAAACTATTAGCTTTCATCATTTAACAAGCAATTTGAGTCTATACCGAGCTCGGTTTTGTTTGGTTTTTGCAGAAATACAACAAGATTATTTTATCTGGTTTTCAGGATAATTTCTTTTGGCGCATCGAAAGAGACGGCAAAAAGTATCCCAAATATCCTATGGGGCGCTTTTGGACAGATTTTCCAGAAGATGTCACAGTGGATGCAGTTTATGCGAGAGGAGAAAATATATTTATTTTTTCAGGTAAAAAAGACCGGTTTGGCAGTTTTCTACTGACGTTTTTTTAACCACAAACTCTGAAAAGAAAACTCATTTTGTACTTTGGACATATAAAGCAATTTTCTAACCTTTATTTATCTTGGTAGAGACAACCTATCGTGTAAAGAGAAACACGATGCTGTTCCTGTGAGAGGAAATACAGTTTCTGAAAACGAGGTGAATTTACCTGTCAAAGAAAGTCTAGCGGGTGAAGATATTACACGGCACTTTAATGAGCATGGTGAAGTTGCAAACGAGGAAACTGCTGAGAATGTCTTCGATGATGTTGCCCATTGGCCCAAGCACTGTTCTGGCCGGGTGCTCAAGGAGTTAGTAAAACGTCGGTCATTTCAAAACAAAGACGGAACATTTAGTCCGACTGTAAAAGTAGGGCAGTAGGACCCTATTACAACATTGGTTCTATGGAACTGCGCACCAACAGTAGGAAGCAATCATGGGAGAGTGTTGAGATCGTGGTTGCTTTACTCCAAAGCAAATGAATCGTTTGACTGCTCTATTGTCGTCTTTTTTTAAAAAGAAAATCAGCGCAAATCAAACCTGTCTAAGAACCCTGGCTTCAAAAAATTCTGAAAAATGAATGCAAAAATTTCCAATCATGAAATTTTTCTGAGCACATAAGGGCGTGTGCAGAAGGAAAGAAATTAGTGATGGCATTGAGCAAAGGCAAGACTCTTGATCATGAAATACAGCAGCAGATAGACACAGCCAGGCAAATCTGGAGAAGTGTTTTGGTACGGTTGGTGGATGCCACATTTATCGCAAAAAAACTGCCTTTTAGAGGTCATCAAGAGGATGGAATATCTACAAACAAAGGGAATTTAGTAGAGCTTGTTGAGCTGCTCAATAAGTTTGACCCTGTTCCTAGAAAACATTACTCAAAGGAATACAAGGACAATCGGTACTATTCATCTCCAGATTCAAAACGAATTCAATGGTTTGTTGGGCAAATATGTGAAGGCAGATATGTTGAACCAAATTCACAACGTCAACTACTTTATTATCATCTCAGATAGTACACCTGACATTTCCTAAGTAGACCAAAAAAGCTTAATTTACCACTTTGTAGCTGTTGAAGACGAATCGGTTCTGATTCGAGTATCTTTTCTAGGATTTTTGCGGTTATGTGGCAAAACAGTCAAAGATATCAACAAAACTTTATTAGATGATGGAATTTGCCAACTGCAGAGGTATCGCGCTTGATAATATTGCTGCAATGACTGGAGTTCACGGTGGCGTTCAACGTCTTTTACGGAATATAAATAGCAAAGCAAGTTTTATTCCACGTTCAAATCACAGTTTAAATTTATCCGGGGTTTATGCATCGAGTACAAGTGCCATTTCCTTCTTTACTGTTCTGGAAAAACAATCAGGTTTTCTTTGTGTTCAACGTTCCGTTAAAGAGATTTGACTTCGTGCATGTATATCACAGTGAAGCGTCTGGTGGCCACTCGCTGGAGTTTACAGTATGAGGCTATTCCTGTTGTGAAAACAGGTTTTCTTACTTGTGATAAAAGCACTTTAGGAGCTGACTTCAGTTTCTGAAAATGTTCAAACCCGAGGGGATGCTGAATTTGTTCTAAATTCTCTTCTACATTTCGATATTTTTTGTCATCTGTACTTTGGGAAGATGTTCTAAAAGAAACGCCTAAATTGGCAGTGGCAAGGAGTGTTTGCGTATCTAGAATAGTTGCGGCAAAATATATTTTGATCGAAGTAGGGAAAGCATATTGCAGAAGCAGTAGAGGAAAGCAAAAAGACCTGTGAAGAACTTAGGATTGTAATTCAACAGCGGATTCGAACAAAGAGGAAACTGCCAAAAGAAGCGGCGAGTGCTTCATTTAACAGCACATGAAAACATAAAAAGATCTTTACGCATGCTATGACAGCAGACTGGTAGTTGAACTGGAAGCGCGCTTTGATGCCGCAGTCTATCTGCATGCACGCTATTTTCGCTGGTTTGTGCTCAAAATCCCTTTTATAGGATATGGAAGAAAAGTTGAAAAACAAGTATGAGCTATTAAATCAATCATACACCGGTGATTGGATTTCGAAAAACTTTCTTATGAAATTCAGCGACTCAAGAATTTCATCAAAGCAGCTTCTGGTTTTGATGGTGAGTTTGAAAGTGATATGAGAGAGGCATCAGGGATTGAATAGCCGAAATGGATGTCTCGACGGAAACTCCAGGAAGTGCAGTGCCAAACCTAATAAATGCATTTCCTCTTTTTTGACTTCGACGATATCCGTGGTAGCAGCAGAAAGAAGCTTCTCCAAGCTGAAATTAATAAAATCTTATCTCAGATCATCCATGGCACAGGAGAGAATTATTTGGTATCAAAGCAATAAAAGTAAAGGTTTAAACCGGCATCACAGATAAACGTGTTTTAGCCTCATCAAGCAATGCAAACGCAAATCAGTTTACCAACATTTCGTTTTGTTAACAGCTATGATTCGTTCAGGGTGGAAGCAATATACGGCAGTTTTTATCTGTGAGCAAGTTTTGTTTTGATACTAGTTATGGTCACAAATTTTGTTTGCAGTCAGCGAAGTGTTTGATTGCAATGCTTAAGGTTTTTGATTATTTCAACTTCACGGCCATCTATGTTAATTTCATAGCGCAACAAGTGAAGGTAATGTCTAATGTCGAAGCACAAAATGTTGAGTTTCGATGTTTTATTACAAGACAAGACTCATTTCATTTCATAAATGTTTTATTTTGATTTTGAAGATGTTTTAATATTCCTTATCTCTTTACAAAGCATGAAACATGATTTTCTTTCATTTTAAGTTCTTGTAAGCAAGTGTGAGAGGTGGGAAAGGCGGCACTGTTATGTTCGGGCACAGGCAACACTTAGCCTCGCTACGCCGCTGCTTGTATCGTCTTAAATACCATGCTATTAAATCAAAAACATCTGTTCGAAAAGTGCACAGCTTTTGACAGATTTAATTTTTCTAGCAAGCAAAATTCAAAATTTTCTGATGGTATCATCGAATTGTTTGTTCTTTGTGTGATGCAATGTTCTATTGTGTCTAGGTGCCTGCTTTAGATATAAAAAGAGTTGCTTGTCATATTCAGGTACACAGTACTGGAAGTACACTCATACTAAAACTAATTCTTCCTATCCTCGACCGATAAGTGACTTTGGATTACCCATGGATGGCGGGATAGACGCTGCTGTTGTGTGGAGCAGCAATTCTGGAACTTACTTTTTCAAAGGAAAGCAATATTGGCAGTTCAATGAAGTAAACATATTCATTTAATTTTTATACGTTGCCCGAAACCACTGTGTATCTGCAGCATAATATAATAATTTATGATTAAGTAAAACAACAAAAGTTTTATGTGAACATTAAAATATTAAAAATGTAAGACATAATAACAATGTAACTAAAGATTTAAAAAAAAAATAGCTGAAAAATCAATAAAAAATTAACTAAAATATAAATAAAAAATGTACTTCTTAAGCTGACAAAATCTATTGGGTTTCCACAGTGTCATATGACATATTTTCACTCATCATTTCTATGCCCTTGTCATCTCCACCATCGCACAAAATATTCTTAGGTTTGTTGCTCTAGTTCACAAACTGTAAGTCTGATATGTTCGATTGCGTCAATGTCATGTTCTGCTTCCGACATCTTCCCCTGGGCAGTAGATGCATTTTGTCAGCTCCTCATGTAAATCCGTTTTAATATCATTTTGTTTCAAACGTCATTTGCCTCAATTTGCTCATTTCTTACTAACAATTAATAGAATTGACAGAAACGCGGACCAATTAGTTATTTGTCAACCCTGAGAGCCTGAATCGAAAATAGTTTTCCAATGTGAATGCTCTGAATATAGTTTAAACTTCAATCATTTGCGGTGTTTTGAAGATGAATTGTTGCATTTGATGCATGGTTGTGGTTATATTACTTGGATGGGCTGCATTTCTCTTTGTAAAAACATGTTAAACTTGAACTTATTACCCGCAACGTCCTGCAGAGCCGGTACCAGGTAGTTTGAGACTCCTCCAAGCCTGGACTTTGGGACCCTCAATATCCAATATATTGCATTTAACACATAATATTTATATAATCAGAAATGCCTATATGTTTTGATAAATGTTTTAAAAGCATGCTTGAATGTACATGTATGCCGATGACATAAGAGTGGCTGCCTAATATCTAATGTAATAAATCGGAAGATCTAACATACATATTGCGTGTTTGCCACCAGGCATTCTTCAATCAAAGTTTTTGCTCTTCTAGTGTGAACTTATCAGGAAACATCCTACCGTTTCGATAGCAAAAGCTACGCATAAATGAAAAAGGCGCCTTTGAAAAACAGCAACGAGACCAAAGAGTTGAACATTTATAGCAGTACTGTCAATCAAATTTCTGAGGTAGTCATTTAAAATAAAAAAGCCGAATCAGAAACTACCAGAGCGTAAACTTAATTGAAATGAATCATATAAAATTTCACTGTACAAACGCGTAAAGTTATCCTTAACTTCATTATTTAAAAGGACTGCTTAACTTCATCATTTACATACAACTTTATCATTTAGCGTTAGACTGTTTTCCTAAATTCACGCCACAAAAGCAAAGAAATTGATTGAACTAACGAACAGTTAGGCTACGATTTTACTAAATAGCAATAAAGCAGTGAAACTTCCATTACAAGACCACATAGACAAACACGATGATAAAAACAATACCACGCAAAGAATAAAATATTTTTCTGTATTACTAACTCGAATACAATGGAAAAGTCTTACCTCTCGATGGAATGGTGTACAGACATTTAATCACGCGTCTTTTCATCACGCGACAATTAATCACTGACATTTAGTCACTAGATAGTTAACCACACAGACAATTAAACACCCAAACATTTAATCCCTTAGACTCTTTATCACTAGACAGATTAACACGCACATTTGTACACAATACATATTTTTTCAAATGTAAACAATACATTTCGAACTCGCTCGTGACATAAATCCTGCTGCCATGTTCTGCCTTGTACAGCACAAAATTAAAGTTGTGTATGATCGCATGTTGAATGAAGTGAGAAGAATAATTATTTTGTCTTCTCCTGAGAGAATACTGCTAGATGTTGAGAGTGCAGTTATAAATGCTTTTAGGTCAGCATTTCCGAATGCAACAGTTACGGGTTCCTGTTTTCATTTAACACAAAGTGTTATGCAAAAAGTTAACGAAATTGGCATAAAAGCAGACTGCGAAAAGGATGACAGTTTAAGATTGGCTCTTCGCTGCTTACCTGCATTAGTTGTGGTTTCTTCACACGGCGTTACTGAAGTTTTGTGATACTAGCTAACAACATGTAAGGCCACAAAAATATGCCAGAGCTTTTAGCTTCGTTTGAACGTACGTATGTTCGAGATCGACGTTGGCCAGGACGCAATGAACGTTATGGTTCCGCCATTTTTCCAGAAGAAAGATGTAATCATTTCGAAACTACATCTGAGGGGATTGCAAGAGCAACGAACTGTATCGAAGGTTTCTATTTACGGAATACAGGCACTTTTTCAATGTTATCACCCAACATTATGGACTTTTATGAAAGGGCTTGAAAAAGATATTCAGATGCAACTAACACCATTTTAGAAAATGTCCAGTGATTAAATGTCAGTGATTAATTGTCACGTGATTAAATGTCACCAAACTGTGCAAAATTATTAATTGTCTGCGTGATTAACTATCCAGTGATTAAATGTCAGTGATCATTGTCACGTGATTAAATGTCACCAAACTATGTAAATGATTAATTGTCTGCGTGATTAACTGTCTAGTGATTAAATGTCAGTGATCAATTGTCGAGTGATGAAATGACGCGTGATGAAAAGTCACCAAACTCTGTGGAGTATCGTTGAAAAACAGGGAAACTTGTAGTCAAACACACAATGTTTAATTTTCACAATGTGAACAAAATTAGCGCCATCTTGTGATAAAAGCTTCTAAACATTACTGTAAAACCACTGCTCATTGGCTCAAATAACCGTACTGTCATGAAAGGCACAGTGGTATTGGTTAAAAAACTGTATTTCTCATTGATGTCAGGTGTTGAGTTTTCATTGGACACCTCTGATGCAAGATACATTATATGATTGTATACCTCAGAAACCGGTTTTTATATTCTTGTACAGTAAAAGTTGCAACACAAGTCTACAACGTAATTTTCCTGGATCATTTCTTGCTAGACTATACTAAAAGTTCTTACAAGCAACGTGGACTCAGCAAGGTTACTAACACAACTGCCAATTTACCAAGGCAATTGCTGACAACAAAGCTGTCCACAATGCATTTCGCAATGATTGGCTCAGCTAACAGGAAGCTATGGGTTGTCGGAAAATCAGTTTCTTTGACGTATCAGATAAATATGAATGTTGAAAAGGCAAATGCGTGACATCAGTTCTTGGTGAGTTAAGACCTCAGTCAGATTTAGGGGTCCTTTTTACCAGACCCCCTCTAGTAGGAGGGTACGGGGGCCCTTCCTCCGGCTCTGCCTGCAGGACATGCCAGTAACTCCTTTTTACTTTGCCTCTCATCACTAAATCTTTATTTAAATCTGTAGCAGATACAGATACTTTTGATCCTGTACAAGCTGTTAAATGTAAGTTCTAGTTGGCTCTTAAAAATATTTTTCCTCTGGTCAAGGTAAGCCAGTACAAGCTTCAGTGGTTAAGACTAACGAGATAAAATATTTGAATGGGTGAAAACGTTTCGTTTTCATGTACTCATTTTCGCAAATGCTGTACTTTTGTCATCATCATGATGGTGATCCGCTACAACCAGTTCTTGACAATACCTCAAATACTTTTGCAACTAATCCTTGCTTATAATTCTTCCAGCATTGCCGACGATGAGCATTTGCTTAATTTGATATAAAGCTAGTAATGTACGGCTGTTCACAGCGAACTGAGGTGATGTAAAGTATCAGTGCTTTTTTCCTCAGATTTAGCTTAGAAAAATTCTAGTTAACACCATCTGAATGCGGAATTACTTCATAAGACGGTTATTTATGCTAATTTTTGTTTAACACTACATTGAGTGACATTCATTAGATGGAACCAATTACTTTGAATAAAGCGAGATTATTCATCATCAGTTAGTAAGCCTTATTTTTCGCAATTAAAAGTATCGCCTCGATTTGCTGAACAATTGTCAAAAACATTAGTTTCATCCAAAAATATTCTTCCTTCATACGTCGCAAAAACGTTTGATAAATATCTAATCACAACAGAAATCTTCGCATTTCTTTCTATCCAGAACAAACGACAAATCGAACTAAGTTACCCGCGATTCATAAAAGATCTTCACGGCGTTCCAAATGATATTGACGGGGCTTTCACTAACACCACAGACGATTCGGTTTATTTCATCAAAGGTAGAAGACTGTGGAGGATGGACGAACGTCTTCGAGTGACGGAGAGCGACTCAATTGGCGTTAAGTGGTTCGGGTGTCCTAAGCCTGAAAGTGAACGCCAGCCTGAAGTAGGGTTAAACAGTACTGGGCAGTTGCACGGAAAAGCACAGTGCTTGCGTTGCAACGTTACGTTGTTTGTCTTTTGTATTTTGGCATGCTTCGCAAAACTAAAGGTTACTGACTTTCTACTGACGTTTCTGTAAGTTTAGCAGCCGTGTGTGCTTTTGTATTCAATCCCACTTCACCAGCAAAAAATGTGCTGGGTAGCGTGTTACGGCAATATTGGATCATCTTTGGCAACGACACACATTTTATTTGTAATTTCATGTATGGATCCGATGAACGAATATCCACCTGTAACCTATACACTGAAAAAGCGGAGATAAAGGCCTTCGTCACTTAATTGCGTCTTTTTCAAGGCAGTCGTAGCGCTTTTTAGAGATTTTCAAAGCTTTGAATTTTAGGAAATATTGTGAACTTGTCAGATACACATTGTTTTGGGAATATGCGTCCCACTGTTTAAACAACTAGAGCCTAATTAAGCATTACTCAAATTAGACCATCACGCAATCACGTTTTTAAAAACTAACTCTTTAACATCAAATGTTTGATTGCTTTTCGTAGCGAAAGACTTGATTCTTACCTGTCTCAGCTGTATTTATCCAAACAGAAGAAATCAGAAAGCTTGCATGAAGCATTCAGACATTTTCACTTCATACAGTATCACACAGTAGGTAATATTCATAGCAAGATTGAGTGGGTGGTGAATTCACACAATACGTTCAAGTTAATGAAAATGCAAGAAGAGTTAAGCTACTAGTAGTCAAAATGCACTTACTCCTCAGCAGCAGTTATTAGCGTAGAACTTAAACTAAATCAAAAACAATTTGTTTCAAGATATTTGTCACCTTTTAGGTCGTTACTACTTGATTTCAGAACTGCTGCATCGTTTACACGACCTAAAGCGTTTCCAAACGCTACTGTAGACCTGTGAAGTTCACAAATGTGTACTTGCCTTTTCTCGGATTGCATCGATTATATAATCCTGCATTGATTGGTTTTGATGACACTCCGTAATGTGGTTTAATGCGTTTTTCTTTAAGAATGGGTGCCATTTGCATTATTAGAAGAATTCTCGCTTGAAAGTTCTTCCGTGGCTTTAACTCAGAGAAAAGGTGATATTTTACTTGTGCCACCAGTTTTACTGTGCTCGCTAAACTTATAACTCTCAAAGACTTTGTGTTGAGTGATTGTTATTTGCTTGATTGATTTATTGTTTCATATGATTCAGCTAACAAACAGAAACAATACAAAGATCCATCATGAAAAAAGTAACCATTTGTCAGTGGAAATTAAAATAAATGAAAACACAGCGGCAAAATAACTGATCCGTGTTAACTGAGATCATAGGCGTAGCCAGGGGGAGCCAAAGGGGCCATGCCCCCCAAAAATTTTTAGCATACCTTGTCATTTTGTACTTTAAGAAATGATGTCCCACATAAAATGCTGTTGCTTTTCATTTGTTGCTGTTCATATTGCTTGAATTTGTATTACAGTCTGCCCTTTCGTTTGTAACTGTGCAACTATTCCAATTGTTTATGTGGCCTGCATGAAGAAAAAAATGCATTGTAATGTCTTTCAACTGTGGTTTGAGTAAAGCAAAAATATCGGCATCGGGTATCGTCAAAGAAAATTGAAAAGCATCACTATCGGCCTATTGACCCTAAAGATGTACCAGTAAAAGATGTCTTTGCCTCAGTTGAAACGGATTACGATGCATTTTTTCCAGTGAGGCTGACCTAATTCGTGGCAAAGTGGTTTCCACCATACGAAACAAAAAGTGAAGTAGATCAGTTTTGACGAAAAAAGAACATGGCATTGCAACCGATTCAAGTATAATAATCACCAACGTTGACAAAGGTAACATCACCACAGTCGTAGAGAAAGGGTAGTATGAAAACAAGATTAACAACGATCAAGAAACTTACAAATATCATTACACCAACCGCATTCACAACCAAAGATGTCAATAAATTTGTTAACAACTTGCTCGAAAGCAAAAACATCACAAAACAAGCAAGCTAGACTGAAAAACTCAGATGCCACAACAAGTGGTGGGTTTAGGGTTGGGGAAGCCCGTGGCAAGACTAAAAAGGGGGCCCTCTGATGACGTCATCATACTCAGCCAACCGTGTTAATAACTTTTGATTTGCCTAAGATTCGGCCACCCAACAATACGTTCCTGAGACTACGGCATAACTGAAATAGTAGAAGGAGAAAATGCAAAAGGTGTTCATGATACGCAACTTTGAAAACACTGAAAGTTGGGAAGACATGGCTGGCAACACATAAAAGTTAGGCAATAGCAAGTTGGTATCGCCCCCAATTTATTTTCGCGACCCATTTCTCTGCATTCACCATCAATAAACTACAAAGTTTACACCTTTGAAAGTTTCACACCTTCCCTCTATGAAAAAATTCTTGGTAGTTGGTATCCTGAATTTGTTCACATTCATGTCTTTGTGGAATCCATGAAATTACAAAAGAACAACCAAGAAGATTTAAAACACTAAATTTGTTTTAAATTTCATCCTTTTAACTGCAAGAACATATCAAACAAAAACATCTAATTAGAGACTTGTTTTGGAAAGCTTTGAGGCTGGATGACTCAAGGCTGCCCTCATCTTGCTTTGACACTAGTTTGCAAAAGTAGGAAATAATTCATGTACCTTATCGAAAACATTTCTACAGCAGCAAGTAACCTACACAATTGATTAAGTCTGTGCTAAGAAAAAACGGTTCAAGTTATACTGGCTAAGAGCTGGCAAAAGAGCTTAAACATCACCTACCAAGTCTGTCTTAGACCAATCATTTACTAGTCAAGCTTCAAATAACCTGTGACTTCAAGCATAAGTTAAATCAAACGACCTAAAATACCTGAAATATCTGTAGAAAAAATGAGTAGCCTTGCAACAGCAATAATACAAAATTACTTTATAAACTAGGAAGAAAGTGTCCTATAAATTAAAAATATAGTGTGGTCCCTGCTATAACAATTGCATGTTGTCTTATTTTCTGATGGAAATGTTCACTAAGGTACAACATCACAAGAAATAAGAAATGTGTCTAACCTTTTCAACTCAGAGACAGAAAAAAGACTACTTTTTGTTCATCTGTGGCATTTTCATAAAAGCATCAATATAGCAAATTCTTCAACCTCTAAAAATTATCATTTGGTATAAAAAGTTATCATTTGGTACAAGTAGCACTATTTGCTCTTATTTCGTAGGGTCTTTTCAGAACTTTTTGGAAGAAATTTTAACCCACAATTTTTTAGGTATAGACGTTGGTTTGAAGCTTTTCCTCATTTGTTCATTGAAGGTGGTGGTGGGGTCGCTTTGAAAGGATGATACTTACACATTACAGTTGCTATTGGGGGCCCCTTTGACAGTATAGTACTTGCACAATACAATTGCTGTTTGGGTTCCCTCTGAAAGTATTACTTGCACATTACAGTTGCTGTTGGTGGCCACGCTGAAAACAAGGTACTTGCACATTAAGGTTGCTTCTGCAGCCCCTTTCAAAGCAAGGCACTTACACATGTCAATTGCTGTTGGTGGCCCCTATGAAAGCAAGTTACTCGGACATTAAATTTGCTGTTGGGGGCCCCTGTGAAAGCAAGGTACTTAAACATTGCAATTGCTGTTGGGGACTCCTTTGAAAGTAAGGTACTTTCACATTACAATATCCGCCGGGGGCCCTTTGAAAGCAAGATGCTCACAAATTACAGCTGCTGTTGGGGGCCCCTTTGCAAGCACAGTACTTGCACATTACACTTTCTTTAAGGCCCCTTCAATGAAGTTTAAAAGCAAAGTACTTACGCATTTCAGTGGCTGTTGGGGGCCCCTTCAGAAGCAGATTGCCTGCACATTACACTTTCAGTAGGGGGCCCCTTTGAGAGCAACGTACCTGCATGTTGCAGTTTCTGTAGGGGGGACCTCTGAAAGCAGAGTACTTACACATTACAGTTTCTTTTAGGGGCCCCTTCAGTGAAGTTTAAAAGCAGAATATCAGTGGCTGTTAGGGTACCTTTGAAAGCAAATTACCTTTAAATTGCAGTTGCTATTGGGGGCCCCTTTGAAAAAAAAGTACCTGCACATTACAATTTCTGTAGGGGGCTCCTTTGAAAGCAGAGTACTTGCTTATGATCTGCTTTGTAGTGCATTATATGAGTGAATAATAAGTTTTTATCAAAAATAAGGAAACTTTACACGTGTAACACCTCAACGGGGGCCTCCAAAAAGGGGAGGCTCGAGGAAAGTGCCTCGCTCGCCTCCCCTTAAACACACCACTGGCCGCAACACCCCAGCTGTACGGACTACCGAAAACACAAAACGAAAACAACATTACCCTACAACCAATAGTTTTTTTCACAGACACCTCCCTACTGGTTAGCTAAAGAATTATCATCACTGCTAAAACCCAGCGCCGGATTTAGGGGGTGGGCAGGGCCCCCCACCATGTCCGTGTGTTTAGCCATATGTGCGACATGTGCGTGCCATTTAGTCGTTTTTTAGCGAGAAAAGTGTGTTTGTAGACGCTTTTAATTATATTGGTCGGCCAAATAGCAGTATTCACTTGAAGAATATTTGATATTGTGACGAAACAACTATTACACTTATTGGTTTCCTGACAGTCGGTCAGGTATCTGAATCTGGTGAATGCAAGACCATGCCACGTAGAACACGATAGAGTAGCTTACGTCACTACTCGTTTCTGGAAGATTTTGCGTCTGCTTTACTCAGATTTGCACAGGTCCCATATGAGTAGCATTGCCAGATATGGCTGCCATATGCCGTCTTTTTGAAGTACATGTCCACTGTTTTCATGAGAAATGAAATATTCTCTTAGGAAATTCGAAAACGTCCTCCTTTTTGCATTCTTATTTTGCATAATAAATGGTGTAACTGGAGGTTTGGGTCAGGATGGAAAACTTAGCTAAAAGGGGCCCACTGGCCACTGTGCAGGGCCCACTACCCA
>JGI24022J15233_10004526_pt1 | contig 14386 bp, 8 predicted proteins | sample Ectturendosymbi2_FD_15233 | JGI IMG/M metagenome (IMG submission 15233) | reverse complement strand
TATCAGTATTCAGCAGCAAGTTGCATATTGTTTTATACAGTATTAAGTTAGGTTATTACACACATTATTACAACACTATCCCCCTGTCTTATTCAAATAGAATATAGTCGTTACATATCAACAGTTTAAGATTGTCACGCAGAAAGCAAAGTTTTTCTGCATATTCACCAAGTAGCCTGTTCAGTAAGTTAGCTGGTAATCCACAACCTAGCCTAAACTAAATTATTTATATTTAAGCAGCACTAGGCCATAACCAATTACTGCCTGTCCGACAGAAGTAAATTCCATAAGAACAATTCGCCATGACAATAGGTAAGGTGCACATATATGCACATTTCGCATCCGATGATTGTGCAATAATGCCACAGAGGTTCTTATCCAATCATATACACTGTGCCTTTAACTTGCATAAGTTGTGTTGTTGCAAACACTGCTTTTGCTGGTCGTGTTTAACAAATGGACAACAGCAATTGTGATGCAATAACGAATACTGACTACCGCACTGCTATCGGACTAAATGACAAATCACCACTTGAACGTGTTTGTGAAATGTTGAAGTAGCACTTCCATGACTTGTGTGCCACATCCACAAAACAGTGCGTTGCAACAGTTTGGATTGTGGGATCGCAATTATCATTATCATGCCTCATGGAAAATGTCGATTCAGTTAACCCACGAACAGGATATTTCAGCTGGCATACAGTGTAAACCAACATGCTTATAACCTAATACATCAAGTTTGAAAAAGTAGAATCCTTCTAAGTTGTTATGTGCAAGTGCTTCACAGTGACAGTTGTCGTCAATAGTGAGTTGCGATTGCATTTGCAATCAATAATCAAATTCATAACTGTGACAACGCGAAACCTACGAGGCGATTATCATACGCTAGGCTTTAATCAACAAAAATCGAAGCTATCATCTGTAGAAACACAGAACAGTTAAGTACGGTGACACCGACAACAACACTTCACCGTAATGACCGAGAATGGCATGTTCAAGCATCACAGTGATATACACACGCCAACTGCCCAGAGCTGTCATGGCAGCAATCAGCGTTTCACGACTGAGAAATGACGAGAGGCAACAACACACAAATCTCCACAATAACGCCACAAATGTTGCTTAACATAATGCAATTCATTTTTCATGCAAGCTCTTTTGAAAATTAATCTGCATTAAACTTAGCATCGATTCAACTTCTGCACTTTAAGTTACAGTCAAACTTTTTGTGCTGCGAAAACTTCCGGAAGTACAATGGGAGTTTATTCATACACAGCACCTGTACGTGGTAGCTTCAAGCATTGCAAAACTTCCTGATGATGCTTTTGTTTTAGCTGTGATGGCCAATGCATGCTCCATGGTTAATCTTGTCTGTTTGTTTATGAAACCGCACCTGCTAGCGTTGCTGTAACATAATTGTTGACTTGCTTCGTTGTGCTTTCTTGTGCGAGTTGTCTGGATGCATGAGGAATATAACAGCATTTTGTCAACACCTACTGAGGCTGATAAAATCAGCCGTTTTGGCTGATACTGATATATTGGTAAAACCCAAATATCGGCCGATATATCAGTTGATCTCTAGTTACTTGCAAATATTTGCAAATGGTTTATGCATCCAGTACCACAATGTCCAACTGGTTGAATAATACAGCAAGTGGCCATCTTCGGGATGCTGCCTAAGTAGAGCACGCATGGAGCTTATCATCAGCTGTATCCATACCACCCTCACAAGTGTTGAAGTCCAGTCGTATCTGGAAAGACAGATCATCCTTATTATGTGTCCCACATATTTGTTGGAAGTTCATCTCTTACTTTTAGAACTCCCAAAAGAAGAAACAGGCCAAAGAATTCTTCAGACACTTATTTTCTAAGAGAGGACTCGCTATCTCCATGTCGACGAGCTTCAGTGGTAGTGAATTCCAAAATATGGTCATTGGTTTATGGCCCCACATTACTTGACAGATGTCTTTAACATTGTCTATATGTGCAGGGATGAACTGTATTGTATCTGGCCTTCTTGATTATATTTTGCTTACTTGCATGTCCACTTTGTAGCCAAAAACAACATAACCAAATGGCAACATCATTATTGACAATTTGACCTCTGCCTGCCAAAGTACATGCCCGAATTTTGGAAATATTCTTGCACAGTATTATGCATTCTATAAAGCTCTTCGTCAACCACACACTTTCTTGGCTTGGGCTCATCAAAGTCATTTTCACTGGACTCTTTATCAATTTGAAGAGCTGTGAGCACTTGTGCATTGTACCTTGCATTGTTGGCAAACCTAGATATAGCAGATAACTGCACAGCAAAAACTAGAGCAGACTTTTGCCCAAACAATATCACAAAAAAGCACAAACCTGCATTTGAGGTAAACAGCTACAGGATGCCTGCAAAAAGCAGTTACAAGGCCACTATTGAGCACTCAACTATGAGAGGTTGCTGGAAAGTTGCTGGATGTCTTTGGTAAGCCATTTGAGCAATGTGGTCCACAATCCTGAATTCTTGCTTCATGTATTTGATGCTAACCTGTCTTCACATACTTTTTAAGTAGTCTGCATTACAGGGACCGAGTTTCAGGGGAAACGGGTGGACAAGACCTCTCAACTTTTGACATAGAGGAACACAATAACTTTTGTCCCCCCATTATTTTGTGGTATTAATATAGTTGTATAAATTTTACTGCCAAGATATTGCCAATGAATTTGTGAGGTTTAAACTGATGCAAGGTGCTGTATGTTTGGCAAAATTTGAATACCCTCACGATGTGCATGACAAACAAAGGTATGATTAAGGCATACTTTTTGGGTCAGTGTGCCACTCAATGGAATCTCAGAGACATGTTTGTTAACTGGAATAGCATTATGTGCTGCCAATTTTTTGAATCTCAGATATACAGGTTCACAAATTCTACTTTTAATGTATTATTTGTTTTTTGAAGAATAATTGAAGTGTTGTGTTTGTTTTATCTACTTTTTCAAGAACTCTTGAAGTGCTAATACTAAAGTTTTGTGTACTACGCAAAGACGCAAATACCTAGTAATCATTGGTTAGTTCTAACACAGTACTCTATGCAACTGCCATAACGCCATGGGCGTAGCCAGTGGGGCAGATTGGGTCATGGTCCCTAAATTATGTCATTTCCATAATTTGCCAATTTTACAAACAGGTTGTACTAAAGTTGAGTGAAGATGGTGACATCATCGAAACGCAGCTGAGGATATTATATTTGTGTAGTATGCATAATAACATGCATATCACACAAAGTTTGTTGCTCAAGTTTTTTAGCGAACTTGGTCCCTGCCAGAATATAATGATTGAGCAGTTTGCATCCACTCCATAATTCCACAAGGCAGTGAAATCAAACAAGAGCATTGCCACTGCGCATGTGCAAAACGTAGCAGCAAACACACTGTGATGCAACCACAGACAAAGGTCACACTGTCAAAATTAATTTATATGAAAGAGATGTGATAACTAGTGTGCTATGTCTGAAAAACCTACTCATATTCAATGCAAGGGTCAGTTGACCCCATTGGTAATTCCTGAAAAAAATATCTTGGTAGTTTCAAGGAGGGTTAATGCCTCCTTGAAAGTCAAATTGACTTCCTGTGGAGCATACATCCCACGTTGGGAACCACTGAGCTAGATTCTCTTTACGATGACTATGCTGTGTAATGCAATTTAGGAGATAGTCAAATTTTTTGGGTGTTATTTTTCTTGTATTAAATGTTGCAAGTCTTATTTTCTCTTTGTCATTTAATCTCTATAATGATATTTTAAGCAAGTCATGTTTATAGTGTTTTTATTTTGCAGGAAATTGTAGCATTCACAGGCATCTTATATAGTTTTGAAAAAGATTAAGACAGAAACCATTTCTTTCATTTGCCTTATTTCATCTGAAACAAACTTCAAGAACAACAAAAATTATCAAGACTGTTTAATTTTCTGTTACAATTGCAAATGTCCAAAAATGTTCGAATCGGTAGGGGTTATCAGAAAAAGGTGGCTGGTGATCATCGAATAATCAGGTATCGCTGTGCTTTAAACAATGTAATTGGAGATGTATTGCGACAAAGACTGGGTTGGGTTGAAGCTAAAGAGGGAGAAGATTGGGATTTTTATTGGTGTGATGTTGGTTGGCTGCGGGAAAACTTTGATCATATTTACATGGAAGAACATGTACGAATTTGTCACTTCCGAAATCATTTTGAACTCACAAGAAAAAACCTTATGGTTAAAAATTTGAAAAGACTTAAAAAACAACTAGAAAGAGAATCAAAATCGGAATCCATAAAATGTGATTTTTTTCCTACTACTTATGAGCTTCCAAGTGAGTATCACATATTTGTGGAAGAATTCAAAAAAAGTCCAGGAACGGTGTGGATTATGAAACCTATTGCCAAGTCACAAGGGAAAGGAATTTTTCTTTTCCGCAGACTGAAAGATATAACAGAATGGAAGAAAGAAGGATACAGGGCAAGTTATCCAGATGAACGCCGAGAAGATGTGAAAGATGTCGAAACTTACATTGTTCAACGATACCTAGGGAATCCATACCTGATAGGTGGAAAAAAGTTTGATTTGAGAATCTACGTTTTAGTCACTTCCTATATTCCTTTAAAAGCATGGCTGTACAGGGATGGGTTTGCTCGTTTCTCCAATACCAGGTTCTCCTTGGATAGCATTGATGATAGCTACATTCATTTGACCAATGTTGCTGTTCAGAAAACAGCTCCTGATTATGATCCAGAGAAAGGTTGCAAGTGGTCTTTGCAACAGCTCAGACATTATCTGACAGCTAGACATGGATATGAAACAGTGGAGGAAATGTTTCAACAAATGAATGAGATTTTCATTAAAAGTCTGCAGAGTGTGCAGAAAACTATAATTAATGACAAGCACTGTTTTGAGTTGTATGGCTATGACATCCTGCTAGACTCAAACCTCAAGTTGTGGTTGTTAGAGATCAATGCTTCACCTTCTCTAACAGCCAGCAATCAAGAAGACTATGATCTGAAGTTTGGTTTGTTGGAGGATGTTCTTCATATTATTGACATGGAAGGAAGAATGTCTGGAAAAGAAAAGAGAATTGGAAATTTTGATCTCATGTGGAGTGATGGGCCAGTATTTGTGGAAGATTCAACTTTGGACAGCTTGGGTGGACCTTCTTATTCTAATAACACTTTTCTTGGATGTCACAATGATAGAAAGCGCCAGGTGAATCAACTTTTCAGATCCATTCAGTCAAAAAAGTTAGTGTAACAATTGAAAAGCTAATTGTTTTAATAGTTGAAAGCATTTGGCATTGTGACAGCCAGTGCAATGAATTCAAGATCCACAATGTCTGTTGAGCTTACTTCCATTCAATAGAAGATTACATTTAAATATTGNTGGCTATTCTTGTTTGAGCTAAATGATTACTGTGTAATCTTTCTAAAGGCATTTTCTGTAAAATTTCTGAAAGCCAGTAATTTGGTTATCAGATCACAAAAATTTGACTATGGAAAGTTGCTTTAATAAGTTTCATAGAACTTCCTTTAACCTTTGTGGAATTTGACAAACACATTTCAAAGATAAAACAAAGGTTTTTGTGCTAGCAATTTTAGTGCCCAAGAAACATCATACTAGTTTTTGGATAAAATCAATTTTATAGGCTGGTTGTCAACCATAATTTTAANAAGGCATNGTTTGCTAAACGCAATTGACTTGCTAATTTGTTAATAGACAGATGATTATATTTTTATGTATTGTTTGCAAGTGAATGTAGAAGGCATGTTGTGTTTGCATTGCATTTTGCACATATTGAGTTGCATTCTCATATGGCCACTGTGATTATACTATTATTTTATATTGTCATGCCATGCATAGCTTATGTGTGACCATTGACATACTGATTCTCCATTTAAAGTCTGAGGTTCTAATTTATTTACTAGCATTTGAAAATATCCATTGCAGTGTAAAAATATGCATTGCTGTATGGCCGGGGTGGCTAACAGGTCGATCGCTATTGACCAGTTGGTTGCTGAGTCTCAGTTGGTCGATCGCACCTGATTTTGCAGTGAATTGACAAGATACCTAAACAACATTTTTCAGTCAATATTCCAGAAAGTACATAAAAATTACCCATCAATTAGTTGGTTGTTCTTTTCATGTACTATTGTGAAGTACTAAATTAACAAAAGCATGAAAACATGGCTGTCGATGGTAAATGTGTGGTAAATACAAAAGTATTTACAAGAAAAACGTTGCATTTCATGACATTTTGTATTTGTGACTTTATTACTGACCAGTTGATCGTGAGTTATCAAGAAATTTTCTTGTTGATACCCGTCGAAGACAAGTTGGCCACCCCTGCTGTATGGCAATAAGTTTAGCATTGATGCATAATAATCTGTTACTATGTTAACATTGAATTTCATTTTATTGCTTTAATAACTGCTAACTTGTAGTTAAACTTCAGGCTCTGAAGATTCAATTACGCAGAATTAGTCAAAGCAGGATTCTAAGAAAGGGTATGCTGAGATTAAAAAGTAATTTTGAGACCAAAACTACAAAAAGTATTTAAACTGCAGAGGTTTAACTACAGCAAGTTTCACGCTTTGACCTCATGGTTTTTCTCTTTAATGTTGGTTATGCTGCATTTCTATGAAATTTTTANTTAATTTTATATGGAGGTATTTTATGCTGTTGCTATGTGAAGATTTCCTTGCCTCTACTGTGTTGTTTTATATAGCTTCAGAATGTTACAGGCTTGTTTCAAAATGTCTTTTTTCAACTTCCATTCCGAATGTGTTGTTTTGTGATCCAGCGGAAATATTACATTGCTATGCTGAATTTGATNATAGTCTTTTTGACAAAACTAGTTTTTGTTTCCTCTGAAATGAGATTGATTTTTTAGCTGTCGCATACCATTTAGCTGTTTTTGCTNGTTAAAAACAATGTTTGAGTTAAGTGTAGTTTTATCAAATCAATCGTGTCCTTTTTGTTTTGTGTGCTGCTTTCATTTGGTAATGTTTTTTGAAGGATGAATGGAAGGTTACTCAGTAGATTTGCTGCTTGTGTACCACGTTTCACTGTTGTCAAAAATAACAGTAATATTGTCAGAACAATCACCTTCCGAAGTGCAGTTCAACCACTTAGCAGAGATCAGGTTTTTTATCGATGCTTTTCGAAATCACTATGCAAGCAAGACTATGAAAAGTTCAGTGATACAACTTTGGATTCATTGACTGAATTTTTTGATGAAGTTGCTGAGACTTGTGATGTCCCATCAGATTTTGATGTGATTTGTGAAAGTGGAGTTTTAACCATCTGTGTTTCTCAGTCAGTTGGAACTTATGTTATTAATAAGCAAGCTCCAAATAAACAGATATGGTTGTCTTCACCCATAAGTGGTCCTAAAAGATATGATTTTGTGGATGGCTCATGGAAGTACTTGAATGACGGTAAATATTTATACCAGCTTCTTGAAGAAGAATTTAGCCAACATTTAAAAGTGAAGGTGGATTTGTCAAAGTTGCCTTTTTATACAAGGTTGTAATGTCCATTACTGATGTGAAAGACTTGGACCCATCCTTATTAAGTGATAAAGAACTTTTAGAAATATTTAAAGATGCCCGTAGCAAAGGGGCTGTGTTTACAATGAATGTTTACAATGAATGTGCTTGCAGCACCACTGCTAAGAATAATATGTGCAAACTGATTTCATCTGTTTTTATGGTGAATAACAATAGCCTGGATTATAAAAGTCCAAGGTCATTAGTTGAATGCGTTAGTTCCTGCCAGAAGTTGCCTGAAGTTACTGAAAAAAATAAAGAATCTCAAAATACTAGCTCTGCTGTTGCAATAACATTGTTGAGTGAAGATGAGCACAAAGAATCTGTGTTTCCTGCAGCACAGAAAGGAATGATGTGCACTAGTGCAGTAAGAGGAGCTTGCAATATGAATCAAGTTGCTGATAGCAGCAAGAAAAACGAAAAAATGTTGGTAACTAAAAAGAATTATTATAAGTGCTTTGTATGTTCCATGATGCTACCATCAAGAGCTGCATATGGCATGCATCACTACAGAACTCATGTAAAAGATGGTAGATCATGTGATGAACATAATTTTCAATGTTCCTTGTGCCAGAAAACATTAGCAACTCCTATGACATATTTGGATCATATACTGTTGCATGCTGACATTAAGGAATATTGCTGCAAGATGTGCAACATGCATTTGCCGAGTCGAAAACATTTGTATCGTCACAAAATTGTCTTCCACAAAAAACATTTTTTCACATGTAACATTTGTCAGAAGAAATTCCATTTTGAAAGCGAGTTCAAACGCCATGTTTCATTTCACAAAGGTAATTTTTTGCATATGAAGTGTGACAAATGTATGACTATTCTGCTGTGGTGTTTGCTTCATAAATTTTAATGTTGAAATGTGTAAAAGGCTAAGACCTGCTGTTGGGATAAGCAAAGCAGCCTACCATTGCTGATTTGGTTCATCATTTTAAATTGCATGTATTTTTTTACGAAGTCTTAGTTCAAATTGAATGGATTTCTAACAACAAATTAAGTTGGTATGGTTCTAGGAATACGGTACTTCACATTTATTACTTGTCATCCAACATTGTAAAAATGAATTATCGTAATTTATATAACCTACTGATAAAAATAACCGCCAAAGCAAGCAAAGTTAGAGACATTTCGTAAACGTTTCAGTAAGCACTGTTGCCAAAAACCAGCACGGTGAAACATCAACTGCAGTAGGCTTGCTGCAAGCTTTGTAGCCAGTAAAGGAGATGGCGCAGTAAAAATCTGTGACAGCAATGATGTGGCAATATGGAGTTTTAGCAGTCACATGACTCAACATGTGATGGTGTATGATGTCATGGACAATGCATGAAGCTGTGCTACAGGCTAAAAACACATAGACAGAGGCATCTATGGAATGTTTGCATGTAGCTCAGATTTGTAATCTTGTATTAACAAAGATTTAAGAATGAGCAAATGCTGCTAACTGTCATTACCAATGGTCTTGGGGTTGTGAAAATCAACCTAATGAGCTCAGTTGACTTCTCAATGCTTGCAGACTGACGAGGTTGTAATGTTCAATACTCCTCTATGATTTCTTAAATTGCATTGCATTTGCCTGATGTTGGAGGTACTGCTAGAGCATGTACACCTGTAAACAGCTTTGTGATGTTTGGATAAAGTGTGTCAATTTTAAAAACCGTAACTTTTTTGATATATTGTGACATAAAAGTATATTGAGTAAAGTGGCTCATTGAAAATATGCAATTGTATGTATGTGTAAAAGTGTTTAGATAAATTCTTCAAATGCAGGGGTTCCCAACCTGTGGTACGTGAAGGTCTTCCAGGTGGTACGCGAGTAACTTCAATTTTTACACATAAACCTAGGTTTCACTGCTTTCGAGTTTACGTCTTGGACTGTGTTTCGAAGTAAATAAATTTTTCTGTAGCCTGCTGTTCCTATTGTATTGCAAGAATATGACTTTCGATGCGCTGTTAGCAAATTTATGCCACGCATCGACCAACTGGTGGAAGGTAAACGAAAACAAAAATCTCATTAAACTTTGTTGTGGTACTTGTTGATATTTTAATGTATATTATTCTTCTGAATAAACTAAGATTCGATCAAATTAGTTGTTCGGGAAGAAGTGGTATGTGTTGACAATACACAGTACCCAAGTGGTACGAGATCGTAAAAAGATTGGGAACCCCCGGTTCTAATGCATGTGTAGCAATGTTCTTTTCATTGTACAACCAAGTTTCTTTGTAAGTTCAAAAGCAGTCAGAAGTTTTTGAGGATGTTGGTCTCTTCACTTTGCTTTTCATGAATACCTGTTGGTCCCCTTGCTCCAAACAGTTTGAGTAGCTACTTCCTTGCAGAACATCTGCTAATTTTGTTCAAATACGTAGATCGTTCTCTTGTGTTGGTTTGCACAACATTTACAGTGGAAATGATTAATCCAAATTTGCATAAGATTCAGAAGTCATTAAAAGGCTATGGATTTTAGTCTTGACACCCAAGCAGTATGTCACACCAATTTTTTATTTTGGCTAATCTAGAAACTACTAAAAACTGACCCAGTTTTTGTTGAACTGGTAGCCTGAAAGCATTGGGTAACACCTTATTGTTTCACTAAATCTGTGTTTGTTGATATGCAGACATAAAACCACACAAGTGCGTTCACTGTGGTGTTGGTTTTGTCGCTAACTATCAGCTGAAAAGACATTGGAAAACACACCAGATTAACCACCAAGACTTTTCATGCACCATCTGCAAAATGGTATTCAAATCAAAAGTGTTGTTAGCCAAACACTACAAGGTTAGTGTTGAGCACGAGGTAAGTTAATAGTTTACTGTTTTTACATACTTCTGCAAATACTGCATGCAAGTCTTTAAAATCTTCGAAGTCAGTGCAATTTTGTGACGTTTTTAGTGCAAAGATCTATGTTGTGTGCTGTGCGGTTAGAGAAAGCTCAACTGGTTTTTGTATTTTAGGAAAACCACCAAACAAACAAATCTTATGTTTGTGACAAATGTGGAGCATCATATATGCATCCAGGCAGTTTACAACGTCATCTGTTGACGCACGAGCCAGAAAGGCATAAATGTATGGCTTGCAGCAAGCTTTTTGTCAGGAAGTCCTCACTTGCAGTTCATATGCGGTCACACTCAGGTTGGTGTTTTGTGCATTGTACTATTTAACTTGCTGAATTTAAACCATTTGGCAATTTCAATGTTCACTATAACATAAATATGGAGCGAAGAAAACAGTACATATGCAAAACCCAGTCCGTGTTCTATTAAGGCTGAATGGATACTGTGAAGGTAAAAATAAACTCAATTCAAGCTCCACTTGGTTATGTCCCAAAGTGATATTGGATAAAAAATTTACAATTCAAGGATCTCCGTCTCGAAAGAATACTATAAATAAAGGATGTCTATTTCGAATCACATATATGTAGATACCATACAAGTGTACATCTGGGCATAGTCAAAAATATGAACTCTGTAGCCCAACAGACATTTCAGTTTAATTCGTTTTTTGTTTTTTTTTGTATCGGCATCAGTGAGTAGCATTTTTACCTTTGAAAATAGTAAAGCTGTTTATCGCACTTTTGTTCTTAAAATACACGCCGCAAGCTGCCTTTTAATGTCAACAACTTGGAAACTACACTAATGCTGTTAACATTTCAAACAGAAGTGAGCGTGTATATTGGCATTGGCAGAATTTTTTAAGTTTTTTTAGGGACCCGATTCGGGTCCCTAGAATCAGAAATCGGGTCCCTTCAGGTCCATACTGGGTACCTAAGATTTTCCTTAAAAAAAATCTGGTATAGGTATCAGCTGTGTATTTCGGTGTCGGTTTGTTAAAAAAACAACAGAAAACTGCCGATGTTTCGCAGTAAAAGACTAGCAAATTTGCTGTTAGAACCAAGCGCTTTGACAGAAATACAAACTAGGGAAAGTCAGGCACCAGTTTGAAAATGTATGATAGGTTCTACAAAACAATTCCTGAGAATGTGAAAAATCACCCGGTTACAGCTCAACGCATCGACTAGAAGCACGATTAAAAGCAATGGATAACGATCGAGGATAAATAGATAGTTGCTGTCGAGTTTATTAAATAAAATCTGTTTTCGCTAATGTTGTAGTTTGTCCGTGGAATAAAAACTTGGTTCAACTACCATCAAGTAACGATATATCGATACGAGTTAGTTCTAGGTTTGAAAAATGGCACAGCAAGACGTTTAATGCATAGTGCTCATTGCTAAACACTGACTTAATGTTCCCGCATTAATTCTGGAGTTTGTTTTAGTATTTTCATTGTTTAATAGAATCATTGACTGAAGTCTGTTGAAAATACTTACGTGCACCCTGTGTTTGCTGCAAACGAATGCTTGTTGAACTACATATTCTTAAAAAGCCCTTATCCGGTTGTACTTTGGCAGAAGAGAGCAGGCAGCTTTGATCAAAGTTAAAGGTTGTCAAGGTTTATTCCTGTGCTTTTCTGCTGTACACCTAGTAATTTACAAGGAAGATGTGGACTCTAGTTGAAAACCGCTGTTCTAGACCAGGGGTCGCTAAACAACGGCCCGCGAAACCATTTCATACGGCCGTAAGACATTAATATATATTCCGTACGAAAAATTGTTGATTTGGTAAAATGTAGCATATCCCGAAACAATCACATTACGTAAGATTTCCGGCTCTTGAACTGTTGCGTAACAGCTCACGTGGCGTTCTGACAAAAAGGTTTGGAGACCCCTGTTCTAGACCATTTAAAAAACTCCGGTTATCTCCAAATTCTCAACACCAAATTCTATTCACATGTAACTATTTTCTAAAGAGTACTTCACTGTAGAAAACCTCAGCCAGTTTCTAAATAAACTTTCTTGGCACCGTTATTCCCTACGCGTAAACTTTCTACCACTGCAAATTCTTTCCGAAACTCTGAAAAGTTGTTTCGAAATATTGCGACAAACAACTGGACTGTCGTAATATTGACAAATGAGTCTATGGGAATGGTTGAAAAAACAGTGAAAGGGATGGAAATAGGTCTAGTTTCGACACAGTGAACAAAATGGTTTTGTGCAGCTTCAAGGTAATATTTGTTTTTTGCATCTATAGCAGAGATGCTGTGTCAGCCCGTTAAATACCATCGTGGTTTAAGATATGCACAAAGACAGTTTCCGCTTGTGCGGTTTTCATGCACTGCAGATGACCTATTTTCAAAAAAGACGGTCAAGCTGAGGCAAAGCNACTGTGATGGAATCGCAGTGTTTAAGAACACCCTTTGGTCCCGTAGTTTCCAGCCCTTTTCGTGCTTGCGGACACCTTTGTGCATCAATTTTCTTACCGCGGATCCCCAAATCGAAAGTTGTTTGGTTTAAGCATTTTGTATCTTCAAAATTTGACGTGATTGGTAGATTCATATTTGGAATGATTGAACTGAAACCGTCTTAGCTGTGCAATAGCTGCAAACTATTGTTGGAGCATTGTTATGTAAGAGAATGCTATAACTCGCAGACCCCTTGTTTCATCTTCGAGGCCCCCAGGACACCGAAGACCTCTCGTTGCGACCCACTGGCTTACGCAGTAGCTGTATTGGTGTTACAACCACATCAAGCTGTCTGCCAACTTGTTTTGAATATTCAGTGGTCTCTCTTCGGTGCGACAATCAATCATCATGCGGATACTGTCTGTTCAGAAATCAAAATTCACGAAACGTTGGAAATAGACATTTGTGAATTTTGTAAAAACATACGCATCATTTAAACTCCTTCCCAGCGTACGGTCTGTACACTCGTGAAGATGTTGACGATGGTGAACGTCCCCATGTAATCTTTTCTTGCCTTGATCGGCATATGGGTGCGGAGTATAAACAAATATATTTGCTTAAATTGGAAAAGCTCTTGTTGCAAATCTGCGTGCCGTTTAGAGGTTAGCAAGGTTTAATCAGTGTTTCAAAGAAAATGGTTAGTGGCACAAAACCAGCAGCCTCATAGGGGTATTCAATTCATTTTGTGACATATATGAGTTGTGTTTATCATATTTGTACGCATCCTGTATTCAGTATCTTTTGTTTGCCAGATAAATGTGCTTATTTACTGTAAACACAAAGTTTTTTACCGTTGTTTAGACCAGGGGTTCGCAAATACTTCTTGACACGACCCTAAAAAATAATTCTAAATTCTCGCGACACAAACATTTCGTGAGCATATAATTTTGTGCAAAATACTTTATAATTCAATATCACTTTTAGGACTAGCCTACTAGTGACAGTAACAATTTTCTTGCGCAAAATTGTATGAAAATTAGTACATAAAACAGTAAGTGGTTGCATTCTTTCTGTCTAAGGAGAATAGCAAATTTAAAATGTAAATTCAAATTATTTCGCGACCCAGAGTGGATGGTCTCGCGACCTTAGCGTTTCCAATTCAGGGTAAAATTTTAAAACCTGGGTTTCGAGTAGCTGAGAAAAAAAAACGTTTTTTTTTTGAAAAAAACTGTTGATCCCTGCGCAATTTATTAGCAAATTATTAAGTTAAGCACAGTTTTTTAATATTATTTATAATACTGACCCATGACAATCAAAGCACACTCTCATCATTCAGCCTGTTTCTAAGTTTTGTGACATATTCGCATGGCTGAAAAAGCCCTCTCTGGTTCCACTGATGTGGACTTGATTGTAATTAAGGCATGGTGCAGCTCTTCAAGTTTATTTGACCTCTTCTTTGTAGCCTCAAAAAGACTCATTTCCTTTATCACAATTTGTGATCGGATCTCTTCCTGTGCCGGAATATATAGTTTGTGGTCTTCACTCTCAAGGATTGCATGGATTCTGTGCTTTGATTT
>JGI24022J15233_10004525_pt1 | contig 14386 bp, 6 predicted proteins | sample Ectturendosymbi2_FD_15233 | JGI IMG/M metagenome (IMG submission 15233) | reverse complement strand
GGGGTGTGAGTAATCTTTGCAGAAAACTTGAAAGTGATCAATGCAGACAAGTGCTCCCCATCGTTGGCAGTTGGCACGTGAACCTCGTTTTGTTCTGTTTTCAAGGTGGACAGGTTCCACAGCGTTGTCTGGTCCAGAACCGTCGCCAGAAAGTTTTCAGTAGGGGAGCATTGCGTTTGTGCAGGGGGGCTTGACATTCTGAAAAATGGACAAAAACTCCACTGATTTATAATGTTTCATTTTTCAATTTTGGGGAGCTTGGAGCTTCGTTTGGAAGGACTAAGCCCACCAAAGCCCCCCCCGTGAAGACGGTACTGGTCTAGTCTCAAAGTTCATGTCCTCAAAAAAATGCTTTGGCCTTTTACCACAAGTGCACGTACAACAAAGAGCAAGCCTTTTTTGGCTACGCCAAAGTTCTACAAACGTCAATTAGGAAAAGAGAAGCCCATGGTTCATCATGTCCTCAATAAAATGCTTTGACCTTTCACCACAAGTGCACACGGTGCAGGTCCTTTCTGGCTCCAATTTCTTTCCTCTGACGGAGAAGGTGTCATACATTCTCCTGCCTGTTTCTCAATCAAAACCAGGAGCTAAGCAGGAGCCATTCGCGCCCAAATTGATTTGTGTCGTCAGGGCTTGCACTCGTGTGATCTACTCCCGTGCTGGCTTCGGTCAAACGTTGCTGACGTGGATTACAAACGAACCTACATGCACCAACTCCTTTTGCCCAAATTGGTCAAGGTTACCTTAGGAAGGATCTTTGTGTACGAATTTTGTTACACCTCAGGTAACCATTGGTAAATTTGGGCAAACGTTTGTTCTTCATCAAAAACTACAAAACTTATGCAGATTTCGACAGGACTACCCAAAAGAACGTCTAAAAAATGCAGCTACTGAAAGAACCAGCTTTCTACGTGAACGTTAACCAATTTTTAATTTAAGTAGAAGAAATGTTTGCCCAAATTGGGCAGAGGTTACCTGAGCAGGGTAAAAGCGCCAAAACTGTCAAGATTGTTTTTCTTCAAAGTTCATCCAAAACTCTTGAAGATTTTAGCAATGTGTTGTATTCCATGAAGTGCAAATGTCCCACAGCCAAGAAAAATATTTGCAGAAAAATGAAAGACTGGCAAACTTCTCATTTCAAGTTTGAAAAATCAAGCAATAAATTGAGGGCGCAAGCACTGATTTTAAACCTCGAGGCTATCGTTGATTTTGTGGTATAGTGATTTACTAATTGAATGCTGAAAAGCTACAAATTTGTTTCAGTTTTAGTTAAATAATTCAAACGAAATTTCAATCGCACAAAAAGCAGGGATAAAACTTTTTCATCCTTGACGTATTCGCAAAATCTTTTACATATAATACTGCCGGGTGGTTGTCTGCAGGCGATGCACATTGGAAAGGTCTGCGGTTTACTGCAATGTTTTTGTCTGAGAAGCTTTTGCCTTTTTTCGTGAACACGGTCATCAATAGTGCAATACATGCAAAAAACAGACGTTTGTACCGAACTTCAGATCCACGTCTGTTCATAGGAACAACAACCCACCCTCACCAGCAAAAACAACCAGGGACACACCAGGAAGGGCCCTCGTTTCACACACATTCCTATTTTTAAACGTTTTTGAAGCGTTTGAATGTGTTTGTGAAATTTTTAACATATTGATTTAATTGTTGTTTCAAGTTTCTTTCAAAGTTTTGTTCAACATCTGTCAGAAATCGATGACTTTTTAGCCTTGTTGTAACTTTCGGGTGGTCGGTTTCATATCTTAGTATAGCCCTCCGTTTGATAGATCTTCCAATGTAGCTTTGATCTAGCTGAGCACTGGTAGATTCGGCTGTTATGCTCAAGGAAAAGAAAGTTAATGAATGATTTGTACGTACAATACTTTAAAAAAGGAGTCGCATTGCGAACAAAATAGCCACAATTATCGAATACATCATTTCATTCAACGCTTCGGCTTATTCGTAAGCCATCATCAGAAATAAACGAAATGCAACGGTTAGAAAGAAAAAACAAGGATGTAATTTGAAGGCATTGGTACTGTATTACTAACTCATGAGACCATTAAGTATTAAAAACTAGTAAGTAGGCCAGTTAAATGGTGGATAAAGGTTGAACAAAATTAGTAAAAGCTGAAAATTGGTATATGGCCTCCCCTCAACAGCTTTGACAACATACCAAAAGTCACCGTGTAAACTCCCTGAGCTTTCACCGTTATTACGTCATGACGTCAATGCTTATATTAATTTGAGAAATGGCTTCACACGGAGATATAATCTGGTAAATGACGGTATTTTATTTGTTTATTTTTTTACTAAACCGCTACAAAATCCAATGAAACATCGATGTGAGCATAAATGAACTAATGAGCATGAAATCATAATCTAATGAATTCGTTATGACGTCATAGTATGATTGCATCATCCTGAAATTACCTCGTAGATGGGAGTAAAAGTTTTTTTACTGGAATTTCGAAGAACCAAAAATACTCCTTAAAAAACATTATACAATCCAGGATAGGTTCTCCACACAGCTTGGGGACTTGAGTTCACAATATACATGTAGTACAATGTATTGCAGTCCGAATCAGACTGTGACTACATGAAAGGTTATGAAGGGTATTTTTTTTCAGAGATTTTCGGTCTCAGATGAAGTATCCCAAAAAAATACTGTTGCCGCCTTAAAATCAAACATGTTGGTCCTCCCAAATTTTTTGGCCCGAAAAAAATGTTGGGCTAGCCACGCCACTGAGTCACTGTATTGCTGCATCACCTGTCAAAGACGTCTGAGGTCAGCAGTCACATGCGCAAAAGCGCATTGACTATCGTAACTTGAAGTGAACCGTTGAAGATTCGTTTCCATGTTATTTTTACGCAACAAAGAGCAACAGCAGAACAACGCGCTCGCAAATCTCGTAAGGTTTGAGTCCACTGACGAAGGAGTGGACATGAGTGAACTGCAAGCTCATAAGTTCATCACACCAGAACTGTGAAGCTGGCTCTTGTGCAATATGAGTGCCATACCGGTAAATGAAATGTTATTGCAAGAATTAAATCAATTAACCGGAATCAAGATGCTGACTTCAGATTTTCTAGAAATTTTTAGTTCTTCGTCCCATTTCAGGGAGGGGAGGGGCAAATGACCCGGTTATCCCCTCCTGCGGACGCCCATGAAAGTATGAAAGTAGTCCACCGTATCTCTTTGAAAAACAAAATGACCTTGAAAAAATTTCAAGTGATCTGGCAAACCTAAATGCAGTTGATGGAAAAGAGCACGGTTTTAACTTCGAGCAACCGGAAATATTGGGATTGATCGTCGGTCAAAAGAAACTTCACCTACTTGAGTCTTTTCTGATACAAGAAAACCAGCCAGATCTGAAGATAGATGGTTCACCTATCGCCTTACTGCTTTTTAATACATTATGGTCCTCTATGATGTAAAACAGTACCAATGCCTTCAAATTGCATCTTTGTTTTCTCTTTCTAACTGTTGCATATCATTTATTTCTGATGATGGCTTACGAATAAGCTGAAACGTTGAATGAAATAATGTATTCGATAATTGTGGCTATTTTGTTGGCAATAAGAATCTACAGCAACTCCGTGCATGGTTTACCAAAAAGGAGTCGACAGCTGTCTTATTTTTTCAATTGAACTCATTGAGTATGTCCAGTGATCTACACTTATAAAAGTCTGTATTATAGGAATTATGATCAATTAGCTTTGGTATTCAACGACGCTTTTATCTTACTCCATTAATCGTTTTTTTCGCACTATTTTCTAAAATCACTTGTGGGCCAGAAGTGGGAGAAGCTGAAAAGTTCTGCATTGTAGCCTACTACGATTTTGTCAGTTTAAATTCCTGATATTAAAGTAGGTCATCATAAGTGCAATTTTCTTGCAAAATGTGAGGGGGACAGCTTAGTGTGAAACCAATGTACTGTATTACGAAACCTAGAGAGAAAAATCTCGGAGAAGTGGCATATTATATCCCCACTGTCTGAAAAGGTGGGGGGACGCGTCCCCCGTGACCCCCACCTAATTGCGCCTATGTAAGTCATAACTCTCATAACTTTCAGGGTCTCCATCCACAAAGAAACCATGAAATACCCGTTGCAATGGAATAACACTTTTTCCATGCAACTTGTGCAGTCAATTTTTGTACAAGCATGGGGAAATAAAATAAACTTTTGTTAAATTTCACTTTAATCGAGTGACTGCATTTGGGAAATAAAAGCCATTTCAGCAGATCCTAAATTTCATAAAAGATTCTATTTCTCCTCTGGATCAATACTGATGGCAGTTCGAAGTGCGCGACCAATTTTGTGTTGACACAGGCCACCTCTCTATTGAAGTATAGCTCTTCTCTTCCGTGAGTGCCAGAAACCATGACACTTGCTTAACAGCGTTTCGCAGCTGCACATGCGCCACACAATCTACACTTTGAGCAAAATTGCAAGTATATCCGTTTGTAAAAAGCTTTTCTTTATTGGTTTCCAGGCTGAGAGGAATAGACCTGTCCCTTAGAAAGGTTATTTTTAAAAGTAACGGATCAGACTGAAATAAAGCAAAAGTTTCATCTCTGAATGGTTTTAGATGAATAGTGGAAGTAAGTATAAACGCAACACGTTGGACGCATGTTGTCCATTAGCATCCATGGACTTTATGCTTCGAAATACAATGAAACAGAAATGAACAGATTTTTGCAAGTGAAGAATTCAGTTGTGGCCCAAGCGAAAATCAAATGCCTTTTAACAATTTTTCAGAGTAACTTAATAGATCGTGCAAATATAACTTTGCCATCATAAAAGTATCTTTAGGCATAAGAAAATTTGTTTACGTAATAGGCTATGGTGCGATTTATCACTGAAATGTTTTTTATTGGTTCTGGAATATTGCCAGGGATACTTTATTCGACATACGCTAAAAGCAATACAGCAGTACAGCAACAAAACTTAGTTTTTAAAGGAAAACTGTTTCATTAGCTGCATTATATAATGGGCACCTAAAGCATACTATCTCTGCACTATGTTCTTTCGGGTAACAACGAATGTGTATTCTGTTTCCCAGACTGCATCGTTTAATTCTAAGTTGTGACTAACCGACAAAGTGCAAATCACTGAAATTACGATCGGATTGTAGCGGTGAATGTTTACTACACATTACTATCACAACGGAGCGGGAATCAGGGCAAGTCAATCTGAATCATTTCACCACGGTAGATATAGGCACATTTGAACAACAAATATGACTGTAGCAGCAGAGGCAATCCGCCGTGCTTCCATCAAAGCACAACTTCCATAATTGCTGCAGTCTAGCCGTGATCCGATTACATGATAGCAAACTACAGTATATCTGGCTGCAGACGTTTCAGCAAAAACCTTTGGAATGTAACGAACTGCCAAATATCCACATTTCTGTTCAATGCTTGGTATTCTTATCAGACGGAGAAGAGAAAACATTTCGCTTTTTTTTGAAACAAGTATTGCTCAGTAAACTAAAATTACATTTTTTCGCCAAAGTTTGCGTGAGGTGCAGAAGTCAACAAAAGGCACAGCCTTATGCCATGCCCAAGATAAATCAAACTTCAAACATTTGGGTTCTGCCGTAGTTAGCGTTGTTACTAGTTTATGAAGAAGTTCTTTCAATAGTGGTTATATGTTAATGCATCCTGAGTTCCCTAGGCGATGCCTCAAATGCTGTTAAGTGTGCGTTGCTTTATGTAATAAAGCGTTGTGCAAAATGTTGCTAAAATTACTACCTGTATTTAAATATCATTATCATTTTATTATTAACATTACTTATATTATTTTTATTATACTTTACGCAAGTCTCTCTTAATTTTCTAATTGAATTATCTAATGTTAGCAAATATAACAGCCTAGTGCCTTTCCACTTATTGCCAACAACATGCATGTGATGGATGCCGAGAATTCTACTGCCAGCAGTTTGTTATCTTCCCCTGTTGAAATAAAAGACGTTGGCACCAGCCACACAAGTGCAGGGCCTGCAAATTCCCACAGCTTTTCAAGCACGGATGGAATAAAAAGTCATGGACATATGATGGTAAGGCTGATTTTTTTGCAAATCCACGTGTGTGGGTGAGGAAGATGCTAAATGCACACCGCGAATGAGTTTTCAGCTTACAGGGTCTTATTACAACTGGAATATGTCTATGCAAAAGCGCCTATAACGCCAACGTACAAACGAAATATTTCATTTTATGATGCTAGTGCAACACGCCCCATAATTCGGAAGGACAAAGATTTAATTTCATGTTTAAGTACAGCTGCACCATTTGAATGGTAATTGTGAAAATACAACAAAACACTTCCTACCCCATCTTAATGTACGTCTGCATTTTAATCGAAAATTCTATTTACACTTTCAAACTTATTCGAGGTGTTGCAACATTTTAGTAATACACAGAAAAACATTTTAGTTCTATTTTTTATTCGATTTATACCTGCTTTTCTTCTGGAGAGGGTAGCTGTGGCAGCAACCCTACGAAACTCTCGTAAGAGGAATCAAAATACCTCCAGGTTTTCGACAATCTCAAATAGTTCTGCTGGCCTACAACAAGACGGGACCAAGCAAGGCCGAAGATCTAATCATTTACTTGAACATCTCGACATGCTGCAGTGTATTGCCGCATACTTGCAGCGTGCGTTGGCTTGGGTTCCTTGCGAGACGCAATACATCGGTCTTTTTTCGTGCGAATTTTCATGCCCGCTTGCTCAAATGCGGCTGAAAACTGATGAAGGCTCTGTTCAAAGGATGCAAGCTGTACCAATCGTCCGCAAAAAGCAAGCGTTTGATCCTGCAACATTTAACAGTGGTGCCCTCGTTTACTCGGCTGTGACTATCTATCCAATTCATGTAGACTGTAAATAGGAGTGGTGATAGCACACCCTTGTCAGTGTCTAAAACCCATGATGAACGGTTTTGATTTAACTCCGCCGACACGGACACAAACGCCTGAGCAGGAATACAATGACTTGTATATCCGAAGTACTCCCTCAAGCAGGGGTTACTAACGTCGTGCCCGTTGGCACCAGGTCGCTCGCAAGGACCAAGTAGGTGGCCCGCTGGCCTGTTCTAAAAATAACATTAGCATGATCAATGTCGTCACATTAATTAACACGAATACCAAAATAATTGAAAGTAAATTGAGCAAAAATTTTATTTCAGAAGTGTGTATCAAACTAGCAGCCCTTCGCATTAATCGGTACACAAGAAGTAGCCCGCAGTTTCAAAAAGGTTGGTGACCCATGCCCTAAAGCTTTTTCCAGCTACCCCGTCTTAGTTTTCTCGTGGTCAACAAAACATGTGTAGACGTCTTGGCATACTCCAAGATTTCTCGAAAATTTGCTGAAGAGTGAAACTTTACTCTGTAGTGCTATGCCAGGATAAAATCCGCACTGGCTATCATCCAGCTTTACTTTAATCATTGAGCGGCATGTTTTTTCAAAGCACATGGCACTCACTTTTCCAGGTGGATTAAAGAGAGAAATTCACACGTTCTTAGAAATTAATTAATACTATATGTTTCAAAGCCATCACTCTCTAACAGCAGCGTTCTTATTTGGGATGGAAGATGGTGCTTCTAGGGGTTCCAGATTTTCTGTCAGATTTTAGTTACTTTTGCGTTTCTAACCCAATCAAAGGATTACCTGTAAATGTTTGCGCAGCAGCCCAAATGTTTGTGCTTTTCATGCAAATCTAGTAGGAGTTTCCGAAAATTTGTACCAACGCTTATGTTTTTTTTATGCTGGAGACAAGTCTTTGCCGCGAAAATTGTGAAAATAAACCTACGGTTTGTAGATGCTCCGGCCTGAAAAAAATTGAGAACCTCAACTCTGAATACTATCCCAAGCAATAAAATAGTGGAAACGCGTCGAAATTCCGTAGTATAAGTGGGAAGCTACAACACGATTTGAGTTCTTGCGCAACAGCCTGCTAGTGCTGGTCACGTTATTCCAACCAAATGATAAAAAGAAATGAGGCTCAAAACTATGAATCTTGCTGGCGAAAATTCCCCCTCTACTGCATCATATGTACAAACTCTCAATAAAATAATTTTATTTAGCATGAAATGAAGATGTACTTCAATTTTGACAACACCGCCCACATTCTTTTTTCCAACTGGATGATATCAACTCCTGAGCGACTGGCTGGTTCTTGCGTTGCTGTCTTCTTTATGGCTTTCATCTTCGAAGGACTTAAAGTTCTGCGATCGTATCTTCTGTTCAGAGCGGTAAGATGGTCTTACCTTTCATGCAACTGAACGAATGGTCTGCATCTAAATAGTACTGAACAACATTAGTTTGAACTTCAGTCGGTAGAGCCAACAGAATAAAATTTTGTCTACCGCATGGACTTGCTCGCTCATGCTTCATTTATGCATTGTTTTTGGTTGAAATGCTGCTACTGAGTCAGCGGTGAACCCAACGGGCGAATTGAAACAATGTTTCCAAAAAACTATAAACTACCACTGCCCTCTTCAAGTTTCTTTCTTATTTCCGAAAAAGAGTCCTTATACCAGACGTCAAACAATACATCGCACCCCATACTGTAAACATATGTAGTCAGTTTCCTGGACAAAAAGTGACACAGAGTTACGCACAATGAAATTCTCACCATTGGGACTGTGGCCTCGTTGCAAACCAAGTCGTTTTCATATATTAGATCTTCATATGGTGTAACTGCATTGTTGTCGAACAATGATAACAACCAGAGATTGATTGTGCTAATGCAGTGGATCTATAGCGCTGCTTTTCTTCTGTTGCGCATTTCAGTTTTAAGAGAAACAAGAAATGTTTATCAATTTGTCGAGGCAGCCTTGTTTTGTGTGGATAGTAATTTGCAAAGCTGGATACTGTTTTCCTAATTTATGACGTTACTGTGGAAATGAAGAGCAAGTTGTTGGTACTGATTTGAAAAGACCACCGATACACTATTAATACAGTTTAGTTCAAAGAACAAGCGTAGAATTATTTGTCAAAACGAAAAAGAAATGTGAACGCTTTGGTTTCCTCCAAACAAAAGATGGGTGAATACCAGAAATGTAAAAGAGTAAATGTTGCAGCTGAATTAGCCTCAACAGCTTTTGAAGTGTTGAAAACACGGTTGTTTGAGCCCTCACAAGTCAGAACTGCGCATGAAAGCTAATTGTGTGATCCTGTTTGATAGCCAGCTTGCTTAAACAAACTGGCAAAATACAAAATTTATCTGAGAGTTTTGAAATATTTTTGGTTTGAATTTTAAAAAAACGCATTTTTTCAATTTAGCATGGGTGTGTTAGGCTTTCTATCATTCTATCACAACCAATCATATTCGTGGAGGCGCGGGTGCAAGAAGTGCTGTATAGACAGACCACCAACTATTTTGATTTAAGGCAAAAATCGTTACAATCATGGAAAAAATTGTAGTAAACTTTTTCAAAATATTTTTTCTCTGCATTTAACTCTTTCCCAGTATTAATGAGACGAAAATTGTATTAAACGTGACATTAATTGCATAGATAAGCTAAAATGTAATTTTTTTCAAAATCTACTTCATGGGTATAAATATACTCTTCGGCCAAAACTCTAGCCTAGCCCGCTAGATTTTTGGCACTCTACGCCTGTGCAATCAGTAGCTGGAGGACCATATCATTTTCTGACAAAACACTCATGCTGAGTTCGCTACGTTTGCAGATGAAAACACACTGCAGCATAATGTTGAGAGGATGCCACACACAATATAGTCCGCTTAAGCACTTCGTCCTAATGGTAATGGCAACGCAAGCCTCTCTCGGCTACATTGGTAAATGTCCAAAGCTGAAACGGTGCCGTCGGCAGGTTGAGTAAGTGAATCCGTTTGCGAAACGTCTAACGCTTTTCAAGCACTTGGCTCAATTTAGTATAATTGGGCAGTGTCGAAAAAATCCAGAGCAGGGCCAAACAAACCTAAAAGTGTGCAGATGCATTCTGGTTACCCTTTTTCCAACTACCTTCAAAAACTCTAAGTCGAGATCCAGCACTTCTGTGAAAGTGCTTTCATAGTACATCAGTCAGATTCCACCGTTGTTGCCTTTCAGCAAAGAGTATTGTCATAGCCTTTAGAAGACTGATGCGATCGACATAGGAAAATTTTGCAACTGCTCAAGCTGATGCGATCGACGTGTGAAATGATCATGAATCCTAAAACGGTATAGAGACCAACGTAAGAAAATATATAACCAGCAGCATATTAACCAGCACCAGTTACAGTTTCTAGGGGAAAAGCCGAACTGTTAGCCAGTGAGGTAGAGTACAGTAATGCCTTCAATATTTTCTGTTGGTCATATTGGTTGGATTGAATTTTCCCGGCAAAAACATTCTTCCACCCGGCTTTCGATAAATTTTATCATCTGTTTTTAAACAACATTTGTCACAAGCAGTACTCTAATGTTCTAGTTAATAGACGTACATGAAAATAAAAATAAATATTTGATTGGCAAGACGTTCAATGTTTCTTTTTAGTTCAGTTCAAATGATTTGTGTATTAAATGTCCAGTCTATTGATGGTAAATTTCCTATATAGTCTAGGAGCTTATGTTGAAGTCATGCTTGCTTGAAACAAGTCCTTGTGAAAAAGCACGTTAATCATTTGAATTCCAAGAAAAACGGTTTGTTTGAAAACCAAAAGCATCAGCGGCTCCCAGATATAGCAGGAATTTGTAAACAAATTATGTCTTCTCCACAGAAAATGAAGCTTAACCCGCAACTTGCAGGAGTTTTCAGCGATGCAAAGTTGGGAAGGAAGCAAATGTGGTGAAAAATATATGATGTTTATAATTCCATTTTTTGTGTTGTATCACAGAAAAAATCTTGAGCATAAAAATTTCACTACCTTTGCCAAAATTTTATATTTTAGATTATTTACCGAAATGCTAATTGAGACATGCTGGTAATAAATGTTCATGTTTCGGTATGTAGCTTCCTTTCAAAAATTTTAGAAATTTTCATTATCCTCCAATTGTTGCTTGAAACAAACTATTCGCATTGTTTGAGGTGAAAACAGAAGTTTATGTAAACATGACCATACATATTACAACGAAAACGAAAGATTTTTTGTTAATCCCCACGCTTTTTTACAGTGATCGACTGCTTAATCGACTGCACCTTCTGCAAACCCTTCTTCAGATTTTCCACACAACGCTTGGTATGTGGCTTATGCTCATCTACATGACTTTTAATGTCTGGCTTATTCTCGGCTTAACAATTGGATCCGGTTTCGGTTATTTTCTCTTTGCCTGGAACGTTCTTCCCGATGATGACGTCATACAAGGGACTTGTCATTGACTAGAGGCGAGCAGAATCTTTGGAGCGCAAAGTCATGGACGATATGAGTCAGTCAGTTACCAAAAACTCAAGATCTCTGACACTGACAATCAAATTTATGAGGTGAATGAGAGAGCTCATATTGAATGATTTCTTCTCAAAGCTTGCTGAGATTCTGCTCTGCATATGGAAAAAACGTTTTGTCGCGTTAAAAACAGCTGCTTTCCATAACTACATCTACTGGCCATACTTCGAGTCCACAGCTGGGCTTAGAAGGCAAGCATCAACAGAAAACAAGCCTTTTGCACTCCTAAAAGTTTTTTCTCCTGAACGTTAAGTGATGTTTTCGTATGATGCTAGAATATTTTCCACAATTACCTTGATGCTGGCCTGCTGGTAACATTATATTAATCATACTTTCTGTTATGACATAATGCAAAGTAGAGGCATTTCTTTGTGAGTGATGGTTATCCTTCATATTTGTAGGTAACCTGTGGCGATCATCATCACATGTTCATGATTGTATAGTAACAATTACAGACCTGCGGCATTCGGGAGACAGTGGCTTTGGGGTAGCTTTGGCCAATCCAGTGGTATCTTCGCCACCCACCGTTTCGGTGTAGTTTGATCCTCCAATTAACATTCAGTACGTCAAACTAAAAATTGTGTTTTGAGCGTAATTTCGGAATTTGTTGTGGAGCTTGTTAATTTTACGCGGTTTAATTTAATTTGGCACGTGGATCTGATGATGAACTTTTGTAATTTGCTTCTTTCTCATGGTTTGAGCGAGTTGGTGAAATCTACTGCTTAGTCGCACTAGATCTTGGGGAAGGGGCTGAGCAACCCTTTCGATTGTCTCATCATTCAGAATCGTCAGGCCATTCAGTCAATGGGGAGGTCGATGGATGGGACATTGAAGAACAACATGGTGAATGGTTTGTTCCTCTGCGCCACACTCACGAGCCACAGAAGAGGCTACAGTATTTAATCGATTGTAAGCCGCAGCATATATAATTTTTTTCCATCATTTCAAGCGGCTTATAAACAAGGGCTAAGCTTTGTCGACCAAACTCTCTTTCCACCTTCTATTTTCTTCAGCATCACGTGCACATCAGTCACAGGAGGAATCATGATGAACATAAGCAGTTGTAGTGGTGTAAGCATCATTACCAGGGTTGCCAATTAAACGCAAAACGTGCTAGTACGCGAAGGTATCTCCGAGGCTTAGATAACCTATGTTCAAGTGCGGCTTATAATCAAGGGCGGCTTACAATCGAGTAAATACGGTATACCGAATTTGTGTAATCAGGAGCGAAAACGTCCGACACCAGTGCGTCGGTGGTTAAGCCGGACCCACGCTGTTCTTAGCAGGACCATTCCAGGTGGGTGGGTGCCGATGTCGTGGGAATGAAAGTACGGAGTCTCGTAGTGTTATCCAACCACTCCGCATACCATCAATGATCCGCCCAGAGCCGCACTTCTGTTGTTTTCGTCAGATGAACTGATGAGTTGTTCGGTGGTTAGGAAGTGTCTCGATTTGAGATGCCGTGCATTCTTACTCGGTGACAGGTGATCGCTGAATGGAGCAGATGTCCAGACTCCATGGCACGACATGTCAAAGACAGTGCGACTCCTGTGCGAAGAAGCACAGCAGGTTGGATGCCTGCGAAGACAGTACGATTATCCGCTGGTGTAGGACGTAGGCATCCCAGTCGCACTTCGCAAGGCGTCGTTGATAGCAGGGTTATTGGAGAGGGTGTGAGCGCTGCGGCACCACACAGGAGCGCAGTACTCTGCTGTTGAATGGACCAGGGCTAATTGTTCGCAACATTTCTGTTCCAGTACCCCAGCCCGAGCCAGCAAGCCGCCTCAAGAGTGCGACGCGTGATGTCAAACTTTTGCGAAGTTAATCAAAATGTCGGCGATACCTGAGCGTCCTGTCCAATGCTACTCCGATGTATTTGGGCTCGGAGAAAAAGGTCAAGGTTTCGTCGTTGAACCTGACTTTCAACTCAATTCCTTGTTGTTAAGATGGAAGACTGCCGACACCGTTTTTATAGTGCTGAACTTAAACATTCAGGTCTGGAGGTATTTACCCACAGTATCCATGTCTTTGCTATGAGCATTCCTTCCACTGCTTGCGAAAACATGATTTCTAGATCGTTGGCGTGTTCATATTTTCTGGAGACGGCATTTCAGAGGTGTTGATGGTGAAAAGAAGGAGTGCCAAGACGAATCCTTTTGGGATCCTTGAGGCGTCGTAACCTGCTCCGTTTGTTGTTACCGGTGTTAACGGTGTAGCTGCGATTCCCAACCAGCCCCATGTACATGCGGATCATGTGCGTGTTAGGTAGCAATCGAAGTAACTTTCAGGTAAGGCCGCAATGCCATACAGTATCGTTGGCTGGTGTGAAGCCAACACAGCTCCTGCCCTCTTTTCAGCCGAAAAGCTATCTTCGATGTCTTACGTCAGCAAGCTGACCTGATCTACGGTCGATCTCCCGTGTCGAAAGCCCGCCTGTTCCTGCGGGAATGGATCGATGATCAGCTCGATACGAGCTCAGATGAGTCTCTCGAGGATCATGAAGGGGACACACAGTAGAGATATAGGGCGATAACTCTTTGGGTCCCCAAGATTATCCGGTTTAGGGATCGCAACTACTAGTGCTCTTCTGCAGATCTGGCGAATTGTGAATTGGCGCATGCAGAAAGAGAAGAAATCGCATAACCAAAACGTGAGAGCCGAACCGGCGGAGATAATCAACTCCGGGAAAATAGAATTCAATCCCGGATATTCTCCTGGCTCTAGGTGGTTGATGGCAGTAGCAATTAGCAGGCCCGTAACCAGCTTGGGACACCAGCAGGGGCGAAGAGTTTTCCGAGAGGGGCGGAAATTTTTTCTACTATGTCCAATATTTTTAAACTATGTCCAACACATTTTTCCAGGGGGTCGGAAATTTTTCTAGGGTGGCTTCGCCCCACCTGGTTACGGGCCTGGTAACAAGCACTCCTGGCGTGAAGGGGTCAGAGATAGATGCTATCTCCCTTAATTGTTGGGACCTTCCTTAGGTCGAACACCT
>JGI24022J15233_10004524_pt1 | contig 14387 bp, 10 predicted proteins | sample Ectturendosymbi2_FD_15233 | JGI IMG/M metagenome (IMG submission 15233) | reverse complement strand
CCCCCCCCCTTGCTACGCCACTGTTCACTAGTCTATAATGTCACTCTCTTCCTGTCCATTTTTTTGTTTTACCTGCATTCTGCCTGCAATAGCCTGTAATAGTTCAGTCAACCCCACCTACGCCAGTTTCACGGTTAATTGCCAAAAGAAAGCTCATACAGATCACGTTAGGATGACGGAGGATGGTAAGTATGACTAAACAAAGGAACAGGGAAAACGGAGAGACAATGAGCATTGCTAAGCCCCAGTTACAATTTTTCCTTATTTTGGCCTCAAATAAACTTCGCTGAAGGAACTGTTCTGACAAGATTCACTACTAGAGTCATTATAATTTGATAAGTTCCGCGTTGGTTCTTTTTGCAGTTACTGCAAAGTGCAAATTATTAATTAAAAAAACGGTTTCAGACACTGATTTAAAAAATACCGGCTTCTGCCAAATTTTCAGCAAAGTACCGGCCAGGCCGGTGAAATACCGACGAATACCGGCTTCTGCCAAATTTTCAGCAAAGTACCGGCCAGGCCGGTGAAATACAAAAATAAAGTGGCGTTCGCACCCCCTAATTTTAAAGAAAAGCGTAGAAATCACAACACAGCCTGATTTTGCAGTGTCTTTATTTTTACAATTACTACTCGCAACATGCTAGGGCCTGCTAATACGTAGGCCTACTGAAAACACTCGATCGTACTGTTTAACTTTTATTCCTTACTGATCGTTAGAAAAAAATCTAGTTATTTTTTGCTGTTTCTCTGAAATTATCCGCTCATACCTTGGCACACAATTACCAGAACCGAACGCAAATATTTCAAGGGGCTCAAACGGTTCCGATACTTTTTCAAATCAAGTAGAAAGGAAAACCTAGATTCGCAGAAATATGTTATTGCAAAGGGCACTAGAGTAGACCGGTATTTTTTGTAGCCTACTCAATTTCTGGTAACTTTGCATGGTGGAACACCAAAAATTTTGGAATTCTGTAGCATCAAACAATAATCTCGCCATAATTGCGCCATAAACATACAATCGTCATAGCGCGCTGACAGTTGCATCACGGGCTGTCTTCAGTGTGGTAACCACAGTGTGAAGCAGAAATACTAATGCACGCGTTTAGCAATTTTAGTTGTTAAATTGTGAACGTTAGCTGGAATGATTAGTTTAGATAGAGTTGTTTTGCGTAAAAGCACTTGCAAGGTTTTTCATAAATCACGGTTCGTTTGAAAAAACGTATGTCCAATAGCATGCAAAGTCTCACCTCGAAAATCGTATTTGGGACTCCCGATTGGTAACCACTGATTAATGATATAGACTATGAAGAGGAGTGGTGACAGCACACATCCTTGTCGAAGTCCAATATTAACGGTGAACGGTTGTGATTTAACTTCACGGACACAAAATTCTGAGCAGGAATACAATGACTTCACAGTCCCAAGGTCAACAAAACATGTGTAGGCGTCTTTGGCATACTCCCAAGATTTCTCGAAAATTTCCGGGAGAGTGAAAATTTGGTCAGCATTGCTGCGGCCAGGACGAAAACCGGACTGGGTGTCGTCCAGCTATGGTTCAATTATTTCGTGGCATCTTTTTATCAAGGCGCTTGCTATACAGGCTACTTTTCCAGGGTGGCTAAGGAGGGATACGTCCCGGTAGTTGACGCCTGTCTCCCTTTTTGTGTATGGTGGTAATCACCTATAATTGTTGTAATTGCAGAATCGCATGCAAGAAGATGTGGAAAATCTTGCGTGTGCAGAAATGCTCAATTCCTCAAGGGACGACAAGAGCAATAATCAATAAAGTTTTGAGTAACTAAAGCATATCATACAAGGTTTCTGGTTTTCATGTGTTTGGCTCGGATTCATGGTCCATATCACAGAGGTTGGTCTAAGAACAAAAGCACACAAAATACTGAGTCTAGCACATAGCAAGGTGTTTGTTGACCCAGACAATACAGAAGAGGAATAAATACTGAAGCAACACACCAACAACTGCTGCGTTCAGCCATCACCACACGGAAAGACATAGCATAGGCGTAGCCAGTGGAGGCCAAAGGGGCCATGCCCCCCCAAATTTTTAGAAAATAAAGTCATTTTGTGCTTTGAGAGGCGCTTTTCCAAACAAAATAGTGTTATTCGCCTAAAATCAAACATTTTGGCCCCCCCCCAAAAATTTTTGGGCTGGCTACGCCACTGTTACATAGTGGGAGAAAATCAAAGAGTTGTGAAAAGCCTCATACATTTGAAATAGTAGAAAAAGGTTAAGTGAAGATGAATGTTAAACTAAAGCATACAAAATGTTTACGATCAAAGTATCAATGTCCTGAAAAAAGCGAGCAATTCGTTTTTGGTCACTCGCTCCCACTGCAGGCTATCAGTAATCGAAGAAAAGAAGCTTAACAAACACTTGCACGTGTTGCATAATTTTTTCCCCTTGTTGGTTGGCAATGTTCACAATCAAGCATAGCAACCTGAACGGTTGCCTTTTCTAAAACAATTGGCGTTAAAATAATGTTTCTGCGTACCTGATACGTAAGCATCTTCAAGAGATATTTTTTCCAGTACGGTGTTGACTACTAGGAAGTTGCGACCTTATTAAACGGGTGGACATAAAGAAATTCTCATAATATTGCACTGCGAGAAATTCATACTTTAATTGCACGTTTGTTGCACCGTTTTTCGAAAAAGCTACCATAAAAATTTTTGTTTTTTTGATTTTAGATTTAATTTCTCATTTTGCGTCCTCTTTGCCGACTGCCCTTCCCAAACAAGAGGTTTAAATCAGCCCCTAAGAACCTTAGTGCAAGGGTTAGTTAAGTTTTGGTGTATCCAGGCCTGTAACCAGCTTGGGACACTATGGGGACGAAGAGTTTTCTNAGAGGATCCCAATTTTTTTNNAAATGTATCCATTAGTTTTAAACTTACGTCCAACACATTTTTCCAGCGAGGCNAAAAATTGTCCATGGGGGTTAGCCCCCCCCTGCTCCCCCCTAGTTGCGGTTCTGGGTATGTCCCATCTTGTCAAGCCACTTTGCCTTATTTCACAATAATACTCGTCAGACAAAACATACCTGCTATCATATCTCAGTTGCTAGATAAATAAAACAGTGATTTCAATGCGTAAGTTACACTTCACTTTCACTCTCAGTTGCGCTGGCGCACTGTTGGTGCTTTGGAAAGCGCAGTAAAATTTATCACAACAATGTTGCTCCCACTGGCAAACTGAGAAGTCCGCCTTGTATTCGATTTCGAAGCTTAAAGCAGTTGCTCGAAACACGAATTGATCTCGATGGGAAGTTAAACTCGGAATACAAAATCCGTGAACAACTTACATTTGCAACCGAGATACGTGACAAGCTTGATAATGACAAAGCGTTGGCAATTTTAATCTGCATGAACCTCTTTGCAGTGCAATTTTCTGTATAGTTCGGCTATTCGCGGATGGTTGGTGCGACTCTTGCCCATCGCTGATAGTGAGTATGTGTCACATGAATACTAACGTTTGTGGGTTGATAAAACAGCATCATCTCAGTAAGCGTCTTTTGTTTTTATTGGGAAGTTTTGAAACGTGCTGCTTTGTGATGCTGGATTTAACGTCGATGTCGGAATGCAGATAGCGCAGTAAAACGTCGAAATGTTTCCCATAGAAAATTGGCGTAACTGTCATTTTGTTTAAGATTTGNGTTTCTTACCCGCTGCAGCCGTATAGAGTCTTTGTCAAATGTTCGGATCCGGAGAATCGTGTATAAACTATAGTCTGCATCGGTTAAGTACTTGCTATCTTGTATGTCACAAGTGTGTGCTTTCGTATAGGAAAATTTGTTTGTCTTGTAATTTTCTCATTTGCACCAGTTTGCGTTTCCTGAGCGTCGGCGACTTTTCGACTTGGCAACCTACCTTTCTACATTAGTAGAATAACTATGCTGGTGGGAATCTAAATAAATGCGCAATTTTGCTAAGTTTTAACCTGTACAATCATGGGGCGTAACGATGGGGTGCAAGGGGTAACAATTCTCCGGGCGCCGAATCACTGCGGGGAGGGGGGCGCCGAATGACCGCGAAGAGCGCCACAAATTCCAACAATGTTGCAAGTACCTTCTTCAATACAGTACATTTGCTTCCGAAAGACCCCAGGTTCGAACATGGGCGCCAAACTTGCTTCTTGCCCCGGGCGCCATCTAACCTCGTTACGACCCTGGGCGCAACTAGCTTCAGTGATGATTGCGCGACGAAACTTTGGAATGCAGCTGAGACAACTTTCGGTTAAAATAACCTATATTAAACACATTTGCGACCCAACAGCAGACTTTCGCACAATCAAAACAAATTTATTGATGTACAGTAAACCTCGGTTAATCCGGATCTTCGCCCAAATCGGATAGAACTGGTGGTACGAATGATTTCTATCGTTTTTCTTTAGAAATAACTTCGGTTTACCCGGATTTTTTAATCCGGATCTTCGCCAATACTGGATGAAATCTGCTGTTATCCATCTCGTAATCTGGATTTTTGTCTCTAGGAAAGATTTGGCAACTTTCAGACCCAACACAAGCGGCTCACGATCACCAACAAGCGTATAGAATTATCATAACAACGGCCGCAACTGCGCGCAACATTCCACTAATCGTAGAGACGATTACTGCGTCACACGCGGGCATTGCTTATCATGTTGAACATAACGCTCATGGCACGCCGCCTCACCACGGTTTCAGTCTATTGATTAGTGTTGAGTGTGCGTGTGTAGAACAGTGGCGTAGCCAGCCCAAAAGTTTGCTGGGGGCCAAACATTTTTGGGGGGGTCAAAATGCTTGATTTTAGGCGAATAACACTATTTTGTTTGGAAAAACGCCTCTCAAAGCCCAAAATGACTATATTTTCTAAAAATTGGGGGGTGGGCCTTTGCCCCCCCTGGCTTCGTCTACGGTGTAGAACAGTATCCCTGAGTGTATTATACTCGGTAAGATGTCTGGAGGGCATTACCTTCCAAACACAGAGACTGGTTGTGGACCAGTCGCAGAAATCTCTGCGTCAGTCCAAAATTCCAGATTTCTTCGCAGCCAAGTAATCTAAAATTATGAACTTAAGATTGTTCGTAACTAAGTAGATATGGCGGTTACTAACCTGATGTACCATTGTAAATGCATCAGTAAATTCGTTTTGCTTCTGCGAAAGCCTGCTATTGGGTCGTAAATGTGTTCAATTTAAGTATTTTCACCGATATCTCAGTACTTAGATGACGTCAAGCTAGAAACATCCATCTTCGATTAATCCGGATCTTCGCCTAAACCGGACAAAATTGTCGGTCAAATCTAATCCGGATTAACCGAGGTTTACTGTATTTACAATGGTATATCAGACTAGTAACCGCCATACCCATGCAGTCACGAACAATTTCAAGTTCATAATTTTAGATTACTTGGCTGCGAAAAAATCTGGCATTTTGGACTGACGCAGAGGTTTCTGCAACCGGTGTATTGTAAGCATTACAGTCAGGGATAATACTCTACACACACACACTCAACATTGATCACGGTCAATAGACTGAAACCTGGCGTGCCTTCTGATGATCAACGTGATATGCAATGCACGTGCGTGAGGTAATAATCGTCTCCACGATTAGCTGAATGTTGCGGGCAGTTGCAGCCATTGTTATCATAATTCAATGTGTTCGTTGATGATCGTGAGCACGCTTATGTTGCGTCTGAAAGCTGCCGAATCTTTCCTACCGACCAGTCAGTGCACTTAAGAACACAACAGCATGGAAGTACATAAAAATCCGGTCCACAAGGTGTGGAAAGAGTAGATTTTATCTGGAATTGGCGAAGAAAGAAAAAGTTAGAAATCATTCGTACCACCAGTTTTATCTGGTTTTGGCGAAGATCCGGATTAACCGAATCCGGATTAGCTGACGCTTGCTGTATGTTGTTAATGCTTTTCACATTTATAAGAATTACTGCGGAAACAGTGGGAGGGCAGTTATTTGAGATTTTTCGTCACATGAAAAAGTTCTATCAAGAAAAAGTCGTTTTGTTTTTGTAGGAGCGGCCTTGTTGAGACTCGGTTCCATTCGGAAAAATAATTCTTTTGTTTTGGACAGCCTTTGTTGCAATCCGGATTTTTATTCTTATAACCCACCTGAAAAGTGGATTCGCTATTCTTTGGTCCGGACTTTATTGCAAAAGCCGAATGTTCCGTTTTGCTTAGACTTAAAATGACAAAGGTCACGCCATCATCATGGGCTGCAGAGCGTGACAAACTTTGGAACGCTAAATTGTATCAGCTTCGCATAGTTCACGCTAGACTTCGCGGAAGGGCGCGCCTTGACACATCAGTAGAATATTTGGGTTTTAAGATATTTGTCCTAAAATAATTTATTCCGTTTACTATGTTGCAGGCTGTTGGTGTATTTCAGAGCCTCTTGCTTCTTTACTAAACTTCTTTTTCTGACAGTGATGTTTCAACTGGAAAACATTACCAATGAACTGCTTACGACGTACGCGTTTTATGCTGCGGTTCTGACTTTATATACGATCTTCCTCAGTTTTCTGACGGGGCAAGCACGATTACGGACCAAGGTACTGATTTGAAAAGTTATTTTGTGCATAAACCTGTACTGCTGTTATTCACGCATTTTCGGAACAAGACGATGAGCTCAGATTGCATTTGTAGCGAAGACTGGAAAGGCACGAGAACAGGGATCTGTGTGTTGACGCTCTAGACATGCAGCTCTAACGTACAAGCCGTTGCCTGTCAGCTATGAGTTTTTAGACAGGTATAACTGCGGCGTTTTTAAAGATCCGGTTATGATTTAGCAGGACAAGGGTTGGCTGAGTAGGTGTTTGCCAGAGTGACGTTGGTTGAGCTTCAGCTGCACATTTGAATACAGGAATACTGTATAAACAAAGTGCCATTTCGATATTATGATTTGTCAATACTGCGAATTAGTTTTTGTTGTTCCACAACTATCTGTTCTGACAAATCGTAAATGTATAAGGTTGACCACTCTGGTATGAACTCGGAGCTACGTAAAACAACGGTCTTCCACAATCCCAATTTTTGAAGCTTCCTCTACTTCTGAGCTCTGCAATTTTTCATGCAAATGGCGGGGAGGTTCAGTGCAAGCGATTAGCCCAGGTTGCGATGAAGCACGTTTGCGTAGTACTGTACTCTTTTGCCGAAATGGTTTGGTAGATATTGCATAAGTATGTGCAAGATCGTTTCCCGCTTGAAAAATTGGTGTCGAGTTGCGCTGTTTTCTGCAACGACGTCGATTCAGCATAAGTCAGCTCACCCTGTAAATGTAAGCGTTTTTCATAACTAATTTGCTGTACTTCATGAGAAGTACATGTAGGTCTGTCTTGACACGCTGTTAGCATTAAACAAGATAGCATTTTACTCGTCGTTGGTATAGTTGTCAGGCATTCAAACGTCAATCACTTATTAGAACCACAATCAATCTTGTATGACTGAAATTATTAATACATTTATATTGCATGGATCGATTTTGCAATGGAAAAAATAGGCTAAATATGACAAAAAAACTGAATAATCGTCTAATAATACCCATGCCTTGTGTAATTTGTTATTCCCCAACAAGTTGTATCCGACTTGTGTAAATAAATCGATATTTTACGACAAAAAACGACAAATTCGTGTTTGAACTACACATTGAACATTATTACTGGGATGAGTCAAATAGAAGTCAGAAATGAACAGCTTCGGTGGAGATTGCCATATATGTATATATATGTATATATATATATATATATATGATTCAGTCAAATGCGCCGGGTGCGGAATCTACAAGACTTTTTCAAAAAAAGGTAGGTGCTAACAGTTGTTTCATAAAATACAATAACGTTTTTCGTACTCATTATTCGCAATGAAAATTTACAATAATGTTCTCCATACCTACCCGCATAACCAGGGTTGCGGAGTCGGTAAAATAACCGACTCCCGACTCCGACCTTCCAAAATTTCCGACTCCGACTCCTTAGCATAAAGGTAACAAAATGTTTGGCTGTTAAAATCAATGGAAATCGTGGTGCACAGCAAGAAACCTCTGTTTCAACAAGAGTTTAAAAATAAATTGTACCATTTCAACAGGAATTCCCAACTTAGGAGTGCGATGTAAAAAATGATCCAATTGGACATCCGGAGTCGGACAAAAAAATACGACTCTGACTCCTAGTTCAGGAATCTGACTCGTTACGACTCTGGCTCCGCAACCCCGCGCGTAACCATTGAAATTTCAGGTAGGAATACGAGCAAGAAATTTTTAGTCATGCAGTTTGTTATCCAGCAATATTTTGCTAGGCCTAGGCTACAACAACACTTTTTGCAAAGCACTTAGGTCCTGACAGTTGTTGCGTACACTAAGATAACTCTTTTTGCACTTGTGTTTTTGCAAAGAAAATTTCGACAAATGTTCTTCATACCTATGCGCATCATCTTTGAAAATTTGAAGAAATTCTGTAGAAAACCTTTGGAGTTAGATATTTTCAATTTTCAAATCGTACTACAGACGCGTGTAGGCTACAACGCTCCTATCCAGCAGGGTTGAGCAGTTCTGTAAAGTACCACAACTTTTTCAAAACTTAAATTTTTGCAACCAAAATTTACAAGTATGTTCTTCTGATCGTTATGCCTTTTTCTTGAAAATCTGTGTTCAATCCATCAAGAGCTTGCCAGTTATTAATTTTTGAATCGAGCAACCGGACTCTGTTCCCAGCGCATTGGACTAACTGTTGCTGCGCGTCACTAACAGCGCGCTTACATAAGAAATTTGAGTTCAGTGAGTTGCTGCGTAGGACGGAATAACTTTTCTCATGCTTTGTCTTTTGCAACCAAATTTTATAAGAATGTTCTTGCGAAAATCAATGTTACCTGAAAATTTGAGGTGAATCAGACAAGTACTTCTTGAGTTATTTTATTTTGAAACTAGCTGTTTGGTAAAAACAACCCAAAAACCGTCCCGCACATGCTGAATAATCGAGCGGATTTCACGTCGCACCGAAGGTGCAGATGTAAATTTGAATTGGTCGCTTGATCAGATCCATCGCTGCCTGCTATAAAAATTTGAAAGGCATTTGCTTGGTTTTTTAGTAGCAGTAGGCAATGTGAAACATACAGCGCGTGCAGTCTTAAATGATAATTTAAAGAAATAACCACATCCAAACTTCGCTGTTTCTTGAAGTTAGACGTACGATGGGTGAGCATGCTATACCTTTTAAACCATGACAGGTGCAATTTAGATGATAAAGCTTGCAAGTAAGATCTAGTATGTCTCGCATCAATACCCATTAATTCCTCTAATTTTTTGGGAAACTGCGAAAAAACAAATTTTAAATGAAGAGCAAAAAAATACCATCGCTTTGGTTTCCATCATTCCTTTTTGCTTCCTATTTTTGCGTTGTCTGTAGCTAATCTGGTGTCCCGGTACAATCAAGCAGCAAACTGGGACACGACCCAAAACCCCGGGACAGTCTCGCCCAAACCCTGGTCAGCCCACAGATGAGTGCGGTGTGGGTGTATTCCAGCTTATTTCGTCGTTGATGTCTGCAATTACAGCATTTTATGTTTTCATAGCTTCATTGTCTTAGACAGTAACATAATCTTCAATTTTTAAATACTGTATGGAAAACCTAGCTGCACTGTTGGTCGCATGCGAAAACTGTAAGTAGAAGCAGAACATCCTGTTTATATGAAAACTTTGAGCTTTAGATCTTGGAAATAAGTTTGCCAAGTAATGTATTATACTACATGGTATGCCGTGTCTAAAACCGAAGTAAACATGTGGCATACTGCTACAAAGATGTGAAACAATCATTCAGTATACAACGCAAAACAAGCATGTTTTCTTTGTGTAGGTGTTCAGGCGACCTCGACTGTGTTCTTGTCCATCTCGTGCTTTAGACTCTTCGCGCTTCTGTTGTTGGGATGATTACAGGAAGGTTAGAAAACTCAGCTACAGTGCAGATTTATCAGTAAAAAGCACTGTGAAAAATGAGAATAAGCCTGCAGGTTTTAGCTGTAGTTTTTGGTAGCGAGAGTAAGCCTGCAGGTATTAGCGTGATGGATTTGCCTGTGTTTAGTCGCATTGTTTCATCGTATATGTTGCAAAGATATAATGGTTTTAAAATAAGTGCTTTAGATTAATATTGCAAAATGCATTGTTGTTTGAGTGTTTGTGATGACATTTTAGCAACAGCTCGATTGCAGTTCCGATAATACTGATGCAGACCACAACATTATAAGCATGGCCTTTTTTTGACTTCGTCCAAGCTACATCACAGATCAACAATATACATATACATTTTTTTCCTAACTGCATTCGCCTAATATAAATCTTATAGTGCAAATATGCTTCTAACCAGTGGCGTAACTAGAGGTTTGAGCCAGGGGGGGCAAAGCTTAGCTGAAGGGGCCCACTGGTCACCGTAGGGAAGCCACTAGCCAACACTCAGAAAAAAGTTAAGAAATGGCAGTGAATCTGGATGTCGTGGATGTCTATACTAGCTAAATAACGCAAAAACACCCCGAAAACGCAAAAAACAACCTAAAGAATACTACATATCAAAATGTCAAATAAAGGGGCCCAGTTTTACATTTAACTTGCCAGGGGGGGTGGCTCGCCCCCTTACCCCCTGTCAATTACGCTATTGCTTCTAACAATTTGCATTGTTTCACAATATGGTGCAGTTGTTTAGTTTACCTGTTAAGAACCGTGACTTTGTGAAGGACAGTTTAGCAAAGCTTGACAAGCGTTTTTTTTCAAAATAAAAAAACGCAGACTATTGAAAACGTATGTAGTTTTCCCAGGGCCAACTGAATGTGGTTGCTTAGTATCAATGCCACCAGGCTCAAAGTGATAAACTTGCAATAAATACAATCGCCGAGGGGCAGGGATTCCGGTGTTTCCATACTGGATGAATTATGTAGCGACTTTTGCTGTTCTCACAACGGTTAAGAAAAATTTAGCGTGAAGACCACCACTAATAGAGGTAGCAAATTACAGTAGAGAATAGTTACTGCCATACATTAACACCGAAACGTGATTTTCCGCCCGTAGGCCCACCGCGACCAGCATGGATCCACTGGTCAAAACGATTTTTCTTGCCTTGAGTAGTTTGGGGGTGCTGAATCCGAATCTGGTGTAAGCGATCACATCCACCGTTTTCAGCTCCTCCGAGATATCTCGTATAGAGTGGCCAGCAGCGTCAGTGAAGAAGTTTCGTGATTCACAGACAAGGAACTAAACAACCGTGTATGTAAATACAGAAGAATTCACCTGCAACGACTTTTTTCATTGAGCCCATCAGAACTCCTATCATTTACGTGCATTCGAATTCGACTATGTCGTTACTTCGCCTATAGCGACGCTTTTTCATCGGTCCCCACAGAATATTTTGTTTAACGACAGTTGAAAGTTTTCTTTACAGTTTGAAGTGTAAGCTCGAGTATCTGGAGCCGCCACATGGATCTTTTATGACCGAATAGAAACGCAACAACTTCAGCGGCGAATCGTTGAGCCGTGGTGGTTGTGAGATAACAATGGCGTTACAGGAATCGAGGCAAATCGTTAACAGAGCTTTACTGTACTATACTGCATTAGGGATTATTGCGACTGTAGTCAATTTGATCGATGTTCTTGGTGGAACAATATGTAAAATGATGAACAAAAGAAGCAGCATCCCATTATGGAAAAATCATGACATCGTTGTTTAGTTCAATAGTGAAAATGGTACGAAAGTGGCAAAACTTGCAAGAGATTTCCGTATCCCAACGACCTTGACTACCATTTTGAAAAACAAAGACAAATACTTTCTGGCTACGAGTAACGAAACGGTTAGCGATAATCCTTATCAAATAACACTTTTAAACCTTGCCAAGCTCTGTCATTGATCCAAACCGCCATTTTAGAAATGATTTATTGTAGTTTGACTATCACGACAGTTCGCCTGTAGCGACGCTTTTTCTCCGGTACCATGAAGTGATGTTATTTGAAAACTCTACTGTATCTGCTACCCTGCTCATAGGTCCAGACGGATCACTAACACCGTTGGAACCATTGCCCAAATTGGGCACACATTTTCCCCAACATCACTAACTCAATTATTCTCAAGCTCATCTGAGCCCCCCCAAAAACGGAAATCCCGCCAGTAGCTCTTATAAGCCGTCGGTTAAAAATCAAAATCATATTTTGCTCGAAGCTTGCGGTTCTACATGCAACAGAACTATTATTTTCAAGGATATTTGTATAGTTCACAGATACAACAGCACTATATGAGCAAATGATATTACATTTCCGATCACAAACAAGTGAAATGTTACGTCAACATGTGCACATTCTATTACAGTAGAATTGCTCTGTGCTCTGTAAGGTCACTTCATGGGACCAGAAAAAAGCGTAGTTATAGGTGAACTGTCGTTATAGCCCATTGGTACTTTAACCTGGGGTAAATTTCACCTTCCGAGGGGGTAAATTTACTGAATCATAACTTATAACAAACGTGAACTCTTAGAAATTTACAAAATGTGATAAACTAGATTATTAGGCTAGTTAGTTGCAGGACAAAACCCGAAAGTGCACCCGACATTGCTTTGTTCGTAGGTTGGTGAGAGGCTCCATGTCAGACGTCACAGAACGTTGCTACGAAATGGGTTTAGGGGAAGGTGGGTACAGTCGACACTTTTTGCCTTTTCAACCACTGCTACTTTACTTCATGTCCAAACAAGCTGCTCAAAATTTGTCACACAATAAAGCAACTCCATATACACAATATCATGCCAAAACAGGAAAACAACGCCCTTCAGAAAAAATTTTACAATAACTTTCAAGAAGGTACATTTTCTGTCGAGTGTGCTGGGGCGCGGGTAGTTCTAATTACCCACTATCACTGCATGGCAAAACAAATTTGTATGATTACCAAACATGAAATGAATCCAATGCAGTATGCTGAAATTCATGCTTTACCATACAAATATAATGTGCCTCTGAGCACATAATAAACCTAAAAATGCTCATAGATTAGAATTATTCTGTACTGCATTCCAGTCTTAAGCTTTACCTTGTTTAGACTGCCCTAGTGGTAATGTGTTGAGTGTGCCCCATTTTTTTGTCAGATGTGATCCGTGCATATCTAAAAAATAAAATGAAGAAGCACAAACTCAACGTAAAAAGAATTTAAATTATCAAATAATGTTGCACTGTCCTGACCACAACGTCACATAAACTCAGATCAGAAGATGTTGATTAACGTGGGCAAAATCAAAATCCAAATGCGATTTTATAAATTTTGGGTAGCAAAAACACAACTTGCTCTGTAACTCATAACAAGGGCTGCCTATCAAGGAAAAATTCACTTTAGTACTACGGCTGGCATGAGACTAGATCACCATGGAAACTTTAAAGTTCAATGTTTTCAACTTTTTGAACAAATAAAAAAAGACGACTGTGCCCCTAGTCCTACTGTGCCCCACCTTCCCCTACGGATATATCACACAAACTGGACATGTTGCACTTTGGCATATGGTTCAGAGTTATGCATAGGTTTCTTACAAGTTTTCTATTTTTAGTTCATCTTTAAACATGTAGGTTACCAGATTCAAATGATCAGCTCATGCGCACAACACTGTTCCTGTTCACGACTTCTTCGGACTTTGTACGTAACAGGAGATTGTAATTCTGTCAGAATTGAAAATTCCTCTATTGTGCAATAAATTTCACTGGTTTCGCAAACAATGGTCAGACTGCAGTGCTATTTTTCTTTCTTTTCACAGCATGCTATAGACCGCATCAGGGTTAGATCCAGCCAGTAAGTTTAGGGAGGACGATTTCAGTAATATTTGGTGGTCAAGTGTTACGGCAAGATCGTAATTTCGTGAGGCTTCATTGACCACGTCACTCGCCCGCATTGGCGAGCATTCCTAGTCTCAAGTCGCGTAATTACGGCGCGCCTGCGGCTCCTGCAGGTGCCTACTGTGTTACCTGCTGTAACATCAAGTCTCATTCGCGGGTTCACTACAGAAGAGAGATGAAATAACCTATACCTCACCGCTGTGACAAAATAATGGACGGCAAAACGGCCATATATCGCGAATGCTTTTTTCGGAATTGTACGAAATCATGGTAAATAAAGTTACTTTCTTAGGTTTTAGAGGGGGGTAATCGCCCCCTTTGGATCCGCCCCTGGACCGCAGACAGTCAGTACGGTGGAGGGAGGTCTTTTTAGTGAATGAGTTATATTTCAACATTTCTCAGTGGATATTTCTCAGTTAACAGTCTCAGTTAATAAAGAAGGTAACTTAACCAGAACCATACGTGGACTTCGGGTCGAATTCATCATAAAACAGATGATATTCAAAAACCTCAAGGTATCTTTTGTTCCAAAGCNNNTGGT
>JGI24022J15233_10004521_pt1 | contig 14390 bp, 9 predicted proteins | sample Ectturendosymbi2_FD_15233 | JGI IMG/M metagenome (IMG submission 15233) | reverse complement strand
GTAAATTCCTAAGAGGAAAGTGAAAATGAACGTTTGCAGTATTTGGCCGTTTGCACAAATTTCGGATGATTTTTATAATCTTGATATTTGGCGATGTGCCTTTTATTTTGTTACTGCGTTATTCAAGGAGTTAGTTTTAATTACCATCATAGAAATGTGAGGTCTCGAGTCTCGGTCTCGAACTTCCAGGTCTCGGTCTCGGTCTCGGCTTTTATGACAAAGTCTCGGTCTCGTCTCGAAATCTGAGCCAGGTCTCGATCTCGGTATCGGAGGTTACGGTCTCGACTACATCACTGCTGGTTACACGGTCAGCTGAGACAGAAACTCGTGTACTTCGTTCAATGCTGAAAAATGCTTTTTGGTAATGCCTTGATTGATTACATCAACATTTTACTATGATCTACTAATAAATATATTTCAAAAATGAAACATGATTTATGGGAATGACGATGGGCTGCGTCATAACAACACAATAGAATCATGTTCATCTTCAAAAAATGGGTTCCTAACTACATGTTGCCTGAGATATCCGCAGTCTAAAAGTTGGAATCCTGAGCAGCCGGGAACATTGAATATTATCGAAATAAATTAGAAAAATACATGTTTACCGATATTATTTAGAAATATCGTAATTTTTCTTCATAAAACTGTTATTCCATTTCAAGTTTTTAAATGTTTTTAATTCAATCAATTCCAAATTCAGTAGTACACTCCAGGCAAGATGAATTTATGTATTTTCCACTCGGAGAATAAGATTTCAAGCTGCTGCAGATCACTTTTGCAGCATCGTTTTGTAACGCAAAACAGTATTTGCTCGGTAGAAATTAGAAATGCAGTTCAGTTTCGTTTGTGGTCGGTTTCATGTAGAAATGCAACCGACCGTACAATTGGTGCTCAAGCGTGCATGAAAACAATTCGGTTGCTAGTGCTGCTTGCTACCAATAAATGCAATGCTGTTGCTAATTGCGCGTAAGGACAATCCCAACAGTAAAGAAATGTTCTGGCTAGTCCTGTAGCTAGGTTATACCGTCCACAGTAATTTGCACACAGAAAATCGAAAACCAATATCATAGTTTAAGAGAAAAGATGTAAAAAATTATCTGCGTCTGAAATGATTTAACTTCAGCCTAAGCTAGGCTAGCAGTAGCCTAGTAGTAGTAGTAGTACTCTAGTTTTACTACTGTAGTTACATTGTACATTCAAGTAGTTGTTAGTAGTATTGCGATCGGAAAAGCCCGAGCGGTATGTGCGCAAAGCTTCGCACCGTGGCAGCAAGCAACAATAGAGATCATGCGTCGCAATCTCTCTTATTATTGCTTGCTTGCACCACATATATATATTGTTGTTCTTAATCTTTGCGCACAGCCAGTTCGTGGTGAATAACACATTCAACGCAACGCCACCAGAGAGGTTGCAGCAACATGAACATCCCCTCCTTTTTACAACAAACCGCACCGATCGCATGTTCTTTGTTGTCAAAGCTTCACACGGACCTGGCCACAGCACCATTTTGTGGCGTGCTAGTTGCAGCCTTCATAAAAAGGACGTGCAATCGTTAATCGGTACGGTTCATTGTCAAAAGGAGGGAATGTTGTTGCAATCTCTCTGTTGGCGTTGCGTTGAATGTGCGATCCACCACAAACGTGATGCGTGCAAAGAACAACACCCATATATTATAATGGTGCAAACAAGCAATAATAGAGTGATCATGGCATGTGACCTCTTGTTGCCTGTTACCACAGTGTGAAGCTTCGNGCACTTGCTGCTCGGGCTTTCCGATAACAACACTGTTAAAAATGTTCTTACAAATTTTTAGCTAAAATCTACTAAAAGTATTGAAAGTGTGCCAAAGATGCTGTGATTTTGGAGGTGATTAAAATAAACTTGCAGAAGTTATATATCAAATTTTGGTCTTGCACTCACTATATTAGTATCTATCGGCAAGGATAGGAAATCAAATGTTGGTCTTCGCCAACATACTTTTTCATTGGCCCACATTTTCTTTCTGTCAACATTCTGATCAACTTAACTGTACCTTACCTCCTTTTTGTGTATGACAAAGTTTTTGAGAATCTTTTTCAAATGGTGGTTGTGGTATGTGTTTATAAAATATGCTTAGTAATCAACAGACTAAGCACAGCTTAGCCCTAACTTTCTATATCTGGTATTTGTAACTCAAAACTTTGTGTTATTTCATTTGTATTTGGGTGCATGCAAAAAGTTATTTAGCCTTAAGTGAGTGCTTTTTGTTTCTAGCATGCCTTTCCAAGTTCACATTGTTTTGCTATGATTATTATATTATTGTAAACTTTGCAATAGGCTTTTGTTAAATCAGCAAGATGATAGGCACCAAGGCAACTTTTCAATTCTGAATCTTGCAATCATATATGTTGAAACATTTGACAATAATGTTTTGGCTTATTAGAGAGATATATTGGCATAACTGAACCACTTGGAAATATCGTATGTGTCGTTGGACAAAAATATTCTGCCAATGTAGTCTTTTGACAGTTTCAGTTCAGTGCAGCATGAATTCTGTGCTATTCAGCAGTTCCGAGACTGCTTTGGTTTGTTTTTGCTTAATAGCTAGAGTCAAAAGTACTTGATTGATTTGCCTTAAATTTTCAGTTAAGATGCATTTTCACAAGATGAACACATGTGTAGAATATGATTGCAAAAGACCAAGCAAGTTATTTTATGTGATGCAACATTTTACTGAAACCTAATAACTGTCAAAAACATATTGCTAGCCACACGCAGCAACAACAGTCTGATGCACTGTGATTGTGTGAACAGTCTGGTTGCTCGATTCAAAAATCAATAACTTGGAGCGCCCTTGATGGACTGAACTCAAATTTTCAGAAAGGATGAATAGATATTCGTAGAACATTTGTGTAAATTTTTAAGTTTTTTGAAAAAGTTATTGTGCTTTACACAAAATCTTTGTAACCTTGTTAAATATGATAAAGTTTTGTCTTTTTCTTGTAGTCTAAGCCCTTTGGTAGTTCCGATCCGAAAGCACATAACTCTGAAGTTTTTCATCAGAATTACTTCAAATTTTCAAGGATGATGCACATACTAGGTATGAACAACATTTGTGAAATTTTTTTTATAAAAATCTGAGTCCAAAAAGTAGTCCTGTCATACGCAAGTGTTTTGAAAAATGGGCTGTAGCCTTAGGCTAAGGCTAGGTCTAATAAAATGTTCCTGGATGCTGAACTGCACTAACTGAAAAGGTTCTTACTCATATTTCTTGATGGAAAGATTATTGTAATATTTCTATGCAAATAAACAAATGCAAAAAAAGTTGTGTTTTACAGAACTGTTAGTACCTACATTTTTTTGAAAAGTCATGTAGCCTAGGCGTAGCAAGTTGATTTGATGTAAAACTTCATAACTCAAGAAGTTTTTAGTCAATTTACAATGGAATTTTCAGGTCTAATGTATCAAATCAAGGTATGAAAAACATTTGTAAAAATTTTAGTTTGTAGAAAAAAGTACGAAAAAAGTTTGTGTTGTCATTTTCATGACACATGCATGTATGCATTAATCATGTGTCAATCCATACCCTGTACATTGGAACATAAGTTGAATATATGCATCAATTCACACCAAAGGTGCTAACATAACGCATTCACTAAGCACAGAAGCAAATCATTTAAACTTTACCAAACCATCTAGTCACATGCTATTATGATGTAATATTTGTTTGAAGCAGCTTTGCTGGGTCATAATAAAAATTCCTAATGATTGAAGGTTGCTATTGTGCCTGGTCGTGCCCAATTTAAAGTGTTATAAAGAAGATAAGGTAATTTTTGACAGAGAAGTTTTAAAAGTTTTCATCTGCAAAAACTGCTGAAACAAATTTTTTAAGAATTTGTTAACTGCCAAACGGTTTTAAAATCCTGCTAAAAATCAGCTAACTCAAACTGCTAGATTGAAAATTTGCACAGCTAACAGTGAGAAAAACCTGCTAGATTTAGCAGTAAATCAGCTCAAATGGCAACACTATATGTCAATTGCTTCTCAGAGTAAAGGATTAAAGTGGCTATTAACTTTTTTTGTAACCCTAATCATAAACCTCAACACTATAAACCCTAACCCTAACCTTAAACACTGGCACTTAACCTTAACCTCAAACTGAAACCTTAACCTTGTTGAAAACACAGTCCGTAAATCTAACCGTGTCTGCTTATTGGAAGTTTTTAAGAAATTAGGCATAGCAATAGCAGGTCCAAAACTTTCAACATACAACCTTGTGTCAGAACATGAAAAGTGCACTATCAAGAAAAAACAATACAGTCAATGTGTGACTTGAATCAGTAACCCCTTACACAGCAGCACAAGTCACTTCCTACTCGACCACATTGACAGTGGTATGAACGACGCCAATTCAGTTTTACTGTATGTCTGTCCAAAACTGGATACAAGATTAAGATACATTTTCTTAGTCTTTCCAAGGAGAAAGCTGCATATGATCATTTAGACACACTACCATACAGTATTCATAGTCACATAATCATAAATACATAGGCTAGCATTAACTGACTTTATCTTTTTCTAATACATGGAGATTTTCTTTGAAGGTAGGTTGCTTCTTATTGAGTAACAGTAGGCTTCCTCTTCACAAAAAGAAATGCTACTGTATCTTCTAAATGATATGGGCGTTTGTGTTGGAAGTGGAATTTTAGGTTTACTGTTCGTTGCATTTTATTTTAAACAGAAAGGTAAGTCAAAATTATGTTTGAAATGGAAATCAGATGTTTATTTGATATAGTGGTTAAATCTCATTGCAACTTAAATTTAGTGTATATCTATTTCTTTTACTTCATGTTATTAAAGTACTAAGGACTACTTCATGTTATTATTCCATTGATATATATTATTGTCAAATGTGTTTGTTTCAGTCTTGTTTAGCTGGCTTTTACTGTCTATGTTTGTGCTTTATAAATCAAGTCTATTGAGTTTTATTCCAATTGATTACTGACTTTCTTTTAGGATTATTTTCATCATGAATTACTATTTTCTTATTTTTAATGCAGAGTTGTGCATTTTGTGCTGTGATTAACATATTGTAGATATATGTATGCGTATAAATGTATGATACATTTGGAGTTGATTCAAGTAATAGTGAAATGCAAAATTGTAAAGCACCATAATGCTCTCTTCAGGTTTTCATTGTATGCTCTAAAGAACTATATTTCCTAGTAATAAAGCACTTTATTGTTTTTTTGCAATTTTTATTATATGCACTCAGTGGTGCATCTAGCCTAGCAAAAGGGGGTCTGTCATAAAAGGACAGCATTTGATATCACTTTTTAGGATAAAATCAGATATTCTACAGATGTGCTAAGAATCTAGAGCTCGACCGATGCATTGGCATGCTGTGAAATATCATCCAGCATGGTGATGTATCATATTGAAAAAATTCCACTGATATATATCGGCAATATTTGCTCATAAAAGCCGCTACGCTATTTTTCTGTACGGAGTGTTCGGAAACCCAATTCGATACTTTGTTTCTGGTTGATCAACAAAAATTCTCTGTCCTGTTCCTTGCGGCGCATAACCCTCCACTACATCATGTAGTGCGTAATATACAAACCACTGCACAACTGTCTCAATAAACCACTCTATGACATTACATTCGCTCGCCGATCAAAGTACGTGTTGTGGTGGTTGACTGTTTTAGTGACCCAAGTTTGTGCAGAATTCGATGTTGTACATTTTTTCATCACAGTGAAGTAATGTCTTTCACCTGTGGTTTGAGTAAGGGAAAAAGTATTGGCATTAGTTATCAGCAATGGAAAATGAAAACGGCCCAAAAAAGCCTTATCAGTTGAGCTCTACCTAAGACCCAATCAAACTTGGCTAGTAGCCTTGCACAACTAGCTATGTAGATAGTGGTGCCTGTCACATTGTCAAAAGACATGAGGGAAGATTTCTAGGTTATCACTTGTTTTTAGTTGCAGTGTATTTTTTACATCACAATCCCTTTTGGTTCCTACAAACGCTGACCTAAAACGATTAGATGAGTTGTCAAACAATCAGCACAGCAATGAGAACTTTGCTTATCCATACGTGCATACACTTATATATAAAATTGATGCTAACAATCACCTGCACAGACCTGCGTCTTTGGAGCGCTTTGTATCAAGACTGAGTTTGTTAAAAAAATACTTGTGAAATCACGCCGGTAACAAATGATTGAGTGTAATTCGTCTGGTGATTTTGCATGGTGATGTAAAAATGAATTACGAGAAATTAGTATAAAACTTCTTGTGCAGCAAACAACATTGTCAACTGTTTAATTCCAAAAAGCTGTTTTCAGAATATAACTCTTGACTGGTATTTTGTTCAGATAATGCGACTACAGTTCTTGAAGCTAAATATTGCTCCTTCCAATGATATAAATTACTTACAAAAACATAGCTTTAGCGGAAACAAACCCACATGACTTGGTGTGACATTGAAGTAGGTGTGAGCCTTATTTAATTGTAGTTAACCTAGTGGGTGTAAATAAAAGATAAAATTTAGGATTAAACTGCAAAGTCAAGTGGTCGCGATTTGAAACTATGGTATGGCTTCTCACCATGAAGCGGAATATTACAAAACAGTGTGTCTACGTGTGTCTGGCATTGTACGAGCTTTTGTCAGCATTGCTTGTACGTGCATTCTTTGATGCAATATCAATTTAGATGATTTTTATGAATGATTTTTATCAACCTTGCTCCAAACTGCAAAACCTGGCCACAGGCCTGCTTTATGCCAGCTTATACTTTCAAACTTGTGGCATTCTGAGTCTGCAAATGTTAGTGATTTTAGTCATGTATCATTTTTGCAGTTAGCTAACATAGAATCTGTGACCTCACATTAGCTGTGATTGATTTAACTTTAATTTCTTTATAACTAGTGTTGTCATAAGAAGTCTCTGCCTTCTTTAATAATGAGTGAAACCGATTAGAATACCAATTAAATGTGTCATACAAATCACAGAAAACTTCAAAACAGCATATGATATGTGCTTGATTTTTTTATTTTATTGCCAATTTAAATCAATCAACCCTCACTAGAAATAGCTGAACTTTTCATTCAAACTCTATCGCGCTTGTGCAAAATCCCTTAATGCAAATATGTTCATAACACAAGTACCGGTGAACAAAATGAAATATTTATTGAAATGCCAATACTGAAACTGCCAGCTTAGTAATTTCATTGACACTCATGGCACACATGCATAAAATGTTAAAGACCTATAATAATGATATATTTGTTTCACGAATGAAAAATATGTTCTATAACTATGTTTACAGTCAACAGCCTTCATATTTGATAGAATTTAAATGCAATATTATTCACTTTATGCCAATCTACACTCTCAAACTTTGGCATTCTAACAGTTATGACTTTTGAATCTCCAATGGTTAGTGATTTTGGTTCACATGTCATTTTTGCAGTTAAATGACATAGAATCTGTGACCTCGGTCCTGTTCTGTGTGACCTCACAGTTGCTATGATTGATGTAACTTGAAATGGTTTCAACTTGTGTCGGCATAAGAACTTAATTAGCCTACTACGCTAATACTGCAGCATAGCAGAGGTTCCCAACCTGGGATACATGTACCCACAGGAATACATTTGCCTATCTGCAGGGTACATTCATTGTACATTTGCAACAAATTAAATTTGACACGTGAAGATGGAATATACCTTTATAGTTTCAAGATTATAAAAGTTCTATTAAAAATTCAGCAGAATTTTAGTATTTTACTCAAGTTTTTTGTCATAGGAAATTTTAGAGGAATATGCTCATCTATCGAAATGCTAAAGGGGTGCATGTTCAGAGCAAGGTTGGGAACTCCTGCTGTATAGGCTATGTGAAAACCTATTAGAATACTAATTAAATGTGTCACAGACATCACACAAAGCTCCAAAATGACATGATTTTTATTGCTTGATTTAAATCATGATTTTTATTGATTGATATAAATCATGATTTAAATCACTGATTTAAATCAATCAACCCTGGTTTGGAGGGCAAAATAAATGGTTAGGGAGGCAAGATTTTTGTTTTTATTAAGGTGTATGTTTAATACAAACTTTTCTAGGCATAACAAAATTTGGGGGGCACAAAAAAATTTAGGGACACTGCCCCTGAATACCCCATGACTACGGGCCTGAGATAAAGTAAAAGTTACATCTAAATTCCAGCAAATATGTAGGCTGTTGACTGTAGAAATAGTAGTTTTAGAACATATTTTTGATTCAGCTTCATAATGATGCATATATTATAGGTTTTTACCATTTTATGCGTGTAAGTTATACTTTTGCAGAAGCTGAACTAGTGATAGCTGCATTACAATGATCAATTTTAATAATCGACTTCATACCAACAAGGCTAGCAAGCTTGTATTTTTGTACAAGCTTCTTAACATGCTGTAAGTGTTGATGAACTGCTGGTTTGAATTATCATTCCAAAATATTTCGTTTTGTACACTGTCAGTAGTTATGAACTGATTTGCTTTAAGCGTGATGCATAAGTGCAGAGTAAGTTTGAATAAAAGTTCAGCTGAATTCTAGTTGCTGCACTAGAAGAAACAAAGCACAAAAAAGTTATATTGAAACAAATTCTTTAAAATTAAATATTACTACTTGCGAGGTGGCCACACTCTACACATTAAATAAAAAAAATACAGTTTATAAAAAATCATTGATTTTAATCAACCCTGGTTGAGCCGATGGTGGAGCCGGAACTTAAAATTGGGGTTCCAGTTTCTCTACTTTATGTGGCAAGTGATATTGTACAAATAATACAATAGTTTTTAGTTTTCAATGGACTAAATCATTTTACAACATGAGTTTAGAGCCAAAAACTCTGTTGATGTTGGAACCAGGGCAGTAGCCAAAATATTTGACCGCTGGCTAGAGCCGGAGCCTGAAATTCGAGTTTTGACTCTACTGCCCTGGTTAGCACTAATGTGTTAAATTTGAATTTGTTTTCAGAATAGTCTAGTAATTTTTTGTTCTTGTGCATAGTTTAATACTGTAGGAATTTTGTGTCTTTTTGCTCATTTATCCAATAGCTATAGATTTAAATAGTTCATCACCAGGCCAGATTTGATCATTGTTTATTCTTACTAAACCCTATTTTCAAACACAAGCTGTGACTTTCATCTAAGGTTTTGAAACATGTTGGTTTCAGGTTTGGAATACATTTTGGTACACTACCGATGGCTTATTGCTTGTTTTGCTCTACTTCCAGCTTCCTTTCTTTTTGATATATATATGCACATTCGTGCTTGGGTTATTTTTAAGTGCAACAGTGCTCCAAATCAACATTTGGCCAAAGTTAAAGCAATTCAGCATCAGGTGATGTGGTATCATAAGCATGATTGGTTTTATGTTGTAAATGTATGTAGATTGTTTTTCACATGTGTGAAGTACATTTTATTTTGCAAACACACTTAGAAAGCTAGTAGATGGCCTTAGAACTTTCACAGCTGGTAACTTACGTTCAACAATGCTTCGCTGTTTGCATTTAATTTGTATAATTTTAAGAAAATGTGTTCCATTGACAACTTGTTTGAACAAAACATAACATATTCAAAATTTTAAAGTTTGATACTAGATTGTTTCTAATTGCATAGAAAATCTTAGCAACTTTGTTAAAAATTGACTTTTATTCATATTTTGTGCCAGACAGTGATATGGTTGATTGAGCACGTGGCACCAAATCTGGTAGGCTGGATTCAAATCCCAGTCGAACCATACCAAAGACTTGAAAAACGATACTTGCAGCCTATCCAGCTTTGTGCTCGGTATTAATGGGTGGGTGTAAGGGAACGCATGGTGTTGCCATTCACTCGCCATCATTCACTCACCACCAGTGTAGCATTCAAGTTGGAAGCAGCCACATGGCTCATCGTGCAATCAAGCAGCTAGATGAGCACTACAGACCAATCATGACACTCCAAAAAGAATACAAAAACAAAGTATAAATGAAACTGAGTAGTATAAGTTTGAGCTTATTTGGAAGACTTGTCGAATTGCTTGATGGATAACTGCAAAATGATGAAGTACTGAAAAGCCTCTAGTTTGTTCATTCAAGTACTTCTTGATAGTTTGTTAGTTTTCTCATAAACTTACAACATACACAAAAATGGTTATCATATTTGGTTTATACTGGTCAGGGACTGCAAGTGGTATTCTGCACTCATCTTCACTTAATGTGTGGCATAGGCTGCATGGTTAATGTATTGCTTATTATAATAGTGAGAATCATCAGCTACAGTACTTATCTAGATTGATCTTGTTTAGATCCATTATTGCTGAATGAATGGCAAGAAGGCATCAAGTACAACGCCAAGGTTACCATGGCCCAACCAGGAGTCAAACAAAGTTTANCACTTTTAAGTGACATGCTGCTTCATCTGTACACCATCCTGTTGGTTGTCTATGCACCTTAATGCCTTGGCTTTGGCAAGTGAATTCAATGTCTGCATATTTGCTGATGACACCAACTTAACCATGGTTTCTGACAATTATTGATTCCTACAAACTAAAGTAAATAGTGAAATTCAAAAAATTAATAATTGGTTGAAATCAAATAAACATTCTTTAAACTACCACAAAACTGAATACATGATTGTCACTAGAAAGAAAGAAAAATGCAATTTCTTGTAAACATCAGCAGACAGAAAATATCTCAAAAAGAGTGTATCAGGTATTTATGGGTGACAGTAGATGATTCTTTGAATTGGAAACAACATATTGAACTCATTTTGTGTAAGTTACCAAATGGTTGTTGGGCTCCCAAATCAAAAAATATTCTAACTCACTCACATATGGTTAAAAAGTGTATTTTTCATTGCTTTATCCAAATATTCAATTTTGTATAATCAGTTGGGAATGTTCTGCTGAGTATGTCTTGGTTCCTTTAATCAAACTTCACAAGTGCATGGTACGTATTATGGTGTTTAGTCATACAGCTTCATTGATACTGTTGTTCCATAAATTAAACCTGTCGATGCTAAATGATGTTTTTAAATTGGAAAGCTCAACTCATGCATAACATAGAAAACAATGAGCACTTACCGGATTATATTTCAAAAAGTTTTGAACGAGTAAACTGGAAACACATTATAACACCAGGCACTCCAATAAAGGCAACTATATATTACAAAAAATTAGAATGAAAATGGGGAAAAAATCAATAGTTGATTGGGGACGGAAGATCTGGCAAGGAATTCCATGGGATATGAAATTAAAGCTTTTGCTTCTGTTTAAGAAAAATGCACCAATCATTTAATTAGCAATTACATAAACACATGATGCCTGCAATCTATGGATGTACAGTAGAGTGATGTTATCCAGCAGCGTTTGCTTGAATTTCGTCTGCAAATGTACTGTATCCATTATTTCAACATTCTTGTTTGTTGGCATTATGCTCCGGTTGGTCTTGCTCATCTTTTTGATACCACAAGTGTGATTAAGCTAAAACTGTGTTCTGTTCTTTGCTTTTGCTTCTGCTGGTCTGTGCAGGGCTCTAGTGGGCGTGTTTGCTTAGGGTGTGTGACAACAAGTGATTGGATGATGGCAGACGAGATGACCAGAGGGTCTTTTCGCCACCTTCCGGCCTTACTGTGTATGCACTGAGAAATTTACTAGCATGGCCAAGAATAAATTGTTGTTAAGACATACGAAATGATCCTTAACATAATGGAAACAATTTTGTTAAGTGCCATATACTCATTCCTATTTGATGCACATTCGCATGTAATATATGTGGTGGATTATTATACAAACAGGTTTGCAAACATGCATGATTACTTCTTGACTACAACCAAAATATTAATTGTAATTGTTTATCTTGCATGCACCTACTGTTCAGCTTTGGTTTGTATTGTAGAAACATTTTCAGTGCAAAAAGAATGGTGTACTTTTGATTTACAGGAAGGCTTGTGCAATTGCTGATGGTGTTCAGTATAAGTAGTACTCATCTTTGGTATATCTAAGCACGGAAATGTGTGAAAACATAAATGAAAGTTGGTTGTTTTTTTAGGTCCATGAATGCTCATCGAACAAAGATGGAACTAAAATGTGCACTGGTCGACCTGGATGGACAACTGTTTCTCTTAGACTGGGGAAGTACAAAAAAAATCTAAATAAAATCAATATTAACCTGATGGATATTCTTGAAATAGATACAGACAAACAGGTTCGAATTTCTTTTAAGAAAATATTGTATATTTTCCCCTATCCACTATGTATTAAAGCGACATTGATTCATTGTGGACAAATCTTTTCATCCTAAAGCTGGGTAGGTTATGTGCAATAATTTTTTTGTGAAGAATGTTTGCCACTATTAGATCAGATTTTTCTGGCCAAAGATAATGTCACTAAACTAGTGATGTAGCAACCAGAGAGGGTAGTTGGTAGTTTTTAAAAGTTTAGTGTTGAAAGGAAAACAAATGTTATCAGCTATTCATGAAAAAAGAGCAGTTAGTTGCAGCAGAGGAAATCAGTGTTAAGCAGTTTTGGTTATTTGTCCACACTCAAATATAGATTGCATAAATTCAAATCTGGCTTTGAAGCATTCTGAATGAATTAAGTAAAATATTCCATATGATGACTTTATAGTCCAATCTACTTTAGTAAAAAATTCCTTTACTAAGATGTTCTTCTTTCCATGCCACTAACCCTTCAGTGCAGATTGATGGATCATTCTAGACATTATTTGTTCAAATGTGCCAGGTGCAGATTTACATCTACAGACATCACCAAAACNACAACACACTAACTTTTTTCATACTAAATTGTTTGCAACAAAATTTTCCATAAATGTTCTTCATACATAGACAGAGTTGACCAAAAACATTTTGAGTTATAAGGTTTTGTCTCAAACCATCTTGCTAGGCCTAGCCTAGAAAACTTCTTCAAGAAAAAAGTACAACTCAAGCATGTAGGCTACAAAACTTTGGCCAATATGGCCAAATTTCAGGTAGGCTACAAAACTTTGGCCAATATGGCCAATTTCAGGTCAATCCTTGAAGAAATTGCACAGTTATTGATTTTTTTTAATTGAGCAACCTGACTCCTGTTCACCATGGTGTTGCTATGCATGGCTTACAACAATGCTGTTGTGGCTCGAACTAGTTGCTAAACAGCTACAGGAGTTGTGGTATTGAATAGAACAATGTGTGATGTAGCTGATTGGCAATAGAAAGAAAATGATAAACTGTGATAAAGTGTCAGCATCAGTCTGTACTGACCATCTGCCTTTCATAGTCTTGAAGTTGGACTCAAATTATTTTTAACTGCATTTAGATGCAAACTCAAAATCTTTCACAGAGTATTGTACAGTGGACCCCGCTTAATAAATCCACCTCTGTACTGGACGTTTTTGGATTTAATAAGTGGCACATTTTGTAACTGGCACTGCAAAAATTAAAGCTAAATAACAGTAATGTACAGCAAGCAGTAATCTACAAAATGCTTTGTTCAATCACTGCATGCTATGCTTCCCAGAAAATACTCAGCAGGCAATTCATTTGCGAAACATGTGCTCTATATGTGAAGCGTTTGGTGGCCAAAAATGAGAAAATGGAATAAATACTGAATCTATAAAGCGATGTTTAGATCGGTGGATTTATTAAGCAGGGTCTACTGTACTGGCACTCAAGTAGCACCGCTACAGACTTAAATTTGTTAACTTAAACGTATAAATCTGATTTGTTTGTTAACAAGTAAAATAATAAAAACCTGCTGAATTTTTAAGAACTTTTACATTTTTAGAACTATAAAGGTAGACCCAATTTTTATGTCTCAAAGTTAATATATTTAACAATAAGAATATCATTTTGAAAATGTTATTCACTGGTATATGTATAAATATTGGAAATAAATAATATATGAATATATTTTTTCCTTCTATTGCTAACCTCAAATGTACTCAGTTCAGATAGGCAAATGTTCCACTAGGGTATTATGTACTCCAGGTTGGAACTCTTGATGGAAACTGATAAAGAGTACTCCCTCATTGTGTGTTGTACAACTTCTGACTGATTAGTGAAGTCGTGATCTGGAACTGAAATGTATTTACACAAGACAATTACCAGTGTTAACTAGAGACAGACCGATATTTGGGTTTCACCGATATATCAGTATCGGCCAAAATGGCCGATGTTGGTGTAGGTGTTGACAAAACACTTATATTCCTCATGCATCCAGAGAAGTTGCGCAAGAGAGCACAACAAAGCAACTCAAGACAGTTGTCTTGCAGCAATGCTAGCAGCGGTACCTATCATAAGACCGGGCACGTTAGACCGGCGATCAAAAGACCGGGCACGTTTGACCGGCAATTCGAAAGACCGGCGCAACGTTGGACCGGC
>JGI24022J15233_10004520_pt1 | contig 14392 bp, 8 predicted proteins | sample Ectturendosymbi2_FD_15233 | JGI IMG/M metagenome (IMG submission 15233) | reverse complement strand
CCTGATATTTAAACAAAAATTTTAGGGGTCAAAAATTCGACTTATACCCCGGAAAATACGGTAACTCGTTTCTACGAAAAGTCTACTTTCAAGTGCATGCTAACTATTGATTGCAACCTCGTGCAGATCGGCTACATAACGACCGAAGCGTTGATTCGATTTTATTCCTTTGCGTTTTACTTTATTTCACAAGTGGAGCCTTTAGACAAGAGATTTTGTAGTCCGGTGATTAAGTCTGCAATAAGCACCAAGCCTTTGTTCCTAAGCATTTTCGACGATCTCACGAACCTGATTTCAGGCTTTTATAAATTGCTGAATCAACTTTCAAACTTCTGTATAATTTATTTTGTGTAGTTGATAAATACCAGAAAAATCCGCATTTGTGATGCGATTTGAATACTTGAAACAATGTTTGTGGTGGTGTCAATATGGACCAATTTTATCTCTGGCTCCTAGGATTTTTCCAACTATAAATCAGGCCAACGTATGCTTTATTTTTTCCCTTCCAGGCTCCGGATAAAACAAGTCTTTTATGTTGTTTTTGTTAAAAAAACATCTTTTCAAATATAAAAAGATTTTGAAAAACAAACTTGAGTAGAGAGAACGCAACGATTTCTGTACCTGATGTTGATTCTTTGCATGGCGACTTATAGATAAAATATTTTTTATAGAAAACCATTCGCAAAATGGTAGCCGTTTGACCATGAAATATGATGAAACGATGCTCGTAATAAGTAGCATCTGTGCACCGGCTTTACTTCACCTTTGATCTTTGGAGTGCTACAGTCTGCGATCTTTTTCAGATAAAAAATGATTATGTTGCGCACTGTTTCAGCACAACAAACGCCTTAGACATTTTGGAAGATGTTCTCCAGAATAAAAATATATGGGAGTAGCCTTACACCCGCAAATTTCACAATGTGAAATACGGAGACACAACTTGTGTTTTTACTTTGGGAAGGGGCAAGATCTCAACATAATTATGCCACATCTGAAAACGCGGAACTCATATAAAGCGCAAAACTAAAAAATATGACCTCAGTCCATCAAATCTATCTCACTTTTGCAGTCATATCCATACGTGTGGCTCAGAAATGAAAAGATAAAATATACTGTCGTAAGTGGATCACTTCCAAGAAATATTTTGTTGTTCTGGAAACAACATACGTTTTAACCAAAAAAGTCAGAATTAAGTGTTTCTAATTTTTTTCTAGGTTGGACATAAATTAAATTAATTGTAGTTGAAAATATCTTTTTTAAAATAATTTTGTGTTATATTTGAGAAAAGTATGATAAACAAATGAAATGCTACATTTTTGCACGATTCATCGAAGCTCTTGCTAATAGATTGATAAATTGAAAAACCCACCATTGTAAAAAAGCGGTGTTTTTCAAAACAACGAAATCTAAGGACCTCACACAAACGTTTACAGATTTATTATCTACAGAAACGTTTTTGTGGTCGTGATGTCAATGAAAACTGCATTTCTGCTCGTGATGTCTTTTCCCGTCTTTAATCACAATCAGAGTTTCGCGGGTAGCCTGAGAATCTCCATAGTTTTTTGGGAGGTGTATGTATTCTGCCATGTCTGTCTAAGAATAATGATGAACATTTGGTGGTCAGTTTCTAACTGCTTCCTAGGAGGCCATTTACAGATATTTTGCCAGGTTCATTCAGGGGCAGCAATATGATGGCCTACCTATTTTACTAAGCCACATGTTATTGTTAGCAATGTAAAATGTTTTTCAATGCAACCGGTCAACTTACTTTGATCACATTGTGAAGGTGGGTGAAATACGGAGCGCATAGGTGTAGGAGCAAGCAATTTTTTGGGGTGCAAATAATATTTTGCCGAAATTTCTCCAATTTTCTCGAAAAATATTTACGCGACAAACTCTCTTTACAAAATACTCTGTAGCTGTTGGTACATTATATTTTCCTTGGTCAAGTTGCATAGACTTGTAAATAGAAAATCTAGTATTTGAAATTTGGTTATTACAGTAATAACCCAACTGAAAAATGTACGCTAAGCTGTGCAAAAAATTGTCAGAAGCTAGCTGGCTCAGTAGTCTTGAGCATTTGCCTCACAGTTCTGAGGTGTGGCGTCCCATTCACATTCCATCTGTTGCCGACAGCAAGGAACCTCGCACCTAGCTAAGGTAGGCCTAAAGCTGCTTCCTGCTCTGAGGACATACAGGGTGGTCCAAAAAAGCGCCCTATTTTGTATTTACTCCCAAACTTGTGCGTCAGAAGTTTTTGCTTTTTTTCAGGCGGTGTAGACAGTAGGTCCAGGAAATTATTTTGACGTCAATATGGATAATAGTGGATACTATACTATGCAGCAGTGGACAAAAATAGTAGAGGCGTACTTTTCCACAAAATCGGTGGTTCTTAAACAAAGACAATGCAGGAGAGATTTTGGTAGGGACAAAGTACATAATAGATGAACGTTTGAACGTTTGGTGGCCAAATTTCGGGAGACGAAGTATCGCAAACGCCAATAAAGGTCACAATGGTCAACTTCGTTCAGTGAAAACACTCAACAACCTTAAGAATTTGCGGGAACGGCTTAAGGAATCTCCCAGAAAATCAACGCGCCGTTTCTCACAAGAAGTTAGCATTTCCAGATCATCACTTTAGAGAATCCACCATGAAGACTTTAAGCTCTTTCCTTACAAAATTCAAATTTTGCAAAGGCAAACTCACGACATTAAAGCAGAACGACCAGCGTTTAGTCAGGATATGAGTCCGAGGATTGAAAACAACCCTGGTTTGTTGGGTTTGATTTTCTTCAGTAATGAGGCTCACTGCCACTTGAGTGGGCACATAAATAAGCAGAATATGCGTTATTGATTTCTACAACAACAATCCCCAGACTCTGGCAGATTTGAAGGACAACATAAAAGGGAAGATCAGAGGCATACCTGACATTCCGCCAACATGATTAGACGAGTCATTGACGATTCCAATGTTCGTGTTGGAGCAGTTATTCGCCAGAATGGTGCCGGGATAGAACATATTATCAACTGTTAAAGGACAGTGCACTGAAACTGTTTCAACGTCTACCACAATTGAAGGACGTAATTTCCCATAATTCTGCAAATGTTTGCTGAAAAGTTTTCATACAATTATTTATTTCAGCAAAAAATCAGATCAAAAACAAAAAGGGCGCTTTTTTGGACCACCGTGTACATGTGGTATATGTGGCGTATATAATATTACTTATGTGATGACTATGCTGTGAGTCTTACAACATGTCTGTTCAACGGCACATATACGTAACAAACTGAATGGTAAAATGTATTTATTCGAACACTACAGTTAAAATTAAATACAATAGCTTTTCCGGACTTGCCTGGCATGTACTCTACTAATATGAAGTAGGTCCTCTGCAGCATACTCGATTACCTCAGTGTACAACAAACTAAGGACATAAATGGCTTTCTTTTGCCCAAACTTTCAAATCAACTCTCACAATCTCAAACACAAAGTTACTAGAACAGGTCGTTGATTTTTTATACTGTATATTTAATGCGTTTTCCGCGACATAATAAACTTTGGTTAATGCATTCAATAACAAACAAGTATAATTTCGTTGACATTGTTAAAACATATGAAAACTTCTTTGCCCACATTTTTTGAGATTTTGCCTAAATTTTTGAAAAATCAAAACGTTTGGGGGTGCACTTGCACCCCCAGCTCCTACACCGCTGACGCAGCGGTTTACCCTTCCTGGCAAGCTGTTGTCAATTCTGCCACTGATAAAATGCTTATATAATGCAGCTGGTTTCCTTTTGCCAGGGGTGTACAACCTTTTCGCACTGCTTGACCACTTCAGGGGATCAAGAATCACACTATGTCAGCAGAAACAAGGTTTCTAAATACGGGTTGTTTTAGATTATTGTATGAGTCAGACATTATGTTCGGTGGGCACACTAGCTACGTAACGCAGTTTGCCAAAGAAACAAGTACAGAACATTGTTTTGGAAAACGTTAAGCGGGCGGAATAACGCTACATTCGCAAACGCTGTTGCTCGACTGCTCTTAACGCTTGGCTCAACACTCTTGTACACATGTTAGTTTATTTCATTTGCAACTCACATATAGGTCGACCCATGCCAAAGGCCTGATGAGATACAACTGCACTGTAACGTACATTCAGAACCGAACACTGCGAAACTCGCATACTCAGTTGCAAAATAAAATTTTGTTGTAGCGGTCAAAGAAATAAGGTGAACACAACAATCAGACAGCATCGAAGCTCTCAGCCATACGTTTGTTGACTTTACTGATGTTGCGTGTTTTTGGAGATAAAAGATAAATGTAACATCAGGTTCCAGTAATACGTTCAGCAACAGAATGTCTTAAATGTGATCGACCGTGAGTTGAGAGCGCAGCTTGCTCTTACAGAAGTTCATCTTGGAAACCGGTACACACCGGAATGTTTGGAATGCAGGCACCCCGCAGTGGAAGGTGGTAGAATTAGTACGCCAGCACCACTAACGCCTACGCAACACAAACCTACCGCGAGCGCACATATTTCGCAGACATCTTTCTGAGTCGTTCGAATATGCACAAATTGAGCAGTGACGTAATGTAACTATGAAAGGTTGGAAAAGAAACAGAATCTCGGAATTGTAAAACCCAGAACTGTAAGTGCAACAGAACAAACGCAAAAGGCACAGGAGAATGCCAAAAGAAGGTGTTGGTCGTGTTCCAGTGCGGTAGCAAGTACGATTAGGAATAATGCAATAATAAATAACTAAGAGTGTGTTAGGCTGAACTGGAACACTAGCAAGGCCGTATCCGGCCTCAAGGCGGGCGGTGCCGACCTCTGAGCAGCCTCGGAACCCTATACTATTGATTGATATCAGTGATAAAATTGACAATTGAACTATGTTGTCGTGATAAACCCTCTGCCTAAACACAACAATGTTGCCTAACTCATGGGACATGACCGCCATCTTACGCAGCATTTGGAGATGCTAAGAAAAAGTATGTTTAGTCCATTTATAACAGCAGTATTATCGCTCTCAAAATAATAATGTATGCGATACTTTGTAGTTGTTTTTATGTTTGCAGAGTTTTATTTTAGCACACATTGAACGTTGCACAAAATGTACTTATATTTTACTCGAACTTACGATTTCTAATGACAACCTTGAAAGAGAGCAAATTAAACTTACGGCGCTGCTCCATTTCAAACCCACGGATGAAAGCTTTCGACAAGCAAATAGAACCAATCTTCCGCGCTTGTGTCACTCTATATTTTTTTACTACATGCGTTGAAGACGATGGCAGCGCGAGTTATTTGGTCAACAACGAAACCAAAGGGACCTTCGTCAAGAACTTAAACATGAAAACGTGCTTGTGGCCGATGGTGGATCTTTTCGGCAAAGTCGAAGAGCTCGCATTCGTGGACGATGAAACAGCTGAGAGCGGCGCATCTGCCCTTGGTTTCGCCGAAGATGACGACGAAGGCAGTGAAGAAGCTAGTCGACAGAATGACAGAGCGCTGTCGGAAAATTACGTCGCTTTTCACGACACTCGAGGCTGCAACATTAAAACAGATTCACGACAAGTCATTGCGAAGCGGGTGGATTCGTTCTGGAACGCGCTAACATTTACGGAGAAACCACTGCGCGCCTTCGACATAACCTTCGTCGAAATCATGAAAGTGGAAAAAAACTACGCTGGTAACAAAACGTCGTTTGTTGAAGTTTCAAGGAAAATGCGGTTAATTTTATCTACAGCCCCGGTGGATAAGCCCCGCATTTAATATCGGAAAAAAAACTCTAGGAAGGCTTACGCTTGAGTTGTGATAAACAAACACTTCTCTATGAAGATATATTTTCTGGTGGGGTGTAAATATCAATGAGGCTACGTATTTTAATCAGTTTTAGTGGGTGCTTTGCTTGCAATCCTCAAGAATACCTTGTCGTCATCTATTACCAGCAAAAAGTCACGTTGAACTTGAGTCCAACTGCACAAATACCGCAAAGACCCGAGAGCAAAAATGGACAAAATTTCGATCTCGCAAACCTGAAACAAACGGCAAGATTTTAATGAGAGTGTTTTGCGATAAACGACATTAGTATTGGCGTACGCCATTTTCTACAAAAATATGGAAAGCAAACGTCATTTGCTACGAATACCCGCGTCTACATCCCGGTTCTGCCATCATTTGTACGACTCTTACGCATTTGAAAAGTTGTTTTGGAACGGATCATGATTACGTCCCGAAAACGAAAACCATGACACCAGTATTTCAAAGAAGTACTCACCAATCAAAATTTTTTGAAAAGTATGTTAACAGATTTTTAATGATTTAGCTTATAGTTCGTGTTCTATAAATGACATTCCATCCGACTGGCTTTGAGGAACTTCCGTACTAATGCAAGTAATTTGATTAGAAGCCATTTTAAACTGCCTTGTCGCACCCTGGTCTCATTAGAGATCACGTGAATTGTGAAATACTGACGTGAAGGTGATGTTTCTCTAAAATGAACAATAGACAGGCGATATTGACTTACTCGGTGCGGTATGATTAAGTGTCAAATATGTCATAAACCTACTGAAAACTAACACCCACGTTACAGACCACGTTGCTAATAACATTGTCAGAAGCGTTTGGCAGCGCAGTTTCTGTAACTCAAGCAACAAAACTAACTTCAGTCGCTTGCTTTTTAATGTGATTAGCGTAGCGTCAAAACGCTCCTTTGAATCCAGCCATTCTCTGCCAGGTTCGCTGGGCGTGGGGGTCACGAACATCGATCCTGGCTCATTGAAATCAGATCAGCTGCCGGACAATGCTGATCTAATGATGACTAAGCCAGGGCAGCACTGGCGAATCTCGCGGGACTTGGAATCTGCACAAGGTGATTTTTTCAAACTTTAACCTTTCAAGACACAATAGATACGTGCATGAATTCAAATAGGGCTTCACAGATTTGTCTATTTTGCTATTCGGCTGTCAAATAGTACAATACTGGCGACAACAAATTTAAATCTCTTGTCTTTTATATGGTTTTCTGCAGCTGCGTTGATGCTTTTATGGGTTAATCAACTTTATTGCAGTACGTTCATTGTAGAATGCTCCGAAATTATGGTTTATATCTTTCGCTTAGAGCAATCGTTTTCAACTTTGTTTGTATCGTGACCCATTATAGCAATCCACTACAACTTAACGACCCCTATCCGCTACTTTCGTTGTTTAATCGCAAAAAGCGTGTTAAGACTGTTTTCTAACAGCCGTAACTCAATTCCTTCTTCATCTCTAATTGTGACCGCCAATAAGGGCTTGCGACCCAGAGGGTCGTGCCCACAGGATGAAAATCACTGTCTTAAAGAGTCCTACTCAGTGTCGTAACTTACGGGGATGCAGGGTGTGAATCGCCCCCGCAAGCTAAATTTAAAAACTGGGCCCCCATTTTCCTTGTATTTCGGTATTTAATATTCTTTAGGTTTTCAGCAGGTTGTTGTTTTTTGCGTTTGTTGGAGTGTTTTCCGGTGATGACGGGTTTTAGTATAGACATCCATATACGGATCCACTATCATTTCTCCATTTTTTCTTAGTGTTGGCTAGTGGGATGACCTGCGATGACCAGTAGGCTCCCTTCAGCTATGCTTTCCCCTGGCTCAAAACTGTACTTACGCCACTTGCCTTGCTCCAACAACGACTTAACAGTGAAGAAAAAAATGCTGTAGTCTTTGCACATAAAACGCTTCTAAATATCTCTTGCACAAATCTTTTTTGTACGCAGGTGATCAGTTCAGTTTTATTTTGGATTTGAAGGGAAACCTCTTTTACAACAAAAATGGCGCAGATGAGCACATTCTTTTCTGTGACATACCTATGCTGCAGCCTTTGTGGTTGATCTTCGACGTTTATGGAAGTACCAAAACCATTAAGTTGATGGGTACGTGTTTGCATACGACGCATTTTTAGTTTTGAAGTGTGTTGTTTCTGAGAGTAGGCCTAACCTGTGTGAAATGCTGAGAAGAGCATCACGTTAAAACTTTATTTCTGAACGTGATGCTCGCTTCACGTTCAGTATCGAATGACTAGATATTTGATGCTGACCATCATTTGGCGTACCATACGTCCCGTTTTAGCCGGGACAGTCCCGGTTTTATAGCTTTGTTCTGGCGTCCCGGTCAGTCAACCAAAAAGTCCCGGTTAGCCATTCAGTCAGCCAGCATAGGCCTACACGAATATTAGCAGGCTGTGATTGGTCTGTTTAGCCAACTTGCTGAAGAGTGATGTGTGATCTTGTTTTTTCTTGTTTCGTTGTTAGATCAGGGCAACTTGGAACACCAGGAGGGGAGACGAGTTTTCTGAGAGAAGTCCAAATTTGCTAAACTATACGTCCAATAGTTTTAAACTATGTCTAAGACATTTTTCCAGGTGGGCAGAATTTTTTCAGCGAGGCTTTGCCCGCCTGATTACCGGCCTGGATCAGGGGTCTCAAACACACGGGTCGCATGTGGCTCACGAGGGCGTTTTGTGTGGCCCGCGATGCTTTTTGGGAATTTTCTAATAAGTAACAATGACGTTATTTATAGTTTATTCACCTGTGTTTAAAAGTTCGGCTAACGAGAGAACAAATTCCTGACGAACGTAGAAACGGCTAGAAATGATTTGCCTATAACAACTCATTTGTTTCTGCAAAAACCACCTATCATTTTCTCATTTTATTGAATCACTCTGAAAATACTGGCAGGCCTATGTAACTTTTCTTGCCTCACAGTTTCTTATTTAGGCTTCGATTTGGACCTTGTCTAAAAATTGCTGTGCTGAGTTAGAATTACCTGTTTTTCAATTGGCCATGGCGGACGCTCAGATATTGACAACCATTTGGAAACCAAAATACACAAACCTTCTGTTGAGGCAGAGATGTCATCTCGTGTGACACACTTTCTCAAAACTCTCATTCTGACGAATCTCTAGTCTTAGCAGAGAAAGAAGCTACCTTTGCGTATCACACTGCTATTTACGGATAGTATTTTGAAAGTTTTGATTGCAACTCTGAGCTAGTTTCAAAAGTTTTTGAACATAAATTTCCCATTGCAAGAAAAAAATGTGAATCAATAATTGTTAATTCCTTTGCCCTAATGTTTGCTGCTGAACTACGCCAAGAATTAAATAAAGCTAATTGTGTTTCGGTTACTACTGATGCTTCGAAGAGAAGAGCAGAGACGCTGGAGAGTGGGGACAGACAGTAGGCACTGCACCCCAGACCTTTCGTAAGGGGGCAACGGAGGCGGAGGTGCCTTTATATAAAAGTATCACAGCTTTTTCATGGTTTATCAAGATCGACTCGAAACATATTTATTGCAGCTATTCGCAGTTCCCACACCCAGAAACTTCAGAATAGTTTTCTATCAATGTTATTTTTGAGGTCAACATTGTCGCTGAACAGAAACAAGCATTATTGGTAACGATTTTTTGTTTTTTAAAGATTTTATTGCCTCAAACATTTTACTTCCCCCCTGCCCTACCGCTGTTCCGGCATCCCTGGAAATGAGGGCAAAAATATTCGTTGTGGTTCGCTAGATAGTACCTGATATCGGTGTGAAAGTGAAGCTTATAGAATTGAAATCACTTCAGGTGAAACTGCTGCAATACTTAGTGAAGGTAGCTACATGCTCCAAGTAAGATATAAACCACATTTGTCTTATAAGGCTCGTTGTTCTGAAGCGTCCCGGTTTTCAGTCACGAAAATGTGGTATGCCTAACCATCACGCACACACACTCAATTAACGCTGGGCAATTAAGTTGACAGAATACGAATATATCGGTGTTTATGCAGACTTACAGTTCAATACCTTCTGAGACCTAAGAGTAATGTTTGTTTCTGTAAAAAAAAACAACGGAAGCGTTTAGGAGTGCTGTAGCTTTGTTCATCATTGTCTTGGAAGGGGGCTGTTCTCGCTCACTTTTGGCTGCACCTGCATAAACCGTTTCAAGTTTCCCTGGGAAGGCTCGGAAAAACACTGCGGCTAACGGGAAGATCCAGGGAGCCAGTTTAGAGTAAATGTCTTCCCAAACGCCCATGCCATTTTTGAACGGCCTTCTTTTTGAGTACTGGTTGCTCACTTTTAAAACCGACGACATATTTTCGGTGTCTTGTTGTTTGACTGTCCCTTTCCCCAAACGCCAGGTGCGGATGCACCACTATTCGGCTTCACTTCTTTTTACACCGTTCGAACACAGCGCAGAGCAGAGAATGATCACTATCTCAAGCAAGTCGCGCACGCTTCTCGCGGCGCATGGCAAAACTGGTCCGTATTTAGATTGATTGCCGCGTACTTGATTAGAAGTCGGCTCTGTGTGAAGCTGTTTTACATTTACGGGCCTGCTTAACTCTGCATCACGGATGCGTTTAACTTTCCAAAAGTGGAGACCTATTTTGAGTCCAAGAATGACTGCGGGAGAAGAATCAAATTTTTGAGTACATTGTAATGCCAAAGGACTTTGATGATCGCAACACACTGGGGTCAAAATCAAACTTCAGCAAAATCTGGGGTCACAGCGTCGCAATAAACCCATAAAATCACTTACAACTGCACCTGGGGAAAAAAGAACAGCACAGTAGCATTTTGTTTGATATCAAGCCGTTCAACCGTTGGCCTGTACCGATTGCAGGCAAGAATCAGCAGAATAATAGCGCGGTAATAGGTTTTTACAGTCATATTTGATTGTAAGTATTGCAACAGAAGGCCTCATCCAACATTTCAACCAGTAAAAACCACCTGCTGTTGCGCATTTACCCTAATAATACACGAACTCTTGTAGGCAAAATACGAAGCTACGATCCATCCGATCCTGCGCTTTTGATGAAATATAATTTTGAAAATCATCTTCATGAAGACGAGGGTGAAAAAGAGTGCCTGATGTGCTTCAAGCAAGACCGAGCACGAGACTGCACGATCCAACCTTGCGGGCATTTAACCCTCTGCCACTGGTGCGCGATAACATGTATGGTGAAGCAGCAACTGAGGTACGAGGACGAACTGTAGCCGTGATGTTATACATGCAGCCGTAATATTTTTGCCTTTCCGAAAGGCTTTGTTCACGCAAACTGGCAAACTGACCAAAACAACCTTATGTAACTTCTAATATTGAATAACATCTTTACCTCCGCTTTTTTCTTACCATATACTGTTAAAAATAGCGATCAATCATTTTTTCGTAGTTGTCTTGAGAACGGAAAATTGACAACAGGTTCAACATGTAAACAATGATTGTTTTCTGCGGCAGTGAGCTCCTTTGTTGTTTTCGCACTTCAAACTGCATGTGTCCAACAACAGACTTCAACAGATTTTAAACAAAGTGTTTTGCTTCCAGAGATTATGACCAGGGTTAACTTTCAAAGTATGTTGCCCACAGTGGCGGATCAAGAGGAGGGGTCAATTTGATGCAATTTTCCCAAAAAACGGCCATCGCCGTTTCCCCATGAGGCGGCAGCCCTTTTGATAATGGCTGAACTCTGCGCTTTCATTTTCAATGAAAACGTGTAGAAAAACGTTAAGTTGGGTTCTTGTGCTTTGACTGCTCTTCCAAAGGCTAGGTCTTGGACATGCCATTGGTTGCCAACAAAGTTTAAATCTTGATAACGGTTATGCACGACCAGATAACGACTTGTCCTGCCGATGAATCGATTGTCAACCAAGTCTTAAATCAACGGCCTGCTTAGCTCATAGTCCAGGGGTTGGGTAACGTGCAACCTGCTTGACCAGTTAATGTGGTCTGCGTCAAAATTTTCGTTACCCAAATTACGTTAGATTTGCGTATGTAAGCAAAAAAATGTTGGATTTGCGTATTAAAGGAAAAACAAGAGTACTGTAATTGCTTGGGCAAATCATTGAATCACTGTAGTTTTTTCGGCAATTTCTAAAAAATTTTTTTGGAAAAAGCCTGTAAATCATTGAACTGTATGTGTGTAGAGTATTGTTGGAACATATTTTCATAAAACGTTTATGACAAAAAAATCGAAGCTTCTTTGACGTTAAAAACATGTGTATGGACATTTGAACTTGGTTACCATGTTCTGGTGATTTAGCATTTGTGCAGCACTTCTTCACGAGAAATTTCCCAGTAGAAAATACAACGGATATCAATCAAAGAATAACTAAGATTTCAACACTTCGTCAAAATTGTCAGATGTTCCAGATGGCTATACTGCGCAAGGGTAGTGAGTCAGGCTTCAGTCTCCAGAATAGTTAGAGTTTGACGTCATATGCTGCATCGCACCGAACCGAAAAGGGAATAGTGTGGAAGAAAATGTAAAACATCACCCAGATATTATGTTTCATCGTCGGTCTGAGCAAACTAGATCCCAGAAAAGCTAGTGATGAGTTATAAAAGAATTTAGCGGAAGTTGGAGAGGAAACAAGTTCAAGCTCCACGCGCAGACTAACAAGGCTGTTTGACAAGCTGTGCAACCCGTCAAAAGGCAACTCGTGAATCAGGAAATGAAGCGCAATTGAAATGGGCCTAAAATACAAGCAGCGGTGCTGTGAGAAATGGAAAAAAACGCCATTTTTTCAGACGATTTCTTAGTGCAGCAGCAGCGAAGTCAGATGTTTTGGGAAGTTTCAGATTTCATGCTTTTGGATATCTTTTCTTAGTCAATGACATGATGAATTCGGACCGTTATATCGACCTCCTTACAATAAAAATCATCCAAAATATGATTTAGCGTTTTTCCAGGGGAGAAGGAATTTTTCAGCAGTTTGGAAACATGCCATCCCTCAAAAAATATCCTCTAGAACAGATATGTCCAACCCGCGGCCCAGTCGAAGGTTTTGTGCGGCCCAGTTTAGGTTTTCGCTGTAGTAAAAGCATTCTATATTCTGACAACGTGTCCTTATTCTGACAATCTTCAACTTGACGTTTTTGATGCAGGTTGTCCTCAGTGACACTTTATCACGTCTGTTACCATTGCAGTTACGATTTGAACACTTTCAGTACCTTAGGTTGAGCTAAATTTAGTTGGCTAAGGTCAAAGTAAGCCGTTCAATGTGCATCCCTCAATAATATGTCATTCAATGTTCGGCCCTGGTTAAGATAGTGACATGGTTTTTGGCTCAGCAAGTCATTTCGGTTGGACATAGCTGCTCTAGAACAACAAAATCAACGTATTGGAGTCATAGGCGTAGTCACGGGGAGCCATGGCCCCCCAAATTTCAGGACATATAGTCATTTTGTTCTTTAAGAGGCGGTATCCCAAACAAAATAGTGTTATTCGCCCAAAAATTGAACATTTCCCCCCCCAATTTTTGGGCTGGCTACGCTAGTGATTGGAGTGGTTTCAGTAAGTTTCCCACCCCTGTATATAGTGGTGGGATTCAAACTTTTTAAGAACAGATTCTCTCACTCCAGGTCTCACAAACAACAGGTTCTCTCTTTAACATAGTCTCCAGAGGCAAACCATGCTGGTTGGCCCGATATAAGTGCAAAGGTTGATCTTTTTGTTGCCAACTGGTACAATCTATCAGAGGAAATTATTGATTTTAGTTGTTTTCTCAAATTTTTGTCTTTTTTTCACTATTAAAAGTTAGTAACAGGTCTATGAGAGGTTTGCCAAAATACGTTATAAGTAAAAGGTGTTCATGAGGAAAAATTGAGGACCCCCGACTTAAGCCAATAACCGGTTCTCGGGATTAAAGAAATTCCAAGAACAGGTTCTTGCGAACCGGTCGAATCTCATCACTGCCTGTATAGTCATAAACTTGACAGCTATGATGAACTACCAGAGCATAACGAGACTCATTAGAAAAACCCAATCAGAACAGGTTAAATTTAGCGGTTGCTGCTTGATGACATATTTACTTATTCTTAAACTGCGCATATTAAGTCTTATGATGTCAAATAAATTAATATCTTTTTTCCTACAACCGGTAGCGTTTGTCCGATGTTTGCTGATTAAAGCAGATGTTTTATGTCGAAATTTCAGTGTCAGACTGCAGGGAGCTATCGCTACGAACATCATCGATTTGATGGCTATTTTCTGTTTTAGTCGTTGTATTATCTTGCCACATCATCAGAAGCAATTCTTAACGCAGGCTTGGAAAATCGGTTTGCTGCACGGAAATTCATGCTTAGGCGATTGCTCATGATCAGCATATGCTCGGGTCATGAACTGCCCAAAAACATCATCCACCAATTTCTTTCTCTTCGCAGGTTCATCGTTTGTCCTGTCTGCGGCGGACCGGTGAAGCAAGTCATTCGTATTCTGCGCCAGACAGAACAGTCTTCGGACGAAGCTGATGGAAATTCGGGAGATTGAGGTCTTTTGCCACTAGACCGTGGAAGAGTCAGAAAGGCGGGATCTTAGCACATCGCAAACGTGCGACAATTAAATGATAAAAGGCCGGGCAGCTGGA
>JGI24022J15233_10004518_pt1 | contig 14399 bp, 5 predicted proteins | sample Ectturendosymbi2_FD_15233 | JGI IMG/M metagenome (IMG submission 15233) | reverse complement strand
CAGCTCCGGCCTTCTTTTTAGTCGAAAAGCTATCCTCGAGGTCCTATGTCAGCAGGGTGACCTGGTCTACGGTCGACCTCCCGTGTCGAAAGCCCGCCTGCTCCCGAGGGAGCAACGGGTCGATGATTGGGTCGACACGAATGTAGATGAGTCTCTCGAGGATTTTAAAGAGGACACACAGCAGAGATATGGGACGGTAGCTCTTTGGGTCCCCCAATGGCTTTTCTGGCTTAGGGATCGCAACTATTAGTGCAAAGGTGTGCATGTTGAGGTTGAAGCTGTTAGACCGCTACCTGTGTTTGATCCATGTATACGGCCTAAAATCAAGTGCACTGCAACCGGAATTCGTGGAAGAAATTAATGATCCCTTGCGAAAGGTTAAAACTAACGAATCAATGATCCTTTTGTTGGGATATGGAAGGGCGTTGGGATACGGGTGTGATTGGCCAAATGGCGATGTTGACGTAAATGCTGATGGAAAATTACTGTTGCTATGTGTGGCGTTCTGGAAGGGTACGGAAAGATTGGCAAACTGGGATGATCATCCCCATACACACGTAAAGGAGACAGGAGAGAATGCACCAACCACCGGAGTATCTCTCTCCTTAGCCTCCTTGGAAAAGTGTATGCCAAGTGCCTTGAAAAAAGATGCCGCGAAATAATTGAACCAAAGCTGGATGATGCACAAGGTGGATTTCGTCCTGGTCGTAGCACTACAGGTTTAATTTTCACTCTCCAGCAAATTTTTGAGAAATCTTAGGGAGTGTTCCAAAAAAGTCTACACATATTTTGTCGACCTCGAGAAAGCATATGGTGGGGTCCCTCGCGAAAATCGTTGAGTGTTGTTGGAGTGCGGTGCTGACCGCCGCCTGCTACTGGCCTTCAAATCATTGTATTCCTGCTGAGAAGTTTGTGTCCGTGTCAACGGAGTTAAATCACAACATTTCACCGTGGTTGTTGGACTCCGACCAGGCTGTGTGCTGCCACCAATCCTCTTCATAGTCCCTATGAATTGGATAGACGCTCACAGAAGGGACGATGAGGTGCCGCTATTGGAAGCTGCAGGATTATTCGTTTGCCCTTTGCGGACGATTTGGTACTGCTTACATCATCTGAACAGGGTCTTTAACATGCACTTGATCAGTGCGCGCTGCAAATAAGCGGCAATACACTACAGCAGGTCGAGAAGTTTAAGTACCTTGGAGTGGCATTCACAAATTATGGAAGGTGGAACAAAGGTATTGATAAACGGATAGTTAAAGCATATGCAGCTCTGCGTGAGCTTCGTCACTCTGTGGTCACGAACCGGAATTTTCAAACAGCGCAGGGCTGTCCAGTTTCCAATCGGTCTTTGTTCCGATCATTACATATGGTCATGAATCTTTGGGAATGTCTGAAAGAGTGCTATCTCAAGTACAAGCGGAAAAGATAGGATTTTTTTGCGAAGAGTTCACAGCTTGACACTTCACAACAAAGAGCACAGCTGTCAAATTCTTAAAACCCTGAATGTCGAGCCACTTCCTCAAATAGAGACATACCAGCTACGTTGGTTAGGCCAAATGACCAGGATGCCCAAGGAAAGGCTGTTGGCTACATCCACGGTAAAGCAGCCCATGGGTAGTCCAAGACTCCAACGACCAGGTGAGTGACAACATCTCCGACCTTACTTGGTTTCGTCTTGGTTGTAGGGCCAGCAAAACTATCAGATGTTGCCGAAAACCATGAGGTATTTCGAGTCCTTCTAGGGATGCTGCCTCCGTGACTTTTTCCAGAGGAAAAGCGAGCTGGCCAGGCCACGTTCATCGTATGGGAGATGGTTGCCTGCCCAAGAATATCCTCTTCGGCAAGTTCTGAGTTCTATAACGCGCCTCGTAGAACTGGCAGACCCAAACTGCGCTATAAAGACGTCATCAAGCGTGACATGTCGAGCTTCCACATCTTTCCACAGACATGGGAAACACTTGCTGCCGATCGCAATAGATGGCGTGCCTCTGAGTTAACGTTATTCATTGTCAGCCACAAGCTATACATAAAAAATGGAGAAGCGCCGAGCTCATAGTCGTCAATGACGGGATGGGCCATGATAATGATGATGAGTCACTCAAATATTCTATACGTTGATTTTGTAGACATCTAAATAAAATGAAATTGCAGGTTTTTGCAAAAAATTCTTTAAGTCTGTGCATACTGTATTGCGAAGATTTATTTTGGTACTTCCTGCACAAGGCTTTTATCCACACTTCGATTAGTATGCCTATAAGTTTTTCAAATAGGCTAATATTACGCGGAAGGCTAATCATTTTTGCGGGTTCCTCTTGCCGCCACATGACAAGAAATATTTTCCACGCTTGAACACTCGAGATTTTCCATTGTTGGGCCACTTTCAAACACTGAGACAACAATTTGGCCGGTAACCCTGAAAATATGACATTTAATTAAAATTTAGTGTAAATAGTTAAAAGATCACATAGAGAGGGCGACACTTATTGGCGTGGTGAGCCGAGTTGTGGCCAGCAGGCCGCCTGTTGTACATCCCTGCTTTAGACATTCATCATCGCAGTCGCAGCAATGATCTTCTTTTGCGTTGCGCTTGAACTAAAAATGCCCCACGTGCAGTGATGTATCTAAAGAGGTTGTTTGAGGACATCCTCAAAAGAAGATGGAGGCAAAATGCAGAAAAAACAATGCGAAGAGCAAAAATGTCATCCATTTTTAGAGTCGTCCTGTATCTCTGGGGCACCACTCAGTGGCGTAGCAAGGGGGGCTGGGGGCCGCGGGTCCCGGGCGCCACTTTCAGGTGGGCGGCAACTTGCTGACCAAAATAAATTTTTGAAAGAAGTTTAAAAGTTATAGTTTTTCGTTATTATTAATAATACATTTTTAAATGTTGTACCGCTTTTCAATTTTCATGTTTAGAAGCTCTAGACTGGTAGGCTAGCTTAAAAGAACACGACATGTGACTTTGGAGTGAGTGAATTGATAAAATGTTTGGGAGGCGAAGAGTTTTCTGAGAGGGGCCCAAATTTTTTGAACTATGTCCAATAGTTTTAAACTACGTCCAAACATTTTTCCAAGGGGGGCGAAAATTTTTCCTGCGCCCCCTATTTACGGGCATGCTTGTTTGGGGGCCAATTGTGCCCCAGTCCCTACACCTTCCTTGCCAGACAAAGCCATTTCAACCATCTCAGTCAAAAGTCCTTTGCACAAAGGAAAGAGATGACACTCGACCGCAGACTAAAAACGTTAGGGATCCAGTTATTTTCGGTTTATATTGCCCCTCCTCTCAAAATCTGATAAAAAAAGTTTGCATGAAATCACGGTAAATAGTCAATGCTATCTTAATCCTTTTTCTCGTATCTTTGGTTTCTCAGTAACGTCCCATCATAACGTTTCCTGACACCTAGGCATTGGCGACGAACATTTCGTTGGGGCGGCGATGGCTAGACCGCCTCTCAATCGGAGAGTTGAGCTTTCGATCCACGGCCACTGAGTNAATCGCTGTGGCGCTCCTTGGGCAAGATCGTTCGCCTAAACTGCCCCGGTAAGAAGCATATTTCAGGCATTGGCATGCCACTAATTGCCGTCACCAAAATTAGTAAAAGAAAAATTCTTGGCACATTTCATGCTATTTTTTAATTTTCAGCGGGATATTTTCAATAACTGCCATAAGCTGTAGTCCAGTCATTAGGTGAGTTAATCAACATTAAGTTTTGGCGGTTGAAGTGAAGAACTTTTCAAAGATAACTTTTTCAGTTTCAATACAACTGCTGTTTTTCTGCATGACGTAATGGTGCCGGAAAATGACTTCCCTGAAGCGGGGTAGCGCAGTTGGTGTATTTTCGTGGGTGACTTTGAGCTCAGATCGGTTTGAACTGCAAGTAGAGTGGATAAGAGCCAGCCGATAGGCAACGTGGTTTTCGTGAAGTCGCCTTTTCAAACATGGGCAGTCATAGAAAAAGTTATTTCAACAAGAAAAGTTTAAAAGAGGATGTGATTGTGGTTACGCTTTTATTAAAAACAGCGTTACTCGAAATGGTTGTACAGCTTGGCAATGGCTGCACTGAATAAAGTTGTTCATCGCAATACCGTCGAACGTAAGACGTTGTAATCTCTGCTGAGATTCCAAAAAGCCTAATTCCCAGCTGGCATGGTTTGGTAATACCGTTTTCGAAATAGACGCCTGTTGGTAACCAGTCCCGTCGCCACGAGGGCTTTGCCCTCCCAAAAAGCTACAAGTCCCCTAAAATTGGAATATGAAACACTTTAAATCAGTCGATTTTCTGTCAAATTTTAGAATACCAGTCCCCCCTGCACAAACGTAGTCTCCCATTTGAAGACCTGGTGATGGTTCTGTTGGTAACAAGCAAAGGCAAAGAATAACACTATGCACGTGTAATTCGAAGAAGTCCAAGAGCGAGACCAAGTGTAGAGGTCACAATGAAGACTGCAAGCCAGCGATTCTCAACCATAGCCGGTTTTAAACCTGTTTAAAATATTTTTTTCAAAATGTGTCCCTGCATGCACCTACAGAGGGCTCCGCGCAAGTGCCGACAGAGTTAACGTTTGAAGCCTTTTATACTACTGAAACGGGAAGTGAACAGACGAAACGTCCTTTACATCACTGAGATCATATTATGAAATTAATATTATAGCCTGCTATATGCAGTATATATACTATTTCAGTTAAAGACGGGAATACTACACGAAATTTTAACATACATAAATGTTTACATTTGTAAAGTAGGTATGCCGCCATCACATCCATTAATTTTTCAATTTTTTTTTTCGAACGTGTCAACCAGACATGGGGTAATCGTAATCGTCAATCGTAATCGATTACAATCGACTACAGTTTTTTGAGTAATCGTAATCGTAATCGATTGAACTGACCAAACATGAAATGTAATCGTAATCGTATGCGATTGCATTGCCAGCTTAATCGTAATCGACGATTACTTTCGCGAAATCTTCACCCTGCATCACTGTGCGATGTACCGCTGTTTTGGTGGCTGGGTTTCCTCCTTTATCACCGTTTCTTATGGTTATGTTTCAGGGGAAGCCATTTGCCCGTCTGTGTGCGTTAAATCCAAATAGTCCAGGGGCAAGTACAACGTTCATAGCGAATTCTCGCTTTGTTCAAGCTATACAACTTTCTTGTTGGCCCCCAGAAGTAAAGTAGTGAGTCTAGTGAGACGCAGCAACAAAAAAAGAGCTTTTCTTAAAAACGAGCTGAAACTTCGGCAACAGAAAAGATAACGGTACATTACGAGGAGGGATGTTAGTTTTGTATATATATTTTCAGAGTGAATCTGTGAATGTAAGTGCTGGAGCAGGCTGCGTATATAATTACTACAGTAATTTACATAAATTAATTTTTTTGCAATGGAATAAGGTATTTTAACCCAAGTCGAAGCAACCTTTCCACAACGCTGATAACTAACATATGAACAAAAATAACATACAAATACTGGTAAAAAAGTCAACGAATCCAGTGCGCTTGGGTCAACCGTTGACGTTTTGTCCAATAGACAGATGCGCAGCTATATTGGCATCAATGTTCATTTCATTTCGAATGAAAAGATACGCAATACTATGTTGCGCTTGCAGACGATCCAGCGGCCATCACGCAGCTGAAAACATCGTATAACCCACAGTCTGAAGAAATAGTCAGCTATTTTGAAATTACTAACCGTTTCTGAAATTACTAACACTTTTCAGCGTTGCTGGACGAAAGTTCAAGCCTGGTAGATGTCGTTTGANTGATAAAAGATTTGAAGCGTTGATGTTTATCAGCTGTAACAAACATTTNAAAAATATTACCTTGCTTAATCAATATTTAAAGTGTTTGTTGCCGTGGCGTAACTGAGNGTGGGTGGGGTGTGGGGCAAATTTTCCCTCCTTGGCAAGCTGAACGTAACAACCGGCTCCTCACTTCTCTTATATTTCGGTTTTAGTATTTTTTGGCTTTCAGTAAGTTGTCGTTTTTTGCGTTTTTCGGCCAGTTTCAGAGATGCGTACTGGTCATTTGCAACGACACTCATTCCGAATACCTCAGCAAAAATTGTAACCTTAACCTGAAGAAGTTCAAGCGTGAGGTCATGGCACGAACATGTGCAAACACTTTCGAACTACATTAACAAGTGACCAATTTGTTTGAAGAAAGTTGAGACCACTGCATCGTCCCTTGCTTAGTAAAAATTAATGACGTTCCAAATGCATTTGAAAAAGTGTAAATCGGTTCAAAATATGGTAAAGTTAGTTCAATATCTAGTTGACCAAACTTTTTGGGAAGATAATTCCGTTGGAATTAAAAAAAGAAAAAAAATGGAAGATAATTCCAACTTCATCACTATAATACGCTGATTTGAAGTGAGCAATACTCCGCGGAACAATACTCCTATTTGATATAGGGTTTTAGTATAGCCATCCACATCCGGATTCACAATCATTTCTTAAATTTTATTTTCTGAGTGTTGGCTAGTGGGCCCCTCACAGTGGCCAGTGGGCTTCTTTCAGCTAAATCTTCCCCCTGGCTCAAACCTTTACCTACGCAACAGTTGTTGTCTGCACAAACATCTCAGTGATTTTTATTCTTTCCGGTGCTTAACCCTTGCAGATTGGTAATTTTGTTTATTGCATTCATTCATATCGCAGGTTGTCTGAAATTATACTTACGTAAAACCACGCAAATGGGTTTTGTTTTCTTTCTGAGAATGTTTCAAGACAAATGTCATCGCGATTGTAATTGTTATTGCTTTCAATGTGATCGTAATCGATTACATGATTATTTTGTTTATTCGTAATCGTAATCGAGCAGGTGGCAAGTAATCGTATTCGTACTCGATTACGTTTGTGCTGTAATCGCCCCATGTCTGGTGTCAACTATTAAAATGTCATGCGGTGAGCTTACCGAAGATTTAAAAACCGACAGGGAGGAAAGTTTGACGAAACATGTAGGGTTCGTATATGCCTATGCAAAGAAAGCAAAAATAGAAAAATTAATGATGAGAAAGATGGCGACAAGCAGAAAAAGCAAGAATCATACTCGACAATGAAAAAACAAGACACATTTCAGTTTGTTAGTGTTTGATTGCGATTTTGAAGATGCTTAATTAATCCTTATATCTTCAAATAAGCACGAAACATGATCTTTTTTCATTTAAAATTTTTGTAAGCAAAATTGAGGGGTTGAAAGGCCGGCACTTTTATGGTCAGCCCCGGGCGGCACTAAGTCTTGCTACGCCACTGGAACCACTTCAGAACGCGTCTTGGTTGTTTGAGCAGAGGACAATTGCAATAATTTGCCCCCTCCACAAGTGATTAATTTTCAACGTAAGAAATGATCGTTCTACTCGGCGAATAGTTTCTTATACAAACGTTAATGGAAAAAACCTGAACTTCAAAGTGCAAGAGTATTATATTTTGAAAACTATTGAGCACACCGGTTTATCAGATAAGACCTGTAATACTTTTGGTCGCACCAAAAAGAAAGTAATTGATTGCTAGTTTAATTACAAAGAGACCGACTTGGTCCTGTGTATTGCAATGATCAGCTGTTTTGCACCATCTTTGTTAGATTAGCATTCCAAATTTGTCTGCCGGTATTATCAAAGCCAGTTTTTACCAACACTAATAATTTTACTTGAAAAAAAATACAAAACCGGTGTTTGTAAGCTGTAACTAAACCACAGGGACTGTATGGAAGTGGCCCAAAGTTATAACTTGAAGGGTTTACTTGGGAGTATCGCTTTATCGTAACATGCAGTATGTATAGGTATATACGTGTAATTTACAATTTCTTCTCGTTTGCAAAATCCTTTTACGGAAGATTTCGATTTTGTTTCCTGCAATTTTAATTGTTTACGTTTACGACATCAACACTGGCTATATTCTTTTCTTCAGGCGTTTTTTTTCTCGGTTCCCTTGGCATATTGGCATTTTCGTGTTGGTTCTCGTCTTCAAGGACATTTAAATTTCGTGAAACTGCTTCTAAGTGAGATGTTTCTATCGTTCAACAAGATTGCCAGAGGGATTTACCTAATACCCACACGTTACGATAAGAAATGCGCCATGTTCGATGGTCGAAGGCCATACGCACCACTAGATCCAGTAGAAGGCAGCAAAAGTGAACCAACCCAGCCCGCATGCAATGATGGATCAACCGCCGCCAGCCAGTCAAAGAAAGGAAGTTCTGAATCTGTGAAGCTGCTTTCATGTTTTCCAAAAACTTATTCATCAGGTGAGCAAGTCAGAATAATCGGTTTCTCAGATGATTTGTTTAGTGGCGCGGTGTTTTGTCACAATAATGTTACTTGCTATCTGTCTTTGGAAGCAACTCGTATAAACCTGGTTCATAATTGCTAATACCCCATTTGCTGCATTGTGACCTCCACTATCATTACAAAAACTGCTCTGCATCAGCTACAAAAGACGTCATGAATTCGCTTTCACAATGCTTTTCATGCTCTCGCGTACGACACTCTGAGACAAGAAAGGATGTTTCGCAAAGCAACGAACAACTGTTTGTCAATTGNCAAATCATACATGTTTGTTTTAAGTTATTAGTTAATTTTGAATTATGCTCGGCATTTCAGATTCTGTTATTGGTCAATTACCGTATTTATTCAATTGTAAGCCGCGGCTTATAAAGCTTTTTTCATCATTTCGTGCGGCTTATAATCGAGGCGGCTTACATTTTTTATTTCTTTGCTTTATCGAAAGATATAGATAACGCTCAGTCTTTCCTTGGCTACGTTTTTTTCGACCAAACTCGCTTTTCGCATTCTATTCTCTTCAGCATCACATGCACATCGGTCACAGGAGGGATTATGATGAATAGAAGGTAGTTGCAGTGGTGAAGCATCATTACCAGGGTTATAAATACACCCGAAACTTACTAGTACGCAAAAATTTCTCAGAGGCTTAGGCAACGTATCTTCAGGTTCGACTTACAATCAAGGGCGGCTTACATCAATATTTTAACACCATTTTGTGCAGCTTATAATCAAGGGCGGTTAACAATCGAGTAAATACGGTATTAACTTATAAACTTTTTATCATGCCTACGTGGGACCTTGATTGAGACGAGAACATGTAGCAATACTGCTTTTTTTGTTTTACCTTCCGATTAGTGACCTCGCATCAATAAAATATGTCTTTTAGTAGTATCAATTGCTTAAGATCAAGTCCTTTAACATTTTTAAATAAAACATCTAGATGAGCCATCAGATCAAGTGGAAGCCCAAAGGCGAAAATCTATCCAAAAAACTGAACACAAGGTAAGTTATTGCTGGCTCACTTTAAGTTATTACGTCATGTCAAATGGTGGCTTTTTGTGCAGACTGCCTGTGCAGAAAACAGCACTGCTTATAGTGTTCAGCAAGTATTTCGTCGTGCGGAATAGCAGTCGTAATCTCGAAAATTAAAAGCTCATCTCTTTTTCCGTGTGTGTCGATAAGAGAAGGGGTGTACTAGGGCGGGAACGCATGGGAACGGCGTACCCACACTTTTTTGGGAACACGTTCCCACACGTTTTTTATAGTAACCTGACTTGAAGATGTGTATCTTAATCAGATAGCTCCGGACGTCGCATAAAGGAATAAATGACAAGCTATCTCGTGCGTAACACCCGAGAATAATTGTGTAATTACTGAAAATGTCTAGTTTTTTGGTTGTGTTCCCATACTTCTGTTACTTGAAAATGGCTTGTTTTTTGGATGTGTTCGCACACTTCTTTTTTAGCACTGCACCCCTGGATAAGTTTAAACATTCAGTAACAGCAAGCGGATGTATTCTTGTGCATCGCGAATCCACTTTTTTCCCAACTTGTATATCATTTTCTTTCCTGTTTGTTACAATACATTGAGGATCTCCAACTGCGAGTGAGCTTGAGGTCTATTTCATTGTGTTTACCTTCACCTCTGTATGTTTCGCAAGAGATATGCAAGATATACCGTATTGACGACGACTTTACCGGTTTTGCGTCAAAGTGCAGTCATAAATTACCCAAACGTGCATTACTCTCCGATGGAAAACATATACTGCTTTAATTTTAGTATCCTGCAGTTAAAATTTGCCATTTCTGCGCAGCGGATAGACCCACTCTAACCTCAAGAGTTTTGCAACTTTCAATCTTCGGTTTAGTTAAGCTGATTGGCACAAATTTCAAGTTTTACCGTTCAGCAATTCAACCAGTCTGGACACCAAAAATCCATGAAGTTATTCAGACGAGGCTACGCGATAAATTGAAAGTTTCTTGTCGAAAGTTAAAACAATGAATGGACAATATTTAATTGTTTTGGTGCAAGCTGTCTACTTCACAACACTTAACTTAATTTCAACCTCAGAATTATAAAATTCGCTACAGCTTTGGGATGGCTCAAAGGAATTTACAGTTTAATGCTTAATCTTTTCAAACCTTTACACAACGAACTACAACCCACGCACATATGGGAACACACACAGATAGATGAAAGAACACAAATACAGATACGGAACGCCAGCAAAGAGCATATGCATAGATAGCGCTAGCGCGGTTGCTACGATACTATTCGGGCCGCAGTCCTCTCCAAGATTAAGCTACTTATATTTTAAAGGAAACAATCTATAATTAGAAGTCTGTTGCTCTGAGTGTAAGGTTTTATATAAGTAATACGTTCATACAATCACACAATAAATCGAAACAAAATTCAATGCAGACTGATAGTCGCCAGAATAACTTGCTTTATCTTTGCCACAGAAAATGTTTGCAGTTTTCGTATATATTATAAAACTGGATGATAGCTAGAGATGGCCATGCGTCATTGCAGTTGTGGACTAACGCAGACTTACAATTTGTGTCATAAATTTTAAAAAGGCTGAGAACAAGGCGTACAGCCGTTCGTTCGGGAAATGGATTTTCAGTCGGTTATTCACGCATGGGAACGAAAATTCGTTTACTGCTTGGTTTATACAAGATGGCAGTGTTCGCAATGCGATTGGAGACAAGAGACACCTTAGTACAGGGGCGACGAACCTATTTGCTATCGCGGGCAACTTTGTCAGTTACTGCTGAGTAATCGGGCCGCACAACTTTTTAGTCATACTATGAAACCTGTTGGTTCAAGACTGCTGGTCTCGCATGAATGCGAAAGTTCAAGACTTGCTGGTCACGCCTGAATGCTTTGCGGGCCACGCGAAATTCTTTTGCGGGCCGCATGTTCGTCACCCCTGCCTCAGTACAATGGTTCTCAAATGGGGGTACGCAAGTGCTCCAAAGAGTACGTTACTAAAAAAGGTTGAGAACCACTGCCCTACTACGTTATACGAGAATCCAATGCAAAAACGAACAATTTGTGGTGAGGGCAACAAAAGCAAGTTAAGTAAGAGATGACAGCAATGCCTCGTGGAACTATAGTTTCATTTACTTCGGTATCTCAAGCAAGATGCTCTAGGTTTGGCGGGGAAAAAAGTTTTTTGGATTAAAACAATCCTTCTATTTTTACCGGTGTATATGTAGTAGCAGCAGTACAGAAAAGGAAAACTAATAATACCGACAATGTCTTTAGTGCCTGTGTAACACATTCTTTTACAGTATATTGACCATATTGAGCTGTAAAAATTTCTAAAAATCTTTTTGTTTTTTATGTAGTGTGCGTACAGCATTACAGTACCTGGGATTGAATGTGCTTCGATAACGCGTTACAAAGACATCACTCACCAATATTTTTATTTCATAGTATTTTGGTTGTTTCGACACTCGCTGCTGTCGCCAATCGATTTTCATGTTTTTATGGTGTTGGCCTTACTTTCCCGCCATCAACTTTTCACAGACTCATAAAATTAGCGTGAATCGAAAAGTCGACGACTGGTGACTGTTGAAAAACTATTCAGAATTAATTACATCCAACTGTTCCCATCGGCTACAAGACTGTAAACGCACTAACACTTCTTCGCGTGTTCAACTGAGTCCGCGAAGAAGTGTGGTATAAGTCATTTTCTGCGGTTTTCCGAAGTTCTTGATGTATCACATGACGTATATCTGAGCAGTCCATTTCTAAATTTTTTCATTCAACAGCAGACGCGAAATGTACAATTTGATTTTGATCAATCCGGCAAAGTTTTACAGTTGGTTGAGCACGCTCAACCAAGCCTGGTAGGATGAGTTCGATTCCCGATAGTGTCATGCCGAAGACTTCAAAATGATAATTGAAGCCNATCCAGTCTCGTGCTCGGAAGTAATGGGTGGGTGCAAAGATGAGGTTCAGGCGTGGTGCTGCCATTAACTCAGGGGCGGATCCAGGTTGGGTGATTGGGACGATCGTTCCTCTAAAACCTTCAGAAGTAACTTTATTCGCTTTGAATTTATATAATTCTGAAGATAGCATTTGCGATATAAGGTCATTGTGTCGTTCATTGTTTTGTCACGTGAGTGTTGTGAAGTATACTTCATCTCTTATACAGTAGCGAAGCCGTTATAAGACTTGACTGCCAAATGCTGTTCAAAACTCCCCCCACTAACCTTACTGGCTGGATCCGCCACTGCATTAACTCGCCATCAATCAAGCATTCACTACGAAAGTAGCCGTGTGGTCCCCGGCGCAAGCAAGCGGAGATGAACACCGCGGGCCATTCGTGACACTCCTTTCGAAAGGAGCACAAAGCGAGCATAACGAAATTGAACTGACTTTGATTAAATATTGTTTTATTAATTCACAAGATGTTAGCAAACACAGAAAAAGCACCAGAAGTTTGTATATGCGATGAGCAGTACAGAAAATTGTACCCCGAATCAGTGTTCCCTCTGAGGTGCGCAACTGGGCAAATGCGCAGCGCCACCAGAGCATTTGCGCAGTGAAATGTCATTCTTGCGCACTTGCAACTTTCCAAATTTGAAAATAAAACGTCATCAACGGTTATTTCATCGTTGTTCAACCTGAATGTTTTTGAATGCAGTGTTTTCGTATTAAGGATTTTTCAGAAAAAAAGGCTGATGTAACTCAAAGTTGAAAAATACATGCAACTCCTCATCTGTTGCCACTTCGCTCGACTACCATCCTATATAACGATGATTCAGAATTAAAATCACGTAAAGACAAAAAGAGTGAGATCAACAACAGCGTGACCGCTTAACTCGACTCCACATCACTCAATCGATATACCTCAACTTCCAAAACTCAATCTGTGCGCAAACCAAAACCTCGCACAACCCAACCTCAAACAAGTCGACCTCACGCGATTCAACCGCACACAACTCAGTCCCAGCATGTTGTGATGAAATGCCTTGCAGGTTTTGAATAAATCCGATCTGAAATGCTTGAAACATTTAGCAGCGGTTTTGCGTACAGTGAAAGGGGTCCGCGGCGACAAAAAGGTTAAGAACCACTGAATTATGATAGGAATCGGATAAACAGTCACAGCTTAAGTCGGCCAGGATGTCACTATTGGAAACCGCAAGATCGACCGAACTTTGCGAACGATTTGATGCTGCTTACATCTCTGAACAAAGCCCTTCAGCATGCACTTCACCGGTTTTTAGCTGCGTGTGATTAAGTTGGAATAAAAATTTGCACTAAAAAGACCAAGATATTACTGCATGTCTCTGCAGAAACCCAAATCACTTTAGGCTGCAGGTGAACGGTTCTACACTGTTGCAGTTCGAGGAGTTNAAGTACTTCGGGGTTTTATGCACCGCAGTGATGGAAAGCAGAGAAAGGAGATTGCTGCCCGAATTGGGAAACAAACGGAGTATTGCATGAGCATTATTGTGCAGTGGTCACAAAATCGGAGCATACAATCACCGCTAAATTTTCAATTTTTAAATCAGTCTTTTTCCGATCCTCACCTGTGATCGCTAATCTTGGTTAATAACTTCCATATTGCGATCAGATTCGGCTGTGCCACCCTTGTGGTGTCTTGATGCTGAATTGTGGATACGTGCAGTCAGAATCATCGCAGGTTATGAAAGCAGTTCGTAGCAGGCTGATTCCTCTGTCTTAACAGCCAAACCTGAAGTTAACATCCATATTACTATATCGTTCAAATCGCAGCACTAGTGATTTAGCGGTGCTTAACATTTGTAGCGCTAAACACTTTTTTTATCCTGAGTCGATTGTGATTATTATGTCAACATTTCAGCTTTGTTTGCCCAAATTCACGAAAATTTTCTTGTCTTTTTTGCATTCGTGCACTTAAGTGTTCATACAGTAGATACCTGATCATCAAACACTGTAGCCTTATTAGTTTTTGCTTCCCTCGTAAATATGTTGGTTGACTGAAGCACACGTTTTAGCCTGTACTGTACTTGTACCTTTTCACTGTAGGTATGTGCTCTGCGAGCAATACACTGCTGGGTGGTACAAGCAGGGCCGGCCTTAAGCCGATGCAATCGATGCAGCTGCATTGGGCCCCGCGCCTCTTGG
>JGI24022J15233_10004517_pt1 | contig 14400 bp, 10 predicted proteins | sample Ectturendosymbi2_FD_15233 | JGI IMG/M metagenome (IMG submission 15233) | reverse complement strand
AGCCTTAAACGTCATACAAACAGTTTTGCTGTAGTTGAAAATATTTCCATGTAATTCTGCATAAGCCTGACACACAGATAAAAGTTCTCTTCGCAACATTTCGAAAATGAAAACTTTTCAGTTTTAATCAAGATGCAGACCGAACGGTAAGGACAGAGTAAAAATTAGTATTCTCACAAAAACACCTGGTACTTACTCAACTTGTGCAGTCATGGCTTTAGTGTGGCAGATGTATAGGCTACTACGGTAGTAAATCTGCCTAATTATCGTCTTGTTTTAGTAAATTCGTTCTAGCCCTATTATTCTAGCATGTGCTTGATATTCTACCAGGCCCGTAACCAGGGGGGCACAGGAAAATTTCCCCCCCCCCTTGGAAAAATGTATTGGATATCGCTTAAAATTATTGGACATAGTTCAAAAAATTTGGACCCCTCTCAGAAAACTCTTCGCCCTTCCTGGTGACCCAAGCTGGTTACGGGCCTGATTTCTACCACAAATGAAGATCCCAAACTGGAAAGATAGCCTATGTCAAGGGTGACGGGATCTTTGAATGCTACTATTTCGGGCAAAACGGATCAGGTGTCTTATGCCATTGGCGCATAACGGATCATGTGTGTTTGGGGCAAAACGGCTTTTTCTGGCATCCATGAGTTGTGTGAAAGTTTTTAGAACGTTTAAGGCTATGAGCTTTCAGGACTTGCACTGGTTGCAAAAGTTAGGATCTTGTAAAGCGTCATTTCGAGCCAAAGTGGTCTAGTACAGTAGGTAGGTGGGTTCAACACTTGACTAGCACTCGTATGACACTTTACTAAACCTTTTTCACAAGCCGTGGTATTGGGATGAACCCAGAAAGACATTAAAACATGAAAGAGTCCTCAACCTAAATTTAGTTAAAAACTATCTGGTTTCGAAGAGAAACGCAGCTAAACAACGCTTTTTTGAATGTACTACGTTAATAATGGTGATCCCTTTGCCCCTACCAAAAATAGTAATCAAAACGTCGGAGTAGAATAAGCGGTTTAACGAGGCCCTAACTGCTGTGTCAAGATTTCTCTTATCAATTTGAAAGTTCCAGCAATTTGCACGGTTCAACGGTACCCTAATGCTATAAAGTTTCATGACGGCAAATTGAGGCCTGTCTGAGACAAAATAGTACACGAACAAATGGACAAATATTGCCTTAAAAAGACGAACATTTTAAACTATCTCCCAAGTTGAGCCTCCCATCATATTTGGGTTGAATGCCAACCATTTACGAAATTTTCGATCAGATAACCTGTCTCAAGATAAAATCTTGTAGGAGATAATTAACGAACAAGACAAAGAAAAGTTCAAAAAAGATTTCTTAAAAATGATCAGAATATAAAATTTAATCTTTATTCTTTGAAAGTTTCTACCATTGTCAAAATTGCTATATAATCTTTTGAAAATTTCGGAGGGGGCAAATGCCGCAAATGCCCCACCCCCATGGTTGCGCGCCTGCATGTGGCACGAACAAGCAATAATAGAGTGATCTCGTCGGGTGATCTCTATTTTTGGTTTCTGCCACAGTGTGAAACTTTGTGCATTTGCCGCTCTGGCTTTCCAACCGCAACACAAGAAATAAACTTCCACGCATTTCTCATGCCCAATAAATGAAAATGACCAGAGATGAACATGTACTTGGTTTTGGATTTAAATCTTGCTACATTCCAATATATTGATTGGTTTGGATGTTATCATTTTTGCTTAACCAGATTTGGATTGGAATTGATGATATTCTTTTCAACTTCTTCGCAACTTTTCGAATCAGTTTTGGGACTGCAGGTTATTGTATTGATAAGAGTTTCTCAAATTTGTTTAGATTGTTTATTGTGTTTATTTAAATGTTGAGCCTTGTCTATGACCTGCGAAACAAGTGTGCTCCATTGTCTTTCATGTCGTCAAACTTACAGAATTGGTTGGACATTCATTGATCCAATCCTTTTTCTTGGCTCATCATTCTTATAGCCTCCGTGGACTTAACAGAGATGAGCGGACAGTGAAATTTATGAGTCCGAGTCCAATCCTGATCCGATAAGATTGAATCTGATCCAGTCCTGATCCCCAAAATTTTTGAAAATCACCAGTCCGATCCATTCCTGATCCGCCCATGCAAAATCATGCATTTTTGTTTTGCCCCATGAGGCAAAATAACTACTGGAGCTCTTTTGCCTATAGCCAAATATGATTGGTTAACGACAAAATAGTTCCAGCAGTGCTTTTGCCTCATGCGGCAAAATAGACACAGCCGTTTGGCATTTCCAAATTTAACAAGTAAGTGTCTATTATGCATCAGAGGGGAAAGAATTGCTGGAGTTATTTTGCCATTAGGAGAATCTGATTGCTTGGATTGGTCAAGTCACATGTACGATACACTTGGATTAATGTAAGGTCCTTGTTACATGACCTAAAACCCTAAACCCAAAACCTAAACCCAAAATTCTAACCTAAACCCAAAACCTAAAAGTTGAACCTAAAACCTAAACCCAAAACCTATTCCGTAAACCTAAACCCTAAACGTAAGCCCCAAACCTAAACTTAAACATACACCCTAAATGTAAACCTTAAACCTAAACTTTTTGAAAAAGTACATTAAAAGCATTCTTATCAAAGGTGTAACCTCTACAAGCAAAGCCAAAGGAAATAGTGAGAGCAGAACCAACGAACAATCGCACAGCAGTCATAAACACTAACCACTCAACTATGTTCACGTTGCCACTAGACCTCAACGTTATATGTGAACAAAGGTGGATACAGTTCGAATTGCAAAATAGTCCCAGCAGAGTTTTTGCATTTGATGGCAAAATATACACTGCCATTTAGCAAACCTGTGAAATCGGATCACAACTAAAATTTTTGATATTTTCAGAATAATCACATTAAAACAACAAAAATTTTCTCAGTCCGATCCAGTCCTGATCCGACAATTTTCAAAAAAACTGCAGTCCGATCCAGTCCTGATCCGGCCAAAATTGGCTTCAGTCCTGATCCAGTCCGATCCAGTCCTGATCCTTGCTCATCTCTGGTATGTCCTCCTATACGTACGGCCTGTGAGTGTGGCGCAGAAGAACAAACCGTCGACCATGTTGTCCTCCAATGTCCAATCCATCGACGTCCTCATGAACTGCACGGCCTGACGGTTCTGGACGATGAGGCAATCGATTGGCTGCTCAAGCTCAACACCTGCCCCGAGATCTAGTGCGACCAAGCAGTAGACAGTGACAACTCCCTCAAACGACGAAGACTGAAGATGCCGAGTACGCCCTTCACATAAAATAATTCCAGGCACTGGTGTTTGTTCCGCCTCAAGATGTTACACAACCGTTCGAGAACTTTGTGGCCTCGTTCAGTGATGAAGATGTGCAGAGCCTGCGGAATACTTTGACTATTTCATGACAAGTTGGATTGGAGCAGGGCGCGCCTCTGGAGTCGTCGTCAACCACTATCCGGTGTTGGAATGTCTTCCACCGAGTCCAACATGACCTTCTACGAACGAACAACAGCATTAAAGGATGGCACAATGCGTTCAGCAAGCGAGTCTCAATGTCCCATCCGACCCTTCGCAGACTCGTCAAGAAATTATGCAGGAACAAGGTTCCAACGAAATAGTAATTGAGCAACTGAATGTTGGAAATGTTGGCCCTCCTCCGAAAAAGGGCTGTGACGCTATCAACCAACGGCTGATAGGAAATTGTCGAACTTTATGACTCAATAAATCTTGACATAAACAATTACTAACGTCGAGCAATTGCACACAACTTGTAGATTTGTTTAAATACTGTTATTGGTAACCATGTACTGTAAATATATGAATGTGACTGAAATGAACATTTAATACGCCTTGCGTAATCCACAGATAAAATTCGTTCCATTCATAAAATTCGTTCCATGGCATGTGTGCTTTAAAATGTCGATATTGGGTTCAATAAAATTCGATAAATAGTTGATTTGATAAACTGTCGGTGGTATTAGTTGGTTCAATCAGTTGTTCATCGATATATTGTCGCACAGTGGCGTACGCAAAAAATTTTCATGGGGGTTTCATTCAGTGTCATATGGTGGTCATTTGTATTTGGTGTGGGATGTTTGTGACGTCACAATTTGACGTCATATTCATGTTTCCAAACCAAAGTTTTGGCGAAGTTTCTTGACACAATATGCATATTCTTCCACACGCACTCTCCTTATGTGTTATTGCACTGAATATAAACTACATCAGCGCTACAAGTTAAGATATCAGAGGAAAATACACTCAACGCTACGACACAGCAGTTCAAAACTACAAAAATATCACGCTTAGCGTTAAAACAGGAGAGTAAAACACGCTCATCATTGTGTCAGAGCATTTACAACTACAATTTTTGCATTAAGTCGACAAATTAACAAGAAAAAAGTATGCAGAAACAATTAATCTCCTTTTCGCAGGTAACAAAGTTTTTATAACATATCAAATTAAAGTGGGGAGGTTAACCTCAAACATACGCCTTGGCAGACAATATAAAACAATGGTTTCGGATAAAGTGAATTATCGCGGAACACAATCTTAAACATGCGTAATGGACGAAAGGTCTGCAAACTGTGGTGAGATGGTTTCTGTACGCAGACGATAACCCAGATTCTTACCGAAATGTAATTATTATTTTTTTGGCCCTTTACAATGTTCCTTGAAATTTGCCCGTGGTATTTGCATTAAATCCACAAATTAACAAGCAAAAGTATGCGAAAGTAATTAATATTCTTTCCGAAGGTAATAAAGTGTTTGTAAAATATCAAGCTCAAGGGTGGGGGTTAACCCCAACCCCCCTTGCGTACGCCTATGTTGTCGCATCACGGTGTTTGATACAGGCACACGGCTCAAACTCAGTGCGATATACCTGGAATTCATGAATAATACAAGTGCTGCTTTGCAAAGGTTTAAAATTAACTCTTCCACAACCTTTTAGGAGACTTCAATGCACACGTTGGAACGGTGCTGGTGCAACATAGTGCAAACAGTCCAAAAAGCAATCTTGGGGGTATTTGTGACATAACCCGGATTCCATTTGCTAGCAAACAAGCAAAGTATTCTGGCAAACCATCCGGCATCTTCGCGGTTAAATATCTACAACTGCTAGATCAACCAAAAATCAAAACGGTGACTTATTCACCAATGAGGACATCATTCGCAGATGGAGAGCATTTCAAACGTATCATGAAGTAGGTCACTCTCTTACCATCAGACATACAGGAGGTGCATTTAGGGGAGGAGAATACCATCATTGCAGGCGAAACCTTCCTCTTCGTAGCAGACCAAACTTTCACTCATCAACAAATTTTGTGAAATATTGGGAATGCGTCACATATACTCTTGTTTCGTCAACCTTGAAAATGCATATGACCTGGTTCCTCGTGAAAAGCTTTGGGGAGTGTTGCGGGAATACGGTGTTGACAGCTGCCTAATTACTGGTCAAGTCGTTGTATTCCTGCTCTGTTTGTGTTCCTGTCGGAGGAGTTAAATTACAACCGTTCACTGTGGTTGTACTCGTATGTCATAGTGAACCCAGTCATCACAACATACTGCTATAAGGCAATATTTCAAGAAAGCTCCCTGGCTCAGGTTGCTTTACTTAACCGCGGGCTACTATGCATTTGCAAGTATTCTCTTCTAAGTTAACGCTTTGTCTTGCCCTGAATTATGTCTGGAAACATGTAAACATGGACTGGACTGCTTTTCAGGCAATCAATATCTCGTCGAAAGAGTATGCTTCTCGTCATCAGTCGTTTCATTGTCAACAAATAATTCCATGTCCCATTGCGAAAAATCTGCTGCAATCTCTAGATTTACAGCATTGCCGTTCAACTTGGTGGTCCTTTTATCAAAATCACTTTCAACCTCATGCTTTTTGAAATTTCTTCTCTAATCTGACGGCTTCCTGACTGATTTTTTTGAAGTAATTCAGTACGCACGCTTGTTTGGTGGCTTTGCTTGCCGATGCCGAATTCTATTACCTGACAATCAAACTTACTATGATCCTAGTAATATTTTTGGTAGAGAAACGCTAAGTCGAACGGTCGTACCTAAACCACTTTAACAAAACACGCGTTTGCAACTGCCTCCATAAAAAAAGGTAATCCAATTAACGCAATGCTGCCAATGAGATTTTCAGAAAAACTCCATATCGATCAATCAAAAAAATACCAGATTTGAACATAAAGCCCCAGGTAGGAAGATGCACAGAGTGAGGTGAATCATTCTGTGATCTGGGCATCATTACGTCACAAAACATGCTAGTGAATATACAACTTTGCTAATTAACTTTTGCGTCTGTCTGAATCTTTATATCGCAGTAACATTCACTTGTTTGCATTTCTAATGCATCTGGCAGAATTTGCAATATCTGGAAGAATTTACAATAACTAAAATCTTCATTCCTACTGCCCTGCTGTAGCCAGTCTTTGAGATATGGATCTTTCAACCACTCTAATCACAAATTGCTGTGTGTACAACGGTGTCGGTTCATAACAGACCTGTTCATAACAGAACCATTAATAACAGACAACGTTTATAACGGGTCTGTTATGAACGTGGGATGTTACGAAAGTGTTCACAAAGAAATGAAAGCAGTATTATAATAGGAGGAATATCTCTTGCCCCTGGTGCAGGACGCATTTTAAGCTAAAGCATTTGAAAATCTGAAATTTTGTTAAAGGGTGATTGTTCAATTCGCTGTCCAATATCCAAATACGCAGTTCCTGGAATGCAGATAACATAAACTACTTTCTGAACAAAGCTGCTATTGCGAATAAACTGAATTATGTAGAAACAAGGAGTTCAGTTTACAACACAAATACAGTAGTTATGTAAATACTTTATTCAGTTTATTTTTCAGACGAAATACAGATCCACGTAACCTTTCTTTGAAAATACAAAACGATGCATGAATTTTCTGCTTCTCACGTATATGATCATGAATCTTGGGTAATGACTGAAAGAATACTATCCCAAATACAAACAGCAGAGATGAGGTTTTTGCGAAGAGTTCACACGACATAATACTGCGACAAAAACATGTAACACCAAAACAAGAACGAAGTAGTTCTGAGCATCTTGTGAAGATGCGTAGGCTTGAGACAAAACGTTACGGACTTCAGTATCTGTTCGAAATGGAATTCCCAATCTAACTTTGCAATTGTCGCTTTTTTCTTTTTTTTCATGCATGTGTTTGTCAGAATCTTTCTAAAGCAATTATTCGGTAAAAGAGTTCAACCCTACGTAAAAAACATCGTTCATTTCGTTATGAATGACTGAATATTTTTCGAAAAAACGCAAGTTTCGTTGTTTTTTCGTTTTATTTCCGTCATTAGCTGAACCGAAAGTACAATGTGGCGACGAAAGAATAGATGTTGTCATCAACAAAGGTCTGGTTGAAGAGCTAGGTCTGGATGGGGAGGCGAAGTACATTTATTTTGGACGATCCAGCGCCACTAACCAGTGCCGCGCCACAGAGCAAAACAATTTGTATCAACTTTCAATCAGGGCTCCTTTTTCCAATTGTGGAACACAAGTCATAGTAAGCACTTTATCTTTTTAAGTGTAATCTTAACACTATAGTTTGAATGTAATGGTTTATGGTATATACCAGTGGTTCTCAACCTTTTCGCTGAATAGAGCCAAATCCAGACTTACAACTTTGTTAGAGAGCCGCACTAAAATTTTTAACACAAGTCGATTGACACATTGTGTTTGACAGCAGAACGAAGTGTGTTGCTCAAAATATTAGGGGTTTCATTGAAAGACTGCTAAGAGCTATACAAAGGATGCTTGGGCCGCATGCGAGAAAAGTGGTTGAGAATCAGTGGCGTAGCCAGCCCAAAGTTTGGGGAGAGCCAAAAGTTTTGGGGGCCAAAATGTTTGATTTCAGGAAAATAACACTATTTTGTTTAGTATAATGCCTCTCAAAGCACAAAATGGCTATATTTTCTAAAAATTTTGGGGGAGTATGACCCATTTGGGTCATACTCCTGGGTACTCCCACGTTGAGAACCACTGGTATTTACTGTTTGTGTTGAAGGTCATACATTGCTTTAATTTCTGGGAGTGTTTGTTGTCGTTTTAATGAGAGCAGCATGTTGATGTTAGTCCACAACTACTGGAAAATCTAACTATCTGAAATATGAGTCTGAAGAGAAAGTATGTCGTCTCTCAAATGTAGGTTTTACTGTTCATCACCAATTCATAGCACTACATTCGTTAAACTAAAACATTGAAGCGATGAAGACGACTTGACAGATTTATTTTGTTTGTACACTGTTTACAACTTCGAAACCTTTGTTAGGTAACAGGCAAGCCTCACGTTTGCGCGAAGTCATTCTGTTTAAAAGTTTTTGTTCATGGGATAAGTTCAATGTAGACTGAAAACCTTTTTCGCGCACTGGACATACTTCAAGGGTAATAAGGAAGATGTAAGGTCAATGCACGTGGCATCCTGGTGTTGACTCATCTTGCACTTAAGTGTTATGATATTGATAACACTCTTCGTGGACGTTTTGAAGAAGTAGATGAAAACAACAACAGGTGCACGCAGGCCCGTAGACACGGGGAGCATTCAGGGACAGTTTTGAATATACAATAAAAACAAAAACCTTTTCTCCCTCAAACTGTATTTTGCCCCTCCAAACCGTAAGCGTGGCTACGGGCTAGGGTGCACAAATATCGTGGTGCCTCTCAATTTCGGGTTAAGCTCTTCAGCTGTAGCTTACGCGTAAACAAAGTGAAACAATCCTAGACATATATGCATCATGTGTGACGGCGCCACATAGATCAGTGGTTCCCAACCTTTTTAGTGTCGTGGTCCCTTTTGACGATTTGGTTGAAAGCTGTATATCCTCAGCTGAATCCAGTTAAAACCCTGTTCAGGGACATGTGGCTTAATCTGCCGAAAGCAGTTCTTAAATTAATTTTATCGTTACTTAGAATTAATGTTTGTTGCTGATTCTTTCAGTAACTGCATTTTTTATGCTCTGTCGAGCAGCCATATCGAAACCTGCGTAAGTTATGTTTTTTTCAAGTTATGGGGGTAAATGCCCAATCTGGCCCTGCTTTCTGGACTTGTAATAAAAGGATTTGCGCAATTCGGCCTTTGGTAACTGTCTCGGCCCATATATACCTGTCGAATAACAAAAGGATACATGACCACTTCAGGCATCATGGGTACATCACGTGTAACAATGGCGCATGTAATAGCACTAGTATAGGCTACAGCAACTTGTTTGTGACCTAAATCATGTGGACATTTTGAGTTGAGGACCTTTTGTGGTTAAAAAGCAGTGATGTAGTTGAGACCGTAACCTTCGAGACCGAGACCTCATATAAAATTCCGAGACTCGAGACTTGAAATTCGAAACCGAGATTCAAGACTTCAAAATTTGTGCATTTTGCCGAAATTTTTCAAAAAAATGTCGTCATCTCTTCTAAGATGAATTTTTTTCAAATTTCTGGATTTTTCGGACGTGTTTTGGTTGTTTCTTACCTGCAATTACAAGCAAATCTAGTTGAATTATAGAAGTTTCACAAAGCCATTTCTTTTCGATATTCAAAGTCTTGAGACCTGTAGCCTTCGAGACCGAGACGAGACCTGAAACCCTCGAGACCAGTCCCGCAATCCCCTGCTAAATTTTTCGCCCCCCTTGCAAAAATGTGTAGGACATAGTTTAGAAATGTGGTCCCCTCGCAGGAAACTCTTCGCCCCCCCTGGTGTCCGAAGCTGGTTATGGGCATGTTCGAGACCGAGACTCACAGAAATGGGTCTCGAGACTCCATCACTGCTAAAAAGTGCAAAAGTATACTTGAAAATAACATATTTTCATGTATCAACGTAATTTACTTCTGTTGCATATAGAACCGCAAGCTGGAGCAGAGCATGATTTTGATCTTAAACCGACCGCCAATATTTCTTTATTTTTCATGCCTTTTTGGGGTCTTTACTATGAGTACTTCACATTTTTTGGAAAAATTATTTTAGTATTTTTACAAATTAAAAGTTTTTCAAAATCCAACAAGTTTGTTTTTCAGGTAAGATGAGCTTGTGAATTGTTCAGCAATTGCTGAGTTGTTGAAAAACGCACCTGTGCTCCCTAAAATGTTTCAGTAAGCCTCGGTGATGATGGGACAAAATTCTTGCCAGTTTGACCTATGGTTCCAACAGTGTTAGTGTACACTCATGGACCTGAGCAGGGGCTGCTACTTACAAGTGGTCCCTTCTAGATATAAAAGTTTACCAATCATTTTATTTGCAGGTCAAAAATCATGAATTTTTCATGAAGCTTCTCACGTGACAATTAAAAACTCTAGGTTGCTAAATTGCTCCAAGCTTTCGAGGAATCAGTCGATTAGGTTCTGCTCATAGGCGTCTCCAGGGGAGCTATGGTCTCCCTTCAAACTTCTGGCATAACTTTTCATTTTGTGCTTCGAGAGGTGTTGTATCAAACCAAATGCTGTTCCTTGCTTAAAGTCAAAATATGTGACACCTCCAAAAATTTGGGCTGGCTACATCACTTCCTCCGCTTTCTTCACTTGGTTATGATTCAAACTTGCACATATCTGTATTCGAGTAACTAGTCACCACAAAAGCGACACAAGTGAATCTATCTGCAATTTTTATTATAAGAAATCGATTTTATGTAAGCGTAACACTACACATGCTCAGTCCTGAAAATTGCAAGCAATGTTTACGTGTGCAAAATTGAAAGGTTGAAACAAGAGCAGAGAATGCAAACAAATTCAAGAATGAAACTAAAATCAATAAATCCAAGCATAAGCTGCAGCCATTGCAGCACTGGAAAATACGTCGTTTCTGAATAATTATTTTCACTGAAACTGGCAAACTGTATGACGTCACCAGTCGAGCAATGCAACAAATTCACATTGACGCACGCTGCTATGACTCAAAATAGAGCAAAATAGAGTGAAACTTCTATAATTCAANTAGTTTTTNCTTGTAATNACAAATAGAATGGCCAACATATTGTTGATGGCATATCTTACAGTTACAATGTTACAATTAAGTCNCTCCATAAACACACCATTTGCACATGCCAGGTTTTGCTTCAGCNGGAAGGTTTTCCGTTTTGTCATTATATATTTGCGAAACACACGTGACCATTGATTTGATGTGTTTTCCATGGTAACCATAAAGTGCACAGTGCTTGCAAGACCTTCACACACCTTCCTGTTGCTTTTTTGTCTTGCTTAAAGTAAGGTGCATATAGTTTCTTAGCTTTTATATAATTGTGGCAGATCTTTTGTAGGTAAGCACTGCCTTCGTATTTGAGCCTTTTGCTCTCTCTCTGGTGGAGTTAGCAGGTGGATGCAAGATATACCCGGCATGATAGCAATAACATCAAATTGGAAAAAACCACCACGCCCCCCAAAATATGAAAAGAAAGAGAACTCACAGGTTGGGGCTGCAGGATAATGTAAGATGCGCTCTGTCACAAACTTATCCTTATATAGATAAGCTAATCAAGAACAAACAGTATCAAAATTCCCATTGAAATTGATTTCATGGCAACTTGCATACCTTTGTCAAAGTGCATAAACATGTCCGTTCATTATAGGCTACATCTTGTGTCGCTCTATGGCCTGGGTTCGACTTCCAGAGTTGCTCNCATGTTTGTCTTCTGCNAGCTAGACCACCACGGCACGTAGTTTGGCATTTCGCTATTTTGTTTTCATCTTATGCATATAAAGGTCATGGACCCCNAAAAATCTTTCTGTGGATCCCCGGTTGGGAACCACTGACATAGTTCATCGGAGCGTTAGGCACCACGAACGGAAAGCGCGCTAAGAATAACACCTATAAGAATGTATGACAATCAAGTGGTAATAGGGTGATTCCGCCATGTTAGCTCTATTGCTTCTTTATGTCATATGTGTAACATTGCGTGCTAGCCGGTGTCAAGCGAAATTTCTGGTCTACTATTGGTTGTCAGTTATTTTTCTTCTTTAAGTAAAGGAAAAAAGTTGGGGGATTACTTTTTTGATGTGTGTTGTGCAAATTAAAACTTTGGTTAGATGCCAGATACCCACAACAAGCTAATGTACGGGAATAAGTAAAACCACTGAAAAATATTGGACTTAGTATTAGACAAGGGCGTACGCAAGGGGGCGTTGAGGTCAATCCCCCCTTGATTTTGATATGATACAAAATCTTAATTGCCTGCACAAAGGAGATTAATTGTTTTCGCATACATTTTGTTCGTTAATTTGTCGACTTAATGCAAAAAATTGCAGTTGTAAATTGATCTGACGTAGTGATTAGTGTCTTTTACTCCCCTGTTTTAACGCTCATCCTGATATTTTTGTAGTTAAGAACTGCTCTGTCGTAGCGTCGAGTGTCTTTTCCTCTGATATCTTAGCTTAGATCGCTGATAGTTTATATTCAGTGCAATAGCACATAAAATAAGGAGAGTGCATGTGGAAGAACATGCATATTGTGTCAACAAAGGTCGCCTAAACGATGGTTTGGAAACATGAATATGACGTCAAAGTGTGACGTCGCAAACAGCGCACACCAGATACAAATGATCACCGTATGCCACTAAATGGAACCCCCTTTGAAAATTTTCTGCGTACGCCACTGGACTACTAGACCTCAATTATTTTTCTTTTTCTAGCCCAAACCCTAACCCGAAACACTTACCTAAACGCCAAACCCTAAGTCCTAATCATCAGTTTTCTCAGCGTATTTGATATGTAGTATATTACTCTGTGCATGCGTTCATGGTGTGGTCAGAAATTTTGCAATTCAGAATTTCGCTTGACACCGGTCAAGGTCGGCAGTCTGCGGCACGAGTGCTACACTTCGCACGCCAAGCAATTTCCAATGGCACGCAGGAATTCAAAGCTTTGCATATCAATTTTGTTACGATTCACACAGAAGGTATTGGCTGTTGACCTTGACTTGTATAAAAATACATATCTTGTTGCCACACTGAATGATTTGAAACACAGCTAGCAAAAGGTTGCCCACCCTTGCCTAACGGACCGCAACATATGACTAAAACATTTCAAAATGTCGCGTTTGTGTAAAGAAAAATCCACGAGTGAAACACAACTGTGCTGAACTTTATCTGCGAGCAGATAAACTCGTGGACTGTCCTTGTTGAGTAGTTGTGTATCACACACGTTTATTTATCTTCGTGTGTGACTGAACTAGCCTCAGCATATTTTAGTCTGAAAAAGATTCAGCAAAGTGAGGTGTCGCTCTTCTGGTTCGCTGGTGTAATCGGATTAAGCCATAAACCACCAAAAGGCAGAAAATGCTCCTTTAATCACCTAGAAATTGTAGTAGTACAGCTATCCTTCTCCATAACCACTCATTACCAAGAAATTCGTTGTCATGGAGCTTTTGACATAGTCACTACCAGACAGCCTCAATTTTGTTTCGCAGATAAGATCAGTCAGATCAATTGCATGCTGTGCCGTTTGAATATTCTCGATTGGATCAGGCGTAATGGTATGCTGATGTCATCCTATCTCCTGATATAAAGGGCAGGACCTTTGCCTGACAGGTTTTCCGTCTGTGAAACCTTCATCTATGCAAGGGTATCATGGTCAACATTACCGTGTACAGCTATTTGCTGTCGTAAGCAATTTTATCATGAAATGCCATTTTTTACACACGGGCAGAAAACCTGCATGCACCGCTGAAAAAAGCGTTCATATCCTTTTTTTTCTAAAAAACACGAAACAGAAACAAGGAAAGTAGGAAAAATACAGAATTTTTAGGTAAAGCTGAAAATGTGTTTGACGACCACCCATGTACGTCCACCATAATTTCAAGGTTTGGAAACAGGAATTCTTTTCGAGCCATTTTATGATTGCACGCGCTTTGAATACAGTGGAGATTTTTTAATTCTGGAAAGGAATATCAGAGCTAGCGATAATTTTTTTGCTGACTTAGAAAGAATCTATTCTTTCTGTTCTGCCTCAACCCCCAGATGGGTCATCCTTGTAAAGAACGCACCAACTGCATTGAAACGAGTGTTGGTGAGCGACGGAACGAATGTTAAGCAGCTGCAAAGGCAATGAATTCTTTCATGGTTTGTTACGTTCATGTTACAGTAGTTGATTTGTTGTTGGCCTTTTAATCTAATTTGTTATTTTGGAAACAGCTAAACTTAGTGTAGCTTTGCTGTGGTTGTTGGAATACTCCACTGATATGATGATATCATCATTAGGGCAAGTTTTTGCAACTTTTGCAACTTTTTTTTACAGCTTCCAACAGCTTCCTAAATGCTCAAGATATATATAATTCAATGTTTTGAGCTGTTTCCAGGAATTTTATATTGCAACTTTTTGCAACTTTTTCGATTTTTGCATGCAACTTTTCGCAACTT
>JGI24022J15233_10004516_pt1 | contig 14400 bp, 6 predicted proteins | sample Ectturendosymbi2_FD_15233 | JGI IMG/M metagenome (IMG submission 15233) | reverse complement strand
TGTGAAGAACCAAAATGTTGCCAATGATGCTTCAGAACATGCCCTTAATCTGCTAACAGTGTTTAACACAGGAAAAGTTGCACAAACAAGAAAGCAGCAAGAATATTTAAGGAGCATTGTCAGTATGCTACAGCAAACACTATATGAAACTGCTACATCTTGTTAAAGGGTGACAAAGCAAAATATTCAAAATGCTAGGAAGCATTTGGATTTTTCTCTGAAACTATAGCTAAAAAGATACGAGAGAAACCTGACAGTTACTTTTACTAACTATACACGTGACAACCTTCTGAAAATGTACTGCTGTTGCTTTTTGTTTTTCCTAAAGTTAAGCCATTGTGTTTTTCATGTACTATCCCACTGTGCTAATTAGTCTATAATGCCTTTGTTTAGATATTTATTCAGGTCAACTACTGCAACTAAAACCTGGCAATGGTATCTCATTTTGTATGATTTTGGCATTTGTTTTTTTGGTTTGTTATGTGAGTGATAAAGTAGTCAGCTTCAGTGATGATATTCCTATGTGTAACGTTGCTTAATGCAAACATTTTCATCAGGATATCTTCTGTTGATTTATAACAAAGAAGCTTTATGACAGTGTGCTTCAAAATGCACTCATTAAGCTTATGGCTGATCATTACACTATGGATTACAATGTTGAACAAGCTTTTTTTCCAAATTCTCTACTTAAGTTCCATAGAAGTACCAGTAACCATCAAAAATCAAAATCTTAAACCTAAAATCATCAAAAAATCCTAAATATCTCAAAAAATATATGAAATAAGCAAGTCAAATGTATTAAATGCAGATAGGAACATGTTAGTTCTGGTTCATTTTTAAAAAAATTTTTGTTCTAGCTCTTTCGGTTGTTGAGATCTTGTATTTTTCTATTTTTTAGGTTGTTTCCATGGAAACGCTCATAGAGGAAGTGTCAAACAACAATTGATTCAACTTTTTTTGTCATTTTTGTGGATGATGAGTCCAACTGCAACTTTTCACCAACTTACGTAGAGATCTGAGCCATTTGCCCAAAATTGGTACAGCCTAGTATCCAAATCAGTTCCTCCACAGTTCACAGACATCTCATCACAGTTGCTCAGAAAAACGGAAGACCAATGAAAAGACAGCTTTTGATAAACAAAGAAGTGAAAGAAAAATGATATAAGTGGGCAAAAAGGTATAAAGAATAGACTAAAGAACAGTTGAGAAAAGTCATTTTCAGTGATCAAAGCCATTTGTTTGTACAGTACAAGGTCATAGAAGTCAGCACATTTGGAAGATCATCCTAAGGGAAAATTTGTGATTACCACATCTATCAGTTTGTTAAGAACCAACATAAAAAAGTGTTTTGGGCATTCTTTAGTTACTGGTGTCAGTAGTCTTCAGCCAATCAAATGAATGATGCATAGGTATTGCTAAGGGAAGCCAAAGGAGCCATGGCCCCTTCCACATTCTTAGCATATCTTGTCATTTTGTGCTTTGAAATGCAATGTCCCAAAACAAATATTGTTGTTCACTAAAATTCAAAATATTTGACCTCCAAATTTTGAGCTGGCTACTCTACTGGAATAATGCCCTTACCACCATATATTGAAGTTCTTCAAAGAAAACCTATTTCACTTCCAGAGTTGGAAAGAGATATCCTAATACTGTAGTTCCAGGTCTTTCTGCAGGATCTTGCTCCTTTAGTGTAACACGTCAAAAATGGTAAAGAATTTCATGACATAGAATTTACCAATACTTGATTGGCCCAGGAATTATCCAGATGTAAATCAATTGAGAATTTGTGGGCCATATGCAAATGTTGACTTCATAATACTGTAGCCTATATGACTGTGGAAAGCTCTTAGGCACTGATTCAAGTGTGGTACAAGCAACAAGGATCCAGAAATGATCAGGAATCTGAAGGGATCTGAAACGCGCCAAAATGGTGCTTAAAATTGGAAGTCATATATTCGTTAATAATCTAATGTGCCTGCATGTGAAGCTTTATAACCAATGTTGCAGCCACAATAATGCTGCGTTGCCCTTAGCCTACCAAAGAGAGAATGGACCTTTGGCATAACAGCACTAAAGATTCCGCTCTCGACTATAGGTTTACTCTGCTATTTAATTTCTCCTACGAATCTGACGTTATATCAATATATGTGGCATAATCACCATTCTACATTACTTCCCCCTTTAACAAGGTCAAGACGACCTTCGTTCAACGGGGGATTCCAGCCACAAACACATTGGGTGCCATTTGTTGTGTAGCCACAATTCTGTGTCACCCTGAGCTGACCAAAGAAAGAGTCAAACCCACGACCCTCAATGACCCTTTAATTAAGGCTGACTCAATAGCAATACATAGAGATTACCCACTCAACTAGGTTCACTCTCTTATTGCTGTTACGAATTCAATGTTATATGAAGCGTAATCACCGCGCCACGCCAACTAGCAGGCAAAATAAAAATGATTCATTGTTGAGTTTAGTATTATATTCGTTGCTTGATTCAATTACATTGCACGACAACACTAACTAAGGATGTGTAAGTACGATTAATGATTACACTTACAGTGTATACAACATTTTAAATCCCCGATAAAACAGATAGTGCAAAATCAAAACAGATTCAGATATTCTTCCCAGAAGCACAGACAACAGCGCAAGTAACAGAAATGAAACAAAATAATAAGCACATGGAAACTGGGGAAATCCAATGAATAAATGAATCAATCAGGAAAGCCTGACAACAGCTCTGACAAACGCCAAGGAATCAAAAGTTTTACGGGAGGGGATGCACCTGATATTAAACTGAACAGATCGTAAGCAACAGAGATGAGCACGGACAGGACTGAAGTCAATTTTGGCTGGACAGGACTGGATTGGAGCGCAATTTTTTGAAAATTGGCGGATTAGGACTGGATCGGACTGAGAAAATTTTTGTTGTTTTGATGTGATTATTCTAACCACATCAAAAATTTTACTTGTAATGCGATTTTACAAGTTTGTTAAATGGTAGTATATATTTTGCCATCAATGGCAAAAGCTCTGCTGGGACTATTTGGTATTCGAACTGCATCCACCGTTGTCCAGACTCCACATATAGCGTTGGTTAAGTTCGCATTACTAGTAATAAGGTGAACGTAGTCGAGGTGTTAGTGTCTATGCCTACTGTACGAATGTTCAGTGGTTCTGTTCTCGCCTTTTGCTTTGGCAAAGATCACACCTTTGATGGGAGTGCTTTTTATGTACTCTTTCAAAAAGTTTCGGGTTAACGTTTAGGGTGTAGGTTTAGGTTTAGAGTTTACATTTAGGGTTCATTTTCAGAGTCTAGCCTTTGGGCTTAGGTTTTGGGTTTAGGTTTATATTTTCGGTTTCAGTTTTGAGTTTATGTTTTTCGTGTTGGTTTTGGGTTTTTAGTTTAGGTTTTGGGTTGAAGTTTTGGGTTTAGATTTTGAGTTTAGGTTTAGTGTAAGGTCGTGTGACAAAGACCATGCACTAATCCAAGTGCATCATCCTTGTCACTTGACCAATTCTACCAATCGGGTTTGCCTAATGGCAAAATAATTCCAGCAGTTCTGTTACATCTGATGGCAAAAATAAACAATACCGTGTTAAATTTTGGAAATGCCAAAAGGCTGTATCTATTTTGCCTCCTGAGGCAAAATAAAATACATGGTTTTACATGGGCGGATCAGGACTGGATCGGACCAATTATTTTCAAAATTTTGCTGATCAGGTCTGGAACGAAATCAATTTTTGCGGATCAGGATTGGACTCGGAGTGAAAAATTTCACAGTCCGTTCATCTCTGCAAAGCAGCACAATTGGAGTTGGACTGTGTTACTGGAAAATAATCGGGGCAATATTTTTATTAAAATGCTGTATTTTATTAATTTTCTGGACTTTATTCGGAATTGGACTTTGCTGTTTTTAAATTATTTGTGCTATGCTAAGTACTGTATGGCTGGACTTGGACTGCAGAGTTTTGAAAATACAGGACTGGATCCCAAAATGTCTCCAACAGTGCGCTCATCTCTGCGAGTTTGCGATTTTCATGGTTAAATTGTTTGGCAAAGCAACGGTTCGTTGCGTGGTGCACGAAAGGCGAAAGAAGTTTGAATTGAGCTTCAAAACCGATATATGCTCTTCTTGCCTTTGCGTTTGTTAAACACTGTACAGCACCTTGAAGGGTGATTGAAAAAGTGGGTGTTTTTGTTTCAATTTAAGTGTTATATCTTCCGTAGTTTTAAACACTAACAGAATTACTGTTCGATACAAACAGTGTTGTATGCTCTGTCTGTCACAGACTTTAAGGCTAATCTATGCCACTTGCAGTGTTAGTTCATGCATAGAATTCTGAAATGAAAATCGCTGGTAGTTGCTGTTCTTGTTACTTGGGTTTCTGCATTTCATTTTGTATTGTGTAAGCATTTTCATTAAAGTCCAAAAAGAAAAACTTTATTCTCTAAACAAACAAAACAGGATGTGTAGCCCTTGCCATATGGAAAGCAAATCCAAATAGCTTCAATAATTTTAGACAGCAAAAGATCATTTTGGTAAATGTGTTTAAAAATTTGGTTTGTGTGAGGATTGGCTGAAACAACACTTGGGCAATTTGAAACATGTGTTACTACTGCAGGAACTCTGTGTTGGTGAGAAAAACAATTTTCTAATGTCATATATTGTACCTCAACTCAAGTGTTATACAAGCTGATGATGTGCACTCAGTAGGCAAAATGCATGTCCATTTTTGCCAAGCAGTTGAGCTTGGTCCTTTTCACAAGGTTTCAGAATCCTGTGCAGGTGGAAATCTTTGCCTTGTCCTGCCCCACACCTGCAGGAAATTGAGAAATCTTACCTATTCACACGCACAGATTTTTAACCCACACCCTGCACCTGTAGACCTCTAGCCGTCACCCAGAATGTATTTCTTACAAAATCACTGAAAGCTGGAAACTTCAATCTGTATTCTTGCCACCTCTGGAGAATGTCACTACTACACCCTTGTGCTGCAAGCTCTCCATAGCATTGAAATTCTTGCTCATGTCACATTCAAATGCATTGGGTCAGCATTCAGTTACCTGCACAAACAATTTCTTAACCTGCTGCTGACCCATGCTGCACCAAGTTCAACCCACATGCATAGCTCTGCGGGCTCCTGCGTCTGTCCCACAAATGCAGGCTGTTTTTTTCAGTCATGGACCGAAAGTTTAAATGACCGAAAAAAAATAAAGTCAATTTGGTCACAGTATCTGAAAATATGGCGTAATGCATATTGTTACAGCTAGTTTCAACATTATTATGGGACAAATGACCAAAATGTATCAGCAACCAAAATGTCTCAGCAAAAAAAAGACTAGAATGCCAATACTCATAACCCACAGGAGTTTACCTGTCCCATGCAGGACTCTACAAGGTTGGCACAGACAAGTCACTGAGTGGATGAATCAATAGCCCACTTTAAATGACAACTTGTAGCACATTAAAAATAAATGTTAAGATATTACATTCATTAGTCATGATGATAACAATGGCATTGCTAAGGATATTACAGTTTTGATATAGAGGCAGACATTAAGTGAGTTTAAACAGTTTACTTGCTTCTCTATCTTATCGAAGTTTTTCTGGTATTTTTTAATAATGTGCTACTCTGCCTGTCACTACTGTACTGCAACTGTGCTATACCCTATTAAATGCTTCTTTTAGGCATGCTTAAATTTGTTTTTTATAAAAATAGATATATGTAAAAAGTGACCCCTTGATAGAGCCATGAGGTGAAAAACGCGATTCAAGCAAAGAAAGTAGCCTACAAGCCATGGCTTAAAAACACAACTGACTCTTCTCTGCATACATATTTATGCTGAGGCATAAAAGTCCACAGCTCACATGGTGATTAAGTCGAAAATGTAATCCTGGGAGAATTTCAGGCACAAGTTTGATTCCAGTTGCTGACAAGCCAACATAAGGTTCTGGCAAACCATCAGATGTCTCTGCAGCAAAAATTTAACACCACTAGATCGACCAAAGACAACATACTCAGCAATGAGGAGGGCATCCTTGACAGATGAAGAGAGCAGTTTAAGGATATTTTTTGAACCCAGTCGCTATCACACTGCTAGACACACATAAGGTACATTTGGGGGAGGAAAATACTACCACTGAAGCTGAAGTCCTTGCTGTCAAAACACCAGAAATGCTCAAAGCCTTGAATTGAGGTGTTCTTGGGCTAACTTGTGTGTGTCAAGTGGCCACTCTCCAGAAATTTTTCGAGACATGTTGGGAGTATGGCAAAAAGGTTGACAAAACATGCATGGTCAACCTCGAGAAAGCATACAGCCAGGTTTCTTGTGAAAAGCTTTGGGGAATGCTTTGAAGTTGCTTGTTACTGGCCGTCAAGTTGCTGTATTCCTGCTCAAAAGTTTGTGTCTTGTGTCAGCAGAGTTACATCACAAACATTCACCGTGGATGTTTGACTCTGACAAGCCACCATTCCTCTTCATGGTCTATATGATTTGAATAGACAGTCACAGATGAGTTGAAGGTTGGTGTCACTGTTGGAAGCTGCAGGATCAACCGTTTGCTTTTTGCAGACAATTTGGTACTGCCAGCATCCTTTACACAGGGCCTTCAACATGCATCTGATTGGTTTTCTGCTGCACATGACCAAGCTGGAGTGAAAAGCAGTACTAAAAAAGCAGAGGTGTTATGTCTCTTTAGAAAACCACTGCACTGTACACTGCAAGTGAGCAGCAGGTGAAGTACAAGTACCTGGGGTGGTATTCACGGGTGATGGAAAACGAAACAAGGAGAGTGATACACAGATTAGTAAAACAAAATGCAGTTCTGCATGAGCTTCATAGCTCTGTGGTCACAAAACAGGAGCTTTCAAGCACAGCAAGTTGTCCAAGAGATCCCAGCTACATTGGTTTGGCCATGTGTCCAGAATGTCCCACAAAAGATTGGCAAGACATGTTGTGCTGGCTGCACCCACAGGAGTCATCCAACACCCATGGGAGTGGCCCAGAGGTCATCCAACAACTAGGTGGAGTGACTGCATCTCCAACCTTGCTTGGTCCCATCTTGATGTGGAGCCAGCAGAACTATCAGAGATGGCTACTGTACTGACCGTGAGGTATTTTGAGTCCTAGGGCTGCTGCCCCCACAATCCTTCCCAGAGGAAATATGGGTAAAAATGAATGAACAAATGAACAGAACATGTCGTGCAAAATGTATGCAATATATATTTATTCATTTCAAAGTTGTTTTCTAAGGATCATGGTGACCCATTGTAAATGTTTGTTTCAAGGTATTGTAAATGCAAACCAGCTTTCTTTTTGATCAACACATTCTTGATATTTAAATAAGCTTATCTTAAGAGTTTATGTTAAAGCAGGGGTGGTCAAACTAAAGCCCACAGGCCATATCTGGCCCGCCAAATACCTTTGCACATTTTTTCAAGCGCCACGTCTCCGATTGTGCACAGCGGTGGAACAGCATTGGCTGCTCCCTGTCTCTGGTTAACTTGTCTGCCACAGCAGCACTTAGCTGCAAGCAGCGCTATAAAAGTGTAAACAAAATGGTTTGATTTTATTGTTATTATTGTTCTATAACACATTTTAACAACCTATTCTTGCATAGATTATGTAAATAGTACTGTTCCTGGCCCTCCAGTGGCCAGGCAGTTGCAAATTTGGCCCTCATGTCAAAAAGTCTGGCCAGCCTTCTGTTAAAGCATAGGAGTATCACTTTACCTTAATATAGGCTTGATTTTTAGGCTTAGCATGCATTCAAAATTCGTTTTGCAATATTGTCAATAACAGTTCAAAACTTCGAATGACAAAGAAAGAAGCATAGCAATTGTGAATGCACTAAGTTTAGCTAAATGTCATTGTGAAGCATATGTCACAAATTGTTTTAATATAAACGTACAGTGTTACTGTACATTCACCTCCTGCATCATTATGAGTTAATTCATAGTTCATAAATAAAGCAAAAATAAATAAATTTCTTGTATCAACATGTTTTTTGGAAAGAGCAAATTTCTGATGACACAAGCTAGCCTTCAACTACAATGTGCAATGGAAGAACTCTATGATTATATAGTTTTTAATTGGCACACTTAATACTGTAATGTGCTCTATAATGAATGTTTGATACAATGTTCCAGACTGCTAAGAAAAGTGTTTTTGTGTGTTCATTTAGTTTACATATTTTTTTACTGCTACTACTTCATAACTGCTTTCTCAGCTTAAAGAAAGTTGTACAATGGAGAAACCCCAGATAATTGCACACATTGAGAAGACCATGAATTTTACTTTGTATGATTGCAAATGGATACCTCGGAGTGCCAAATTTGTGACAATTGGTAGTCATCCTCGTGGAACTGGAGCTTTGAATGTTTACGAAATATCGCACCGAGAAGTTAGTGTTGTGAAGGAGTCAGAAACCCCCTCATCTCTGAAGTGTGGGACATTCGGTGCGTCGTCTTTGCAAAGTAGAAACTTGGCAACAGGTGACTTCAAGGGAAAATTGAATGTATGGGACTTGGAATGCATGAAGCCAGTTTACGGTAGCAATGCCCACACGGAAATCATAAATTCAATTGATGGTGTTGGAGGTCTGGGAATCGGGGAAGGTGCTCCTGAGGTTGTCACTGGTTCTCGCGATGGGCTGGTTAAAGTTTGGGATGTTAGGCAGGCTGACACTCCTGTAGCTTGTATGGAACCTGAAGGTGATGACAGGCGTGATTGCTGGACGGTAGCGTTCGGTGATTCATACAATTCCGATGAAAGATGTGTAGTTGCGGGTTATGATAACGGAGACGTCAAGATGTTTGATCTTAGAAATATGTCCCTCAGATGGGAGACCAATGTCAAGAACGGTGTTTGTTGTGTGGAATTTGATCGCAAAGACATCCCCATGAACAAACTTGCAGTTTCAACTCTGGAAGGCAAATTTCGCGTATTTGACGTTCGCACTCATCATGCTAAATCAGGATTTGCTTTTGTGTCAGAGAAGGCGCACAAGTCAACAGTATGGCTGGCGAAGCATTTGCCACAGAACAGGGACGTTTTTATAACGACAGGTGGCTCTGGTTCATTGTCACTCTGGAAATACGAATATCCACCGAAAAGAGTGAAGGAGGAAGATGGCGTCGCAAGTGGCGTTGCAGGCAACTTGCACTGTCTGCAAAACGCCACTCTGTCGACTCAACCGATCTGCGGACTTGATTGGAGTCCAGACAAACTCGGCCTGTGCGTTTGCGTCGCTTTCGACCAAGCTTTGCGTGTCCTCATCGTAACCAAACTCAATCGTGTCTGAAGTTTCTTGCTCAGCCATTGCTTGAGCAATAATACGTTTTTTTTACTCCAGTTGCAAATTGTCCCATTCACTGTGAACCCGGTTTCTTCTGAGGGCTATACTTAAGGTTTTTATGTACGTTTCTTGCGTTATGTATTTTTACTGGCAAAACTATCGTATGGGATGCATGGAGCAAACCAGCAAAGGTCACGACGACGTTCTGCTGCGGTTCTGTCGGTTGTCAAATCAAGTAGAACTTGCTCCCGACCAAACAATTCCGTTGTCACGAACAAAAGCAGATCAAAGGATGTCGAAAACCACATTGGCTTTTAGCCTATTGACGATGCTGCTATTCTTTGACGGTCATTTCCTCTCTGCTGGACTGTCTATTTATGACAGTGGCGCCATCTTTGCTGTGCGTACATTTCGCGGCAGCTTTGGTTGTTGTTTTAAACTGTAATTTTATTCGAGTTGAGTTTGATTTAAGCTACCGCTGGCGGTGATGAGTGTGAAGCAACTAGAATCGAATATTCCCCAGTCCAATCAAAAGCCATTAAGGAAAAGTGATGTATGAAATTTTGAGAAGGGGCCTGCCGGGTCAGTCATGACTTCGGTCAAACTCTCGCTCAATTTGAAATTTATAAGCCCTACCTACCTGACCCGCACAACAAAGCTAGGTTTTCAAGGAAATCAGAGCCGCACATAGCTTGGCTTAAACCAGCGGTTCTCAAAAGTATTTTGGCTCATGCGCCATCTTGTGAGAAAGAAATATCCGATCCCTATTTCCTGTGTGCAGCACCAGGCGTCGCGTAGATGACATTAACAAGCCATCGCTTACGTATCACTATCAAAAAAACTGTAAATATTTTCGTTTGTAATGTAATGAAAGTGAATATTTTATTAAATATTCATTCAAAAACGTGTTTTTGAAGTTCTATTGAAAGTGGCTGTTTTTTTGGATGTGACACTTCTTTTTTTAGCACTCTTCTTTTTTTAGCACTCCTGTGTTTCATTAAAGCCTCCTAGAAAACAGGAGGCCTTGGTTTCATACACTGCTTGCAAGTGATTGACAGCAGAGTGCAGAAATCTTAACGTTCGGAACACTTTACTCGGCACGACTGCAAATTGTTGTGTTGTAGCGACGGGCAGGACCGCAACCAGCTGATACTCTCGTTGGGGAGAAATTATCGCAGCTTGTTTTTGTAGCTAACAACTAAACATGTATTTTAAACATTCGGTTTGGGGGCAATTTCCCGGTTGCTCTTCCCCTGGCGACGGGTCTTAACTACACTACACCGCCAAGTTCAAGTTAAGTGTTTGGAAAGATGAAAGCCTGAATTTTAAAGTGATTCATCGTCTCCAGATCACTGCTTGACTGGATACGACCCCTGTCTGTGTTCGAGTAAACAGTGCGTTTTTATATTTCGACTGTCCTTCAGGATAACGTCAGAGTAAGTTACATTTCGTCAGGTCTACCAACATTTTCGTGTCCAATAGCAACACTGGTTGTCACTATTGGTTCAGCTAGTTTCCTTGTGATATTGCTCTATTCTGGTGGGTTCGTAACTACTGTCTGGTTAGGACCTTGTGCCCATGTCACAAATCTTATGACTGCTTATGTTTTTACTTCAGATGGTCGTGTGTGATGCAATAATTACATAATTAAATAACAATTATTTTGTTACAAATCGTACATACTTCGCTAGTACAGTTAACGTACGATACATACACATAATTGTTTTTACAAACTTGGTTATTTTAGCAAGATTTTAAAGTTTCTTAGGTGTGTTACGTAACGACATCAGACATGAGGCATTCACGTTCGCCAGGCGTGTTACCATACACGACTTAACAAGGCGTTTGCTTCAGATAGCTGTGAAGTAACTGTAGGAAATTCTCAAATAGAAGTTAACAGTAGTGAAACGTATGGTTGACGACTGCACTTGAATCACACACACAGTAGAAGACAGTTATTCAAATAAAAACACCAATGCAACAATCTTCATGTACAATATAGATATAATATTGTAGTATTACAGATATTTCTTAGTGTCAAGCTTGTGTTTCAAAGTCTTGTCTGTTGGATGCAAGCTTCCAGTGAAATGATTACTTTCACTGGTGATGTGCTGTCTTGAGGCTTTGTCGCCCGTTGCTGGGTAAGGTAAATTTACTATATTTCATTGTTCTTATTAAACAGTTTGCGCTGATGCTGGGGTAAAGGGGCTTCACGGCACTGAACACCAAGTAACAAAAAGGAGCTGTGCAAAAAAGAAGAACGCTCAGGAAATATGTTACTTTTGCCATTGTGCAACCTATTTACTATCACGGGCTTCATAAATGGTGGATTATCGCTGGCGGGATAGGCGTAGGCAGGGGGGGCATTCCCCCCAAATTTTTAGAATATAGTCATTTTGTGCTTTGAGAGACGTTTTTCCTACAACTAGTGTAATTCGCCTAAAATCAAACATTTTGGCCCCCCAAATTTGTGGGCTGGCTGGCGGGCCGTAAAAACAATTTATTTAATCCAAAAATTCAACCTTTATCTAACTACAAGGGATTCTCTTGACATACTATCTAAGTACCTGCTTACCATGGAGCTTGGTTTTGATGCGATTTTGCACTCTAAATTGGGTAACGAAAATTCTGATGCGGGCCATTTCAAATGTTCAGGCGGGCCGTAGGCTGCCCACCCCTGGTTTAGACAGCATAAACCAGTGCCCCTACTACGACTAAGCTGATCTTTTAGTGTCCAACGTTTCAACGCAGTGGTGAACACCACATACTAATCACTGCCTCCCCGATCGTCCTACAGTTACACCAGCACAGAACTTGGAAACAAGTGGAAGAATCTACTGCACCTCGTTAGTTCGTGAAATAAGTGGTACTGCCATGTAGACCAGAACCAGTACCGACCTTTTCGGATATTGGTCGCATAGCAGTAAAAGAAGTTAATAATTCTGTGGCTACATGATGTAAGCTGTCATAAGGGGATGCCAAATACGTTTCTTGCCCTGGAGCAGTTTTAGTATGGTGTTCCACTGGTGCTTATCCATGAAACTGTTGCTGTTTAGTTAGGCATAACAAATTAATTGGACAAATGCAGGTGAAAGTCAAGGAGATTGTGTAATCTGACAGAATGCAGTGCAACAAGCTTGTCGAGAAGAGTCCCAAGATTGTCTTGCACTTAGCAAATGCCCCAGTTAAGCTACCATCACTCACCAGGGCAGCGCCGGATTTAGATGGTGGGGGGCCCAGGCGTGGTGGGAGGCCTCACGTGCAGATATAGAATCTTGAGGTATGGGATGGCCGATGAAGTCACTAGTATTTCCACGGATCATTAATATTTATGACGTAATATTGTGACGTCACATTTGTTCACTCAAGTGTAACAAAACTTTATGATGCAACATGATAATTGACAGGTATTAGCGGTTTGTGAAACTGCTGCAAAACCGGTCACCAGAAGCATCGTATTTTCTTTTTTGAAATTTTTCTTGAGAAAAGTGTCTGGGCGATCGAACGTTTTCATCATCTCTAAACGTCAGTCCTCGCTCAGCAATAAATTTTACGACAGAAACCAAACGTTGCAGAAGCGATTTCCAATATTCTTGGCATTGATTGACCTGACTACCTAGCTCTGTATCAATTCTTCACAGTGATTAATTACATTTGCGACTAAACGTAATCGTGGCATCTTTATGTTCCATTGACTGCTCGTGGCTCCTCAGCGTGCTTTCAGTCGCAGATTCCTTTTCTAGTACGGAAATGCGCACATTTAGTCGTATCCGCGCACATCAGTCTACATGTGAAACAATAAACACAAGTTTGTGAAGGAGAAAAACAAAACCAGCTTCTTCCAACAACTTCGGCGTTGTGATTCTGGCGCCGAATAAGATTCGTGGTGCATTTCCGTGACGAGTTTCTGTCTCTTCTGTGTTGTGGAACATCATGTTTCAAAAATAACTTTTCGTTTTTCAACCAATATTCCCGCATTTTTTCCGCTATGTTGGATAACCTGAGACAGATATCTTTGCCTCCAGTGATAACGTCAGCCAACTCATCTATCGTGTTTTTCGATGATACTTCTTGACGTTCTTCTGCTACTGCACCGCTGGTTAAACTAGGTCTATTTTTATCGTTACGTAGAATCTAAGTCTGTCACAACATGTTCTTTGATTTTCTGTCCTCTTACAGGTTCCACAGAAATATCTCCGCTGGACTTCACTGCCACTGTAAAATAGTCACTTGAATGTTTCTTCACTTAGCTACAACTTCTTCCTCTCATTTTTGCCTGTTTTGCTTTTTAATGTTTTTTAGAACCACTTGGATAAGCTCTACACTTTTCCGTCAATGTTTATTTATTAATAAGCTCAAAAAGGCTGCCATATTTTCAGCGCAAAAAGGGAGGACAATTTACGACTGTCACTTACTTGAGTGTATTACTTACACTTAACAAGTCAAATAGGCCTATTTATTAGTTTTAAGTGTTGAAGTTAAACGTCCAGTGTAGACAATGTTTCATTCAAAACACACAAAACAAAATCCTTATTTACTTAACCTATTTAGCCCATGAATATTTTGCAGATTCCTTAAATTTCCTAAAAATGTAGAATCGCCTTTTACAATTTTATGAAACTACTTGCATAAAAGATGTTTCAAATTGCACTCCAGCTTTAGACTGGAAACTGGTTCAACCAGAAAGGATCCTCTTTCTTTTTGGCTTGTGGAGGTATCAAGGAAAAAATCGTTTCACATTAGCATAAGGAGTCATAACGTTGAAGTAAAACTGTGCAATCTTTATCAGTTCCTGAAGCGTTTAGTGGTACTGCGCAAGCAAGGGCGTACGCAAAGGGGGGGTTTTGTGGTTAACCCCCCCCCTTGAGCTTGATATTTTACAAAAACTTTATTACCTTCGCAAGGAGGTTAGGTGTTTTCACATACTTTTTGCTTGTTAATTTGTCGACTTAATGCAAATACTACGGAATAAATTTGCACGCAAATTTCAAGGAACATTATAAATGGGCTAAAAAAGTAATAATTAGGTTTTGGTGGAAATCTGGGTTATTGTCTCCATCCAGAAACCATCCCACCACATTTTGCAGACCTTTCGT
>JGI24022J15233_10004513_pt1 | contig 14403 bp, 10 predicted proteins | sample Ectturendosymbi2_FD_15233 | JGI IMG/M metagenome (IMG submission 15233) | reverse complement strand
TTGCCGCTTCGTCCATTTTTTCCCGAAAGAAGCGGCACTTAGTCTGTCATACTAAGTTCCGTGCATGTGCATGCTTATCAGACTAAATCGAAGCAATAAGGCAATGTAAGTCTAAACGTCAAATGTTGCAGTCTTAGCAAAAGCAAAAACGATGCTCTTTGTAGTCTATACTACAACGACAATGCAGTTAAGTGTTTCGCAGTTGATGGAACTGAACTGTCACTGAATATTTTCTCTTCAATATCTCTATTGTAAGTTCAAACTCATATCAATTTTGAAGAAAAATCGAAACGCTAGGAATCGACGTTTCTGTAGATTTAACTCGAAATGTTTGTTGCAAAGACTTGAAATGCAAACCAGTATAGACCCTGGCGCAGCTTGTAACTTATTGGCGAAAGCATCCGCTAGCAGTCAAATAGTGTTTTGATTAACCTTACGTTGGATATTCCTGCAAGATTTTTCGAACAAACTGACTATAACTTTTATTGTGATTTTACGCATTTTCCAAACAAAACCGAAAGCAGGTTTTGCGTTGTATGTAACAAAATGGAAGGAATGTAAAACTGAACAGGCGAGATGTACCGTGAAGCACGACATACTTTTTCCCATTGCTTGGTTCTGTGTAAAATGGCGCGTGCTCAAGCTGCAAGTTGCAGCCAGTAAAATCAGCTTCACGAGGAACTGTGATTTTGATTCTTAACCGCAGCGTCTGTAAATCTCTTTGGTAACATTGGTTCCTTTCACGTTGAGAGGCTTTTCCCTTGGCTATATTGACTTTAACAACCTGATCAAATTGTAAAATTTGTTTGAATGCAAAAACTACTTGACAAATTTTTATAAAAATAATACAGTGTTGTGTTACAGTAGTTTTTTTCTGTTCAGAATCTTTTCAAAAATAAACAAAAACGGAAGCAAGAACAAGTTGATTCATAAAAAGTAAAACTAATCTTGTAAAGAAGAAAACACTCGCAATAAAACAAATAAAAGCTCTAGGCTTGCTTCAAGCTTTGAAGAATCAGCCGAGTGGGCTCTGCTTTCATCTTTTTGCGATGATTCAAACTGGCACATATCTGCATTCAAGTGACTATTCTTCACATGTGAGATAAGCAAGGAATCTATCGGAAAAATTTTAATAGGAAATCGAGTTCATGTAAAACTACGCATCGTCAGTCCTTAAATCTGCAAGCAATGCTAACAGGTGAAACGTTGAAAGGTTTAAACAAGAGCAGAGAAAACAAACAAACCAACAATGAAGTGAATAATTGGCAACACAAGCTGCGGCAATTAAAAACTGAAAAATACGTCTTTCTCAAATAATTACGTTCACTGGAACTTTAAATCTAACGCGCACTTATCATTGAGCAAGGCAACAGACCCATTTAAATTTGAAACAACATGAAGTATAATAATGAAAATCACGGCCAAAGAAAACGATACAAACGACATATTGCAAACGTTTCGATAGCTTCTGTTATCATCATCAGTGCATTGCAGATTGCAATGATGATAACAGAAGTTATCGAAACGTTTGCAATATGCCGTTTGTTTCGTTTTCTTTGGCCGTGATTTTCATTATTGGGCTATTTAGCACTTCCACTTTTCGTGTGCCAAACGTGCAGTATAATTCAGAGCGTCGGCAGAAAACGTAAGTAAGACTACATTCTTAGTGTTGGCAATCAAACTCGAACTTGCGCCTTTGAAAAAGCTGTAACGGATGTTAACAAAATTGCCAGCACGTCAACGAACAGCGCAAAAGATAGCAAAAATTATGTCACACGGGTAAAGATAATATTTTTGACATTTATTTGTGCGTCAAGTTGGTGATACCATTTACCTTCACACTTATTCAGAGAGTGAAAACTGGGTTGTTCGGCAAAAGTAACAGCGTAAGCTTCATGTATAGGTGGTTTATTTACTATGCCATGGAACACTGAAAAGTTCCGCGACAAGGCCATTTGATCTTTGTCAGTTTTGCAATCTAGTTTTTTCCAATTACTGCGGTGCGATGACCATCATGTGAAACATTTAGAGTTTCGTTGGCAACGCTAAGAATGCAGTCTTGCCTGTGCATTTTACCGACGCTCTGAATCACACAGCATATTGTTCCAACCTTAAATGGGTATGCTGCATGGGCGCAACCAGCTCTTCATTTCGGGGAGGGCAACTTTCATAAAATTTCATTCGATGACGTCATCGTGCTTATTCAACCGTGGTACAACTTTTTCGCAAATGGCCACAGATAAAGTTATCTTCGCAACATTTCCGAAAATGAGATCTTTCCAGTTTTGATCCAGATCCAGACCGAACGATCAGGACAGAGTAAAAATTAGTATCCTAACCTAATACAAACACCTGGTTCCACACTCTGTTAGTGCGGTCACGGCTTAGTGTGGTAGATGTATAGGCTACTAGTAAACCCGCCCTTGTTTTAGCAAATTCATCAAAAACATTATCTATATTTTTGAAACTTCAGTTGAATATATTCGCTGCTGCGAGATAGTTTATACAGACGATATTGCGAGCGGTGGAGCTGTCAAATGCAAGAGACTGGAATGAATGTTAGGATATATTTAATCCCTGTCGCTATTGTTTCAATCGTAGATACGAGACTTCATCTGCCAACTGAAACACTCTTGAAAGGAATACAGGAAGGAATACAACTTGAACTTTATTACGAATGGTTGGGTCAGGCTCGCCACCAGATGTTGGTGGGCTTCGCCACTTTGCCACGACTATCTAAACAACACCTAATAGTTTTGAGGCCCTTGTGAAATTCGAATTTCCCTTGCAACGTTAGAGCTTGGCTGTGAAACCCCAGCAACGGTTAAGCACTGAACATAAAATGCAAAAACTCTTAAATGGCAGCATACAGTAACGCCAGGCAAACATAAAACTGACATAATGAGAACATAGTGTGCTGTTTCTGTCACCAGGCATAGACTACTGGCTAGAAACTTTCTTCCAGTGGTGTTATAACTAGGGCCATTTAAAGTCATAAAAGTCTAATTTTTTCTGTGGTTCAGGAAGCTATGAAACGAATGTTAAAACAAAAATCGCACCCCTATGAAGTCTATATCAAAAGTTACAAAGTCATAAAAAGTCAGATTTTCCATGTTAGGTCGTAATGTCATATTTTGCATATTTTCAACATAATTCAATAAGGAAACCATTGAAACTATCCCAAAATATCGGTGAAACTACTACATCGATAGGTCTAAGCTGCATCCTGCAAATTGAACCCACTTTGGCACCCTGCGATGTTAGCAAAGACGTAGGTGAACCAAGTTATTTGGATGAAATGTAATGCACTACCTAAAATGCATGTTCTTGCTGCCCCAAAGAAACAAACCAATGTCCAGCACGCTTTCAAGTTGCTTCAAAGTTCAAACCACACTGTATGTTTTGCTCATGTTTTGAGCTGTTTATTTTAGTGGGGCTTCAACAAACCATGGGGCTACCATCTTTTGTGCCTATATTTTCGTTGATATATTTTCGCTTCTTTGTACAGTAGTTGTATACGTTCTAGCTCAGTCATTTTTGTTTGGTCATATAAAGTCTTTTTTTTCTGAAAAATTAAGTCATATAACCAATTTCTTAAGTCAAAAAATGGCCCTAGTGGTAACAATACAGTATTTATTGTTGACGTTTCGAGAGTCTACGCAAATTCTCTTCCTCAGAAGATAGGCAAGAATCAAAATCAAAGCGAACACAAACACTGCATTTCTGAAATCAAAAGTACACGAACAAAAGGATAAAAAATGCCTTAGAAATACCAACATTCTAAACTATCTCCCAAGCTTTCACAATTCCAGAAAATTTGTGGTTAAATACCATCATTTACGAAATTTTCGGTCAGATGGCCTATCTCAAGATGAATCTGGTAAGGAGATAATTAACCCAGAGGGCAAAGAAAAATTCAAATAAGGCTTCTTAAAAATGATTAGAATTTAAAATTTCACCTATAGTTTTTTGAAAGTTTCTGCAAATGTCAAAATTGCTATGCAATGTTTTGAAATTTTCGATGGGGGGCAAATACCCCAAATTCCCCCCCCCTGGTTCCGCGCCCGGTCTGTTGCGTTTGCTAAGTGATAATTGTCAGGTAGATTTGAATTTCCGGTTAATGCAATTGTTTGAGAAAAACGTATATTTCAGTAGTGAATTGCCGGAGCTTGTGTTGTGATTTAATCATTTTATTATTAGCTTGTTTGCTTTCTCTGCTCTTGTTTTAGCATTTCCACGTTTTACCTGCTAGCATTGCTTGCAGGTTGAAGGGACTGACCATGCGTAGTTTTGCGTAAAATCGATTTCCTATTAACATTTTTCTGATAGATTCCTTGCTTATCTAACGTGTAGCGAGTAGCCAATACGTTTTGAATTATGTTTAAGCAGCTATCTCCATAAAGTGGGTGGTTTAGACGATCAGCGAAATGTTTTTTCATCGGTGTCGGTTACACCTCGTGAAAAGTCGAAAATTAGTGTTGAGTCTTTGACACTGTCCAACTAGTTCACGTTTTGTCTCATGGCATACCTCCAAAAAGTTGCATTTCTATTGCCACAAAACCACATTTGTATTTTTGCTGGCTATGAAAACAAACACTTCATTTTCACAACCTTTCATAAGATTTCATTCATGCTATTGGGTTTGGGCGTTTATTTTTACCATAAGTAAGCATCTACTTTCTTCATTTACTCTATCTGAAAGTTTGTGACCTGACTGTCAAAGCGCTAACTTGTAGTCTGAAGAAGTTCAGGGTAGTGAATTCTGTGATTGAGCGGTATACACCCAACATTTGCGAACAACCCTTCTTCGAATTCCATTGCGTACAAAGGGCCATAAAGACTTATGTTGCGTGTTTTAAAGATCCCTTGGCATGTTATATCAATTTTCATTCTGAGGACGATAAGAATGCCTACATCCTTTTCCTATTTGAAAAGAGCTAAGGTATGAAATGCCTCTTTTCCTCACTACTTTTCCTTTCTTGACTGTGAATAAGATCTTACAATGTGACAGTTATTCCTTTGCAAACGAAAGTAATGTTGCTGTTTTTCAAAATGTACGACATTATTTGGAAACACCCGCTGAGGCTCTTGACATGACGTGGGCGTCTTCTGCTTGGGTATTGGACCGCCACGAAAATCAGCAGCGCCTTTTTTTCTGAACTTTTCCGGGCTCCTATCAAAGAGAGACAAAAAGCATTTATGAATATTCAGATAGACCGCTTAGCACTGACGTCGATGTGGTATGAAATGTTATATTGGGAGAGGCGAGAGGTATAAGCGCTTCCCACACAAGCTAGCGAGATTCTTGCGGTGATTAGGTTGCAATCATCAAAGAAGACATTGCCCATGATGGTTATACTCAGTTGCTGCGCACATTAAGCAAAGAATGCTTCTAAAAACGGTTCGACGCACCTCTTGTAGCAGTCAGCAGATGTAAAGACGCCGATGAATCAGTGTACACACCAGTTTGCATTTGCTCTCAGATATACCTGTATTTCATTATATTTTTGAAAACAGCTTTCAAAATTATAACTTTTCTTTGACCAAGAACACGATTTTACTTTTCCACATCAAGGCACAATGATCAGCGTGTATGCAGAAGCGCACCTGCACAGTCTGCGCCGAACTGAAAAGTGCAGGCAATTGGGCGTTGGCTCTTTGCAATGTTTTCTGTTTATTTTCAGGTCAACGAAAAATGGCTTGAACTACGCAACGAAAAAATGCACAAAACTGATTTACGCTATGCTGCTACCGTAAAACATACATGTGTGAAATATTCAGCTCAAAATAATTACACTTTTACAGTTGCTGTAGGCATGTTATAGGAAATGTACTCAACAACTTTTAATTTCTTGACATCTAGGAGTATTCGCTTTTATGCTTTTACCAACTTCAAATGAACATTTGTATTTTCCATCGCCAACCAAATCGCTGTAACACTTGTCAAATCAGACTTGAAAACTTGATAATAATGTTAAGATCCCAGTTCAGAGCGATTTACATCTTTTCAAGCACACAAACCGACGAAAAGCTCCAGTCCACAATGGTTAGGTAAAGAAAGCAAGCATAAGCATTCGTTACAAAAGCGTCGACAACATTAGGTGTATGTATTTAGTTATCTATTGCAGTTCACTTTAATTAAAAGTTTCAAGATGTGGCCAAATGTACTAATCTCAGCGGGGTACGTAATAAACATTATAAAAAATGTTCACTGCAGTTGAGTGTATCTTGCTGCTAAGTCTTTTATACTGTGTATACTAGTTATACAAGGTGCACCCTGTACCACCTGTTTAGTTTGTACATGGGTCGACTAACAAAGAGAAATGTTTGTTTTTGTAAGTAACACCATCGGTCAAAACACTTGATATCTTCAAAACTGCATATGATTCAGTGATGTAGTCGAGACCGTAACTTTCGGGACCGAGACCGAAACCTGGTTAAAACATCGACACCGAGACTTGATCAAAATTCTCGAGACTCGAGGCTTCAAAATTTGTGCATATTTCCGAATTGAAAAAAAAAATGTCGTCATCACTTTTACGATAAGTTTTTTTCAAATTTCTTGCATTTTTCCGACCTGTTTTGTTTGTTTCATACCTGCAAATACAACAAACAAAAAATCGTTGATTTATAGAAATTTTGCTATATCATTTCTTTGCAATATTCAAAGTCTCGAGACCTTGTAGCCTTTGAGACTGAGACGAGACCTGAAACCTTCGAGACCGAGACTCGCAAAAATGGGCCTCGATACTCGTCTCGAGACCGAGACCAAGTCTCGAGACTCCATCACTGTCATGATTGTGAGCAGTTTGTTTCAAGTTTAGGTAGTAAAAATGTACACCTCTTTCATTGTGGATGATTTGCGGCTCGAGAGAATCTTTTCGAGGTTAACTGGCGAACTGCTCTTTGCAAAAGGCACCTGTACTTACATTGCCATAAAGCAGCACCAAACATTTCAGGCAACCGTCTGCAATCGGACGCTTGTTGCAGAGGCTTTCATTCACCGAACCAAAAAAATGCTGCTTTTCTTGGCTGTGAAACTCCAGTTGATTGTTGCAGACCTGCGTATTTCTCTGACATCCTTTTTCCAAGCTGCACTTTAACCTAGGTGGAGCGACGTCTTTCCCTGCAAAATCAAATGATTAGTGGTTACCGAGAAGGTTAGAGGGGTAGTGATACTTGGCCACTGCCAGCCGACAGTATAAAGACAGACGTGAATCGCTCTTCAACAGGATCAAATGAAAATTTTTAAGTCATTGATTTAGCTGGTTGCTGAAGATACTTTGTGATGTGTCATGCGCGAATTATTACATGATCATATCTAAAGTATTGCTGTACCTCCTTCATTAAATAGAATGCAACTGCTGAGAAATGAAAAACTCAATAAATGATACACGTCTGGCGTATACAAATTAAGTCGTGTATTCAAAAATTCAGTTGTTCTACGCATCTGCGCATAATTTGCATGGTTGAACTTCTGTTTAAAACTTGTTGAAACAATAAGCTCACAGATCTAACAGAGTAATTGGCGCTCTCCTTACTTTCCAGTGTGAACACCATTATTTTCATCCTTATGCACCAAGCTGTGGACGGTTAGAGATCTAGCTTGGCAGAAGCCTTTGCCACAAACCGAACATTCAAACGGCTTCTTTTTGCTGTGGGTGTATCTGAAAATCAAAAAAGATGTCGATCAACATGCAGTTAATTCATTACATGATTTAATGCTGATATTACAACCTTTTATCTTCCTGATGTTGTTGATTGCGCACGTTTCCTCATAATGTGTAAATCCCTTTAACTCCTGTGCCGGTCACTATAGTGGCCACTATAGTGGCTGCCGAGGTTGTGATCGGCCATAACTCCTGTACGGATTGAGCTAGAAAGTCAGTGAATAATAAACTGCGAAAATGTTTTGGCTTGACTTTTATTCTCAAATTTTGCAAGCAATCGTACTTCCTTTAAGGTAAATTTGAACAAAATTTTGTAAATCGTACCGCAGATTTTGAGTGTGAGATGATCAGAACAGGTAAACATTGGATGGAAGATTTGCCAGCCAAGCTGCTCGCAGGTGAATATTTTGTGCAGGCTTTGAATTTGAAAGCCAACGGTTGCGCAACTTTATGTTCATGGACAGACTACTTCTTTGCAGCAAAAACACAATCTTGAATCCTCACAATTACTAACTACTCTCAAACTTCTAACAGAATGGCCAAATCTGATAACGGGCCTTCTCCAGAAATGAATTGACGCTGTTTATTTTTATGCAAAAAAGGTGGCCTCGAGTTTGAACATTTTGCTGGTGCGGTTACAAGAAATGCACAGAGAGGAAAAAGATGATCTTATTTCTTTTATCCACAAATCGGTTACAGGAGTGCATTATTTTGTAGCTAAACTTTAACAAAACCTATGTGCTTGGAAATTAATCACAAAACTATATTTCATTGCAAATAAAATGGCCACAAACACTTCTGTTTACGTAGTAGCTCCAAGCAAATCTTTGATATCACCATTCAAGGTAAATTCAGATTGTTTCCTTTCAGGTTTAATTTCAGTTTAACGCTTATACGTCTACTTCCACACGAAACGACTACATGCAGAACTTTGAGATGATATTTCTAAGCTTTAATAGGCCAACAGATAAAATTGTAAAACATCTGGCGGACGTTAATGGCGCCTGCTGAAGCTCTGCATTTTCAGCAGCAGCGTGTGCAGTACCTGTGATCGCGTAGATGATCCCGTCTGCGAAAAGCTCTTTTGCAGATGTCGCAAGAGTAAGGGCGTTCGTTGGTGTGAGTTCTTACGTGGATCATGAGGTTGTATGACTTGCTGAATCCCCTAAGACAATACTCACAAACGTGCCTCTTTTTGGAACTGTAAAGTAGCTTTTCATCTGATTTTCCACCATTGTGAAGAAATTGAAGAAACTTAACAGTGCTGGGATTTGGGTCACAGAGATTCAGAAAGACCCTTCCAGAATGCATGCCGCTATTTGCTGCTACGGTAATATCTGCACGAACTTTTTGTTGTTGACCCGGTATTTCGCCGTGACTTAAACCATACTCGCGAGCATTCTCTGTGCCATAGCTTAGAGTCAGCTTTGCTCTGTCACTTTCCGTTCCTGTAGCAGAAAGCTTTGTGACAGAATTAAACCCATGATGACTTCCGAAGGGCCATTGTGTTCCAAACGTGTTGTAAAGTGGATTTGGCAGAAATGGATAAAACATCCACGGATAAAGATGCGTTTGGTTGTAGCTGAAAGGAGCGTAAATGTTTGAGAAACAGTTAGTCTGAGATAAAAGTCTGCCAGCTGACGGCGGGGAAAAGGTAGACAAGTTTGGAGCTGAAAATGGAAAGAAATAAGAAAGGTGTTTTTTTCCATTGTCGTATCCCAGAACGGAAAACGTAGGCAATTGAGGACGTTGTGAATTTAGCACGTCCACTTGCTTGGCACTTGGAACCATTCTGCCAATCAAGTTTTCTGTGGCATGAATCGATAAATTTCCCTGATCAGAAGACATTGTTTCTGCTTGACCACTTGGTCTGAACATGATCTTGCACTTGAAATGAACTGACGAAACCTCTTGGGGAACTTCTTGGAATTATCTATGGTGACCGTACAGTACTTTCTGTGCACTCAAGTCGACTGGATTTGTGACGATTTTTCTGCAACAATTTCAAATTCTTAAAAAATGTAAATCTAACCTTGTGCCGAACACCTGCCGGAAAAATTAGATACCGAGTCAAATGTTACCATCAGATTACAGAAACAGAAAGCTGTATTCTACGCTTTCACATTTAAGCCAAATGTTTCGTGTACATCGAAAATCAACACGTGTCTTCGATAAAACTGTTTAGTAATCTGCTTTCATCGCGCATATACTGTTTACAACCAGCTTTTATTGTCCCTACAGTCGATCGCGGTGGATGATCATGTACGTCGCTCACCTAAGACTGCCGTATAACGCCAAAATGGCGGAAAACTAAAACTGTATCAAAGGTATGCAGACAGATATTTTCTTCGACAGAGACGTGCACGGAAGTCAGACTGCTGATTTCTGAATTGAACTGTGATATCCCATTTACATATAACCCTCCGGCAAAGACTGCTTCGAGACTTGTGCATTTGTCAACGAATCATGTTTCGCAACTTTGCAGCAATAAAAGTTGCATTTGTGGTCATTGCAGCAGTCGCATCGCAAGTCGCACTGCACAAATTCATTTTTATCCCCGATTTTCTATTTGCGTGAAATAGAAATTGCATTTCCTTTAAAATTTAAAAAAGAACTCTTTGTGAAGCAACTTATTTATGACTAGTTTATTAAAAAACTGTTTTTTCTTGTTTCACTTCTTTACGAGATAATCGTAATAGATATCATGATCTGTACTATTTACATTTTTGCACGGAAAAACTATAAGACAGCTGATGATTTTCTGGCAAAGTTATTTGGGTCACGATTTGCAATATTTACTGCTTTTTCTACCTAATTCTTTTCTTGCAATGCCTTCATTTTGAGAAAGGGATATTTTGCAAAGAACGTAGTATCTCCGAAATGCAGGAAACGTTTATTAACGCAGGAGGAGGTATAAAAATATTTCTGTTTGATAGAAAAGCGAGAGCTTTTGTTGGGAAGAGTACTGTATTGCAGCTTTGCGGATTTTTTGTTGCTGCTGTTAGCTCCGTCGGCATTAAGCATAAATATAACTGTTTATTTGAAACCTTAAAATTGTATATGCCTGCAATGATTCTTGTGTGCTGCTCGCAGTAAGCAAGGCTCGGAAGATTTGCCGTTGATGTTAAATAATCAAGTCTAATTTTTAAATACGAAAAACAGTATTTTGAAAGCAGTATTTCAAGATGCGACAACAACAAGTGAAAAAGTCGAACCAATACCAATCATTTTTTTTTAATCTTTTGAACCATCTTAAATAAGCAATGCCGTCTAAAAATGGTAGAATCAGCGCAGTTCGCAAGAGTTTGATTCCTGAGAGCAAAATCGAACTCTAAATGTGGAATGAGCAACTTCCATTGTTTGCACTGAACAAATATGTTTCTTGGCACCACTAAACTGCCTTGCCATACTTATCCTCAAGGGCGATAATGAACTTAAAACTAAACTGCTTCCAAGAAACGCAAGACGTGGGGCTTTGAGAAATTTCATTGGAATCATTTTTTATTAGTAAGTGTGTAACACCTAAAGGATGACGCAACATATGCACATAGCAGCGTGCTTAGCACTAGGAGCAGCAAAGAGTCCTTCAGGTATTTACTGATACTTACTCTCAAGTTTTTCAGGTTATTACCGAAGCATCAGTAAAATGTGATGCTTACTTTAAGTTCTGTATGGACGGCACCCTGAGCAACTATTTGCTGCTCCCAGCGCTAAGAAGGCTGTTAGGCTCAATTGTTGCGTCATCCTTTTACTTTTGCACACAAACAAACAGTATTAAGTATAGTTTTTGTGTTATAGTACTTTCGTAATTAGAGGCTGACTCAAAGACAGATTTTAAGCGTGTAAGATCAGTAAATAACAGTTTTTTTCACAACCGAACCTCCTGCTTCGTGTTGTAGACTAGCTTCCAATTTAATGGTGGCATAAGTTTGAAGAACGACATAAAGTGTTGGGAAAAAATGATATTCGACGCTGTTAAGGATCTTTGATCCTGTTTCCCAGATATTATTTTGTAGTTGCACGTGATACACGCATCGAATCGATTTTTAAAGCGCCAACGTACTTATTTTACCTCGTAATGTATCTGGAACTGTTGATTTTTATGCTGGTTCCTTTCATAGAACTATGCATCCTCTTGGACATGTTCAACTGACAAACAAAGGTTTTCTTTTAACCATGGCAGTGATCAGATTTGGTTGAGATCATTCCGGCAAGAGCCAACAAAAAGAGTGAGGCCACATTAAGTGAAAGACTAATCAAGGTCATCACTCAGTTGCAGCTGTGATGTGCCAATTGTAAACAGGGTGTTCGGCTCAATCGATCTTCCCCTGACGACGGATCTGCTTTGATCAAAAAATTTCTACCCCAACAAACTTTTGTCTCAAACTAATTCTACCCTAAAAATCTTATTTCAAAATACAAAGCAGTCTTTTCACGTTGCTTTCTTTGTCTTTAGCGTTGGTCTGCATCCTTTTTATGGGCAGATCGTGTTCGTTGTGTTTTTTCAGTAGATCTTCCGCAGCTAGCAATCAGTTGCCAATAAAAGAAATAAAATACACCGACAAATTTTCGATGCAAAACAATGAACAACATCAAACTGCAAATTTGGTGGATTTTTCTTGTCATCTAAAACTTTGTTGTTTTATTCAAAATTTAGTCCATGAACTCAAAAACGCGAGAAGCTGTGCAGCTGATGATTCTTGCTTACAAAAACAAACCTCGAAACCAAACAAGCTTGATCGTCAGTGAATTGTGAATGGAAAAAGGGTTGAGCTCATGAAGCCTGATTTCACTCATNCTCCGTTTCAAATTATCATGTGTCTGTCAATGTTATTTCGTTTGAAATTGTGAAAAAGTGCAAAGTCGCCTGAGAAATTGTCCGGCTATGCTGCACAACGGCTGTATCGCGTGCGTCTTATCAAAGTACCTTTACCGAAAAATCTTTTTAAGTTGCCTGGAGCTAAAAGTGATTTTACTGTTTTCGAGCTTTGCGCCTAAGGTCTGAACTGCTGTTGCGTTCACCAATACGCAGATGGATCTTGACAACAGAAAAGTTTTACTTTCACCAAAATGGCTTTGCAAGCACCGAGGGGGATGTCAAGAGTTGTCTCATAATCTTTCTATTGATGGTAAATACGCGAAAAAGTTTTTAAAAACCTCAAACGAAATGGTAGTCTACATTAAGTCAAATGATTGAGACCGGACAAGCGAAACACTCAGCTGGAATTGAAATTGGAATGAAAACGAGACGTTGTTTTATGAGAGACCTGAACTACTGATGCGAATCTTTCGCTTTTGAATTACGATTATTTTCAGGTTTTCAAACCAGTGATTATTTATTCGCGTCTAAACTCTTCTACGCGAAATGAAGGTGCGGTCATGAATCTACAAGTTTCTGGTGTGCTTCTGTAAAATGCATTGAGTGTAATTTTTATATCTGCGATACTGCTTGAAAAGCTTTTTGTAGAATCTTGCGTTCCATTGCCGTCAACAACTCAATGAAGTCAATCAGCCAACACAGTTTTTAAATTTTAGCAAATATTTGATACAATACAATTGTTAGCAGTTTTGTCTCAATTTGTAGTGGTAACCTACATATTTTTTAATTGTTAAGTTTTTTACTGAGAAACGATGATTGCACGACCATTGAGCAAACACCTGATAATATTCCTGTCCATGTAGTATGAATTAGGTTTAATTTTTGAATACATGTGAATTTGCTGAAAAATTGAACAGTCCGTCAAAAAAAAAAAATTGAACAGTCCGTCAAAAAACAAATTGGACAGTCCGTCAAAAAAAAAATGAACAGTCCGTCAAAAAAAAAAAATTGAACAGTCCGTCAAAAAAAAAATTTAACAGTCCGTCAAAAAAAACATTGAACAGTCCGTCAAAAACTCCGGTGTTTATTGTGGGAAAGACTGACGATATGACGTTTTTGCAACTGCAGATCGTTTGTTTACTTGCTTTGCTGGTGCAACCAACTCGGATAGGGGAAGAATGACGATATTACATTTGATCTAAAAAACTTTCGGTCAAAAGCAACTTTTGTGAAATTTGTCTGTGGGTAAAGTAGTTTTTTGTTATATTTGCAGAGAATAATGAAACCAATTACGCCAAAATTGTTCCTCATGTCACTAAATTATTTTAGGTTGACTAACTCCCCAAATTTACTTCGATTGCTTGTCGAGAAAACAAATCACTAAGTTTTAAACTTTTTATTGGTACTTAAGACGAAGCTGAAAATAATTTACACTTCTTGCCTTACACGTCATTTTACTATAAATCCCGTAGGATACAGGCGCTACAAACAGTGAGCCTTTTCGTGTAAAGGTTACAGTTTCGTATGCTTGTGACAGCACGCAAACAACAGCCACTCAGCATGAGTAATAAACTACTAATCTTTTCTGCTTTACCGCATGCCTACGATTTTACTAGTGGTGTGATTGACGGGACGTCGTGGTTTTGCTTTAGTTTGTAAAGACAGTCAAAAATAATATTTATAGGTTATAACCTGTTACCTGTAGGAAGCATTCAAATTACCTTAAGAAGCATTCAATCACCAAGAGCGCTTTGATCCATGTGAAGCATTTTGCTTATACGCCAAGTTAAAAATTTTATTTTTGGCAAATTACTAGATTGATTGATTGATTGAAAATGATACTAGTGCGCTTCTCAGCATTTTCCTGACAGAACAACGTTGGCATCTGACGAGCAGAGGTCATATGGTGGCATT
>JGI24022J15233_10004512_pt1 | contig 14404 bp, 10 predicted proteins | sample Ectturendosymbi2_FD_15233 | JGI IMG/M metagenome (IMG submission 15233) | reverse complement strand
GTGCGCTGATGTATAGCTAACCACTTTTTGTGCTCTTGTGTCTGTGATATGGACCACGAGTCCGCAATAAAACATTATTATTATTATTATTAATCTCTCGTAGTTGGGGAATAACCGAACACATGGCGTGAGCGAGTCAGCGCGATAATCGCGATTAGACTACAGTACTGCTATGTTGGAAATGGTTTATCAGGTGCTGTATGTTTGGAACACACTGGTGTAATGTATACAGCACTGCATGAATGATAGCATAATAAACGAAATGCAATGTTGACGAAGAAATCTACAGTATGATCTACGCTAAAAGGCGATTATTCACTTTGCAGGACACCTGCTGGGTTAACTTTCTGCATGTGTGATGAGTATTAAGGGTCAGCGGCGTCGGTACCACCAGCGGAAGGATGTACCTCCAGCGTAGGGGTTGATTCAGAAAGCAACTGTTTGTACCTCCAGCGTATGGATGCCTTTAGAAAGCAACTTGAACTGTTTGTACCTCAAGTGTAGGGAGTTGATTGAGAAAGCAACTGTTTGTACCTCCAGCGTAGGGATGCCTTAAGAAAGCAACTGTTTGTACCTCCAGCGTAGGGATGCCTTAAGAAAGCAACTGTTTGTACCTCCAGCGTACGGAAGCCTTTGGAAAGCAACTGTTTGTACCTCCAGCGTAGGGATGGCTTTAGAAAGCAACTGTTTGTACCTCCACCGTAGGGGTGGCTTTAGATAGCTACTGTTTGTACCTCCAGCGTAGGAGTTGATTTAGAAAGCAACTGTTTGTACCTCCAGCGTAGTGATGGCTATAGAAAGCAACTGTTTGTACCTCCAGTGAAAGGAGTTGATTTATAAAGCCAATTGTACATCCAACATAGAGGTTGATTGAGAAAGCATGTTTGTTCCTGCAGTGTAGGGATGGCTTTAGAAACCAACTGTTTGTACCTCCAGTGTAGGGAGTTGATTTGAAAGCAACTGTTTGTACCTTCACAACCTAAATTAAAAGCTTTTATGATGTCAAAAAAGCAAACGTTGAGCTTGAGACAAGCGGCAAACAATACTACAGATATTCCACTGGCTACTCTACATCGTTACAGCCCATCTAAATTGTTTGCAAGAATCATCACTACTCTGGAGGTAAAATCAGTTGCTTTCTGAAGCTACCCCTACACTGGAGGTACAAACAGTTGCTTTCTAAAGCCATCCCTACGCTGGAGGTACAAACAGTTGCTTTGTAAATCAACTCCCTACCCTGGAGTTACAAACAGTAAACTTCTAAATCAACAGTATCATGCTGCTGGTACATCCCTACGCTGGTGGTACTGATGCCGCCGACCAGTCCTCCATGTCATGTTTGTTTGTAAGAGGTTGTTTTGCTTGAATCAGAATATATTGAATTTCAGTTTGCTTTATTAAGTAATGAAGTTGAGTTTTAAATGTTCCAACTGTTTGCAGCAAAAATGAATTGCAGTTAAAAAGATTGTTTTTGATTCATTGGAAGTGTCTATTTTACTGGCGATATTCTGGCGGCAACAGATCGGCTGGGGCTATTGTGCCGGCAGTTGAAGTTTCGATCTCGTGGCATGACGCAATACAAACAAAAAGGTCACTTTGTCAAGAAAACGCTGTCCTGCTCGTGGTGTAACGGTTAAGTGTTATGGCTGTTATGCCAGTGGTTTTTGGTTCGACTGTCACCTTGCCGAATTTCGTTTTTTTTCTTTGCTTTTTTTAGGCTTTGCTTAGGTGTTACGTTTAGGGGTTAGTGTTGTTACATTTGGGTTAGGTTAGGATTAGGGTTAGGTTACAATTAGGGTTAGGTTAGCTTAAGCTTTAGCTTAGTGTAAGGTTAGGGCTAGTTAGGTTAGTGTTAGCTTAGCATTAGCTAGGTTATCTTATCATTAGGTTAGCTGAGCATTAGGTTAGGGATAGGTTAGGATTAGGGTTAGGGCTACGATTAGGATTAAGGTTAGGTTGTAGGTTTATCTTTTAGTTACATTTACATGTACTTCCTTTCTACCAAGCCTTTTGCTGCTTCCATTTTGGCAGCAAAATAGACACTGCCTTTTTTATTTTAGCCATACATGAAACAAATTTTTTTGATGTTGATTGAAATTTTACACATTGCAACAAAGGAAGAAGCTTATAGTATTTAGCTGTAATGCTTGTTTAAGGCAGTGTCTATTTTGCCTCATGAGGCAAAAGCACTGCTAGAGTTCGTTTTCTTTCAGCTGAACATGATTGGTTGAAGTGGTTACATGGCAAGTTTAAGTATTGCTATCAAATGCATAACATGCTTAGTTGACTGTGACGTCTCTAACAAAGGTTCAGTCCTATGGATGAGTGTTGTCATGGTTTCAGTGCTGGCAAGCTGTTAGCCACTTCTGATCTGCGTTGTTTGAACTATAGGTCTTAGGCTAAACCTTAACTCTTGACCTTGTCTCCTTGTGTATAGTACTTGTCACATAACTACTTTAACCAATCATGTTTGACTAAAAATACAAAATAGACCTTATACAGCTTTTGCCCCATGAGGCAAAATAGACACTACCTTATTTTAATTGTTGGGTGAAGAAAAATTTAAAGTCATATTGTTTGAAAACAAAATATTGTACAACCATTGTGATATGCCAATCTGTAGTCCTAAAGCAATGTGGTCCAACTACAGACCCCGCGGGCTGCATGTGACCCGCTGACATATTCAGAAAAAATCTTCCAGTCTGAAATTTGTTGAAAAGCGTGTAAGGTTACATTTGTCTCACTGAATTGCTTGTGCTAGATAAAGTGCATTTGCACAAGAACAATGAATATTACGTTTTCTGTGTACCATTTGGTTTTATTTTTTATTTTAAGATCAAATTAAAGGGAACAGCTCTTAGCTAACCCTCTGCTGAGGCGCCTGACTAGATAACCTCTGTTTTTTCAGTGCCCTGGCGTTCGTTGTCTTGAAGAGTACATCTGGCGCAATGAACTCAGTGCCAACAAATAAGTTTGTCTGTCTAATCCATCTCAAAGTGGCCCGCGAGCCAAATTAATTGTTCATCCCTGCAATAGGTAATTTTAATTAGAACAAGCATAACGTCTTTTAATAAAAATGTGCGATAACAAGGGTGTTAGAGACTGCAGAGAGCTTTTGAAGTTAGTCAGCAAAATGTGTAAGTGTACATTTTCCGAGATAAAGCAATTAAATTTAAAAACAAAAATCAAATGGGAAGCAAAACACTGTACCATAGTTTCAGAGAAGCCTTGGCCACAGGCATCCCACTGATGGAGATTTATAATAAATTGCTACTTGCTATTGTTTCAATGACTTACTTTAAATTACGCACTTACTTGTCTTCCTTTTTTTAGTTTTAACTGTTCTGAATCTGTTGTTTTGTAGACTACATCATTTTGTTGGAAGTGGCTGGAAAGTTGTCGCGTTTTTGTAAACTGGCCCGTAGGTCAGAAGTAGTTAGACCATGCTGTCCTAAAGCATTAGTGTTTCGGTTTTGTATGTCACAACAAAGTTATAAATTGAAATCTAAAGCATGAAGAAAAATTAAAGAAAAGTGATAATAGGAATGAGGAATATGAAGAAATTAGTTAAATCGATATACTGTATCGTATGTGTAAAAATAAGAGTGAAATTGAAAGTGAGGTGTCAAAAAGCTATGTAACAATCATGTTATTAGGGTGATCCAGACTTGAAAGCATGGGAGTTGTCAATGAGATATCATGTGTGACACAGGAATTTTCAGGCATGACATGCATGAAAAATTCTTAGCGTGTGTTGCTTAAGTGTGATTGCTTTCTACTATGAACAAGTTAATGCGTGTAATTACTTTAAATCTTTAATGACTAAAACAGGTTATCACAATTTGTGCCTGGCTCCATTACATCAATTTGTTACCTTGAAAAGTGATGTTAAGAGTGATTGCGGCCCATGTTCTTTATTGTTGATTTCTGCCACAGTGTGATGCTTTGTGTACTTGTCGCTCAGGCTTTCTGATTGTAACAAGGGCCATATAACTACTTTGGTAATGGATGCTATGTTTGTGCAAGTTGGTGGCAACACTGTACATGAAATTTTATTTGGGACTCATCTATTAAAACTGATCAGAATGAGATTGAACAGATCACAAGTTTTGCTTTTCAAGTCTTTGGTATAACCCTACCAGGAATTAAGCCTAGGCTACCAGCTTAAATGATGCATGCACAATCCAATGGCCCACTTATCTTGTTATTATATATTGTGTATCACCAACAATAGTTCACATATTATATTTTACTTTTTTTTATTATAGGTACTAGTATATCTGATTGAACGTGTAATGCAGTGAAAACAATTTTAATTATTCACTATTATTGGTGTGCATGAGTTGCAAGATATATTAGTGAGGATGGAAACATTATCAGAAATAGTTTGTATGAATGAAGTACAAATGGAAGAAGCAATATTCACATTAGTTGCTAAAATATTACAAGAACTTCAAGATTTCAAGTCGTTTGCTGATTGCTCTTCATCTTTAGAAAATTTTTTGACTGCATTGAATGGAATATTGTCTTGTGAATCATCACATAGCAAGTTCTCAAGTGCTGTGCAAGCCAAAGTTAAAGAAACTTTTTATACTCTTTTGGATTGCTGTGGAAGTGAAAGGCATAATATTCCTAATGCTGTTTGTCTTTTGATAGCATCATGCCTTCATATGACTTCTGATTTTCCTATGATATTTACACAGTTTATAAATGACTATTTAAAGACGTTTTTGCTTCAGCCAACCATTTCAGTGAGTGAGGATGATGATAGAAGTTATTTTGCAGTATTTTTTCAAATGCTGGAATTGCTTTTTTGTAGTAATTCATCTCTTGCATTCAGTTGTTTCCCTACATTATGCTCAATAGTAGGTGGCATTGCCCATGAAATATCAGAAAGCATGGCGTTCTTTAAACTGTTCACTACGACAGCCAAATGCATTTTGCAAGAGGGAAAGCATGATATAAGTGATTTATTGTTTCAAGTTCATGTAAAGTTTTGTGGCCAAAGCAAGGCTGTCATTGTCAATTTGATGAGAAATGACAAGCAAATGGAAGAAATGTTTCATTCTGAAGAATGTGCCTTGTCTTTAAGCGTAAATCTTCTTGGTGCCTGTTTTGAACCTTTGTATTTTGACTCTGAAGATAATTCAGAAAAAACATTATCTCCTGCCATTGCTGGCATTGTGAACCATCCTTTTACATGGATTACGTTGCAAATGGGTTTAAATCACAACTCTGCATCTACAAGAAAAAAAAGCTGTTTTTTACTTCGTCTTGCTTTGAAGATAATCGAACAAAACACCTTGACATTAGAAATTTTCGAGCCAAATGATGCGAACAGTGATATTCATACCTTTAAAAGCAATATTGTAGATATGCATCAGAACTGTTTAATATTTACTACCAAAGGTGGCCAGGTGCTGATAAAACAGTTCAGCCAACTATTGTGTGCATATGAAATACTAGAAGATAATCAACTTCATGTCATCAGCCCTTCCATTAAAAAGATTGAAGCACTTTTTCACAATTCTGAGCAAAGTGATGTTTTAATTCCAGCTTCGTGGATGCTGTTGCTATATATGCGAATGTTCAAACATGAAAACAGGTATGTTGTGTGGAAATAAAAAATCTGAATGTTTGAAGTAAACAACAACAATGTTTCTTATTTGAAATAGTTCTCATCAGCCTTCTAAAATTGCACACCGGGTGTTGTCCTGAAAATGATTGAAGCATTTATAAACTTAAGCTAATATATAGTAGTAAAGCTAGTATAAATTCAGTGTGTAATCTTTGTTGCCTCCTATATTGAAAGTTCTCTATGAAAAAACTTTTCTATAGAAGTTGGATAATTAGGTGATGAATATAATGTAGCAATTACAAAGTAATTAAATGCAAAACATTGGATTATCTTTTCCAATAATGATATATATAAATATAACATATAAATCTCATTTTTCTATCAGAATAAAATATTTTTATAATATTAGTTTAATTTGTCATATAAAAATAGAATTATACTGATTAGTTGTTGGGATAAAAGTACATGAAATTTTTGTGAAAATGTCTCCACATAAAATAGAACATGTATATTTTTGATATAAGCAATGAAACTGTATTCAAATTATGCAAAATAACTGTGCAACTATAAAACCATATGGTTAACATTGATCTCAGTTTAGTGTGACCAATAAAGACAGGGCAGCTTAACTTCTGGTTTTGAACAAATGACATTTGTATGTGTTCCTAAAAGTAGGAAATAATTAGAAAAACAATGTGGTTTTTAGCACAGTCTACACTGGTGCACGAATATATTAATGTTTTTGCACTGTCATTTGTACACTGGTATCCTAAGATATTCAAACACCCATGACTTTTTTCATTCTCACTTTTTGCAACAAAAATGTACACGAATGTTCTTCATGCCTAAATGCCATACCCTTGAAAATTTGAGGTCAATCAAGCAAGAACTCTCTAAGCTACGTAGTTCTGCATCATACAGCCTTTTGTTGCCTGCAGGTACATTTTTTTCAAAACAGCAAGGTACAGTATAATCAGTTGTTGCAAAAAACATGGCAACTTTTTTCATTCTTGTTTTTTTGCAACAAAAATTTGCAGAAATGTTCTGCATGCCTATATGCATTAGCCCTGAAAATTTGATGTCAATCAGAACTCTCCAAGTTATCTAGTTCTTCATTGAACGTTGCCTGCTGTGCGCCAGCTACAACACTTTCTATACAGTGGGGTGCAATTAGTTGTGTAAAACATGGTAACTTTTTTTGCGGTTGGTCTTTTGCAATGAAAATTTACACGAACGTTCTGCATATTTTAAAGCATTTTTTTCTGAAAATTTGCGTTCAATAGAGCAAGAACTCTTTGGGTGATTTAGCTTTGGACCAGGCAACAGAACATGCGTTCACAGTGCTTTGTGACGCCCTGACCATGACAATGCAAGCTAGTTGGCCAGTGTAGAAGGTTTTAAGGACGGTTGTAAAATTAGCCCTAGGTAAGATCATGTCAGAAGATTGTGACATGATTCTGCCTGAGTAAATTGGTGTACATTTTGAGTGAATGTAAATACTTGAGCATAAAAGAATTTTGTGGCAAAGGTGGGAAAGCAGTCTTAAAGATTAGCAAAAAAGTTAGGGGACTGTTGCAGTAGTCCTGTCCTGGTAACTTTCTTCCTTTACTGTAACTGAAGGCCGTTTTCAACAAGCACTTGCGTATGACAGTTAAAATTTGGTGTGTGACAGCAAAAAATTCTATCCATCATATGTGCTACTTTCAGAGTTCTGTGTGAAAGACAAGATTTGTCTTGGCTGCCAAGGCGAATTCACAATCACTACATGCAAGAAATGTTTTGGAAAATATCACACATCCAGAAATGCTTAATTCCACTAGAGCTTCTCAAATCAACTTGCTTAGATGGGTTATTTAAGTCATCACGCTTAAAACTGTCACAAAAAATAAGACACCCTCTTAGTTGGTGTTGTATGGCATCAGCATATTAATTGCACTTACATACAAATGAGAAATAGTAAATAATGTTTCCATGATAAGTTTAGTAAAAAAGCTATTTGTGCAGCAGTGTGACTGGGGTAGGCCACAAAGGAAGACCTGGGACATTTAGGCCGTAGCTCTCACTTGTGGCTAAATTGCATTTGGTGGAAAACAATTTTGTGTGCTTTAGCTTGTTTGAAGAAGCTAAATCACATATGCAATTCCCACCAAACTAAATTCAATTGTGTTTCCAAGCTGGGTTCTGCAATCAAATACTTGTGGTCAGGCTTAATGCAGTATGTCATTGATTATCTTGTCATTTGTGCACTTATCTAATCAACAGATGAAATTTATCTGTGAGCCATGCAACTATTTAGAAAATTTGCTTCTCAGCATTTTTTACCTGCCAAAAACTAATGGTTCAGTTGTTTTCCCACAATACTGCATGACACCCAATGAGAGGAATATAGTGGAAAGTCTATATTCGGTTAATAAGAACATCCACCTTCCCCTAAGTTCCATCCTTGGTGTTTGTTGAAAATAGTGTTAAACGTAGCTAAAAGTAAAATTTTAACTTGCCTTTTCAATTAAAATATCCATTCATTTGTTTGCATTGAGGAAGATTAACCAACTGCTGCTGCAGTAGGTTTTTTGTGTACCTAAGTAGTAGTGAAAGTTTTGCTTGCTGCCAATTTTTTCACAAATCGGTTCCCAATTCACAAAATGCATTGCTCGCAGAGATGTGTGTAATAAAATGCAAATGCTTATAAGGCATGGATGTGCCCTTACCTGGCATAATTAAGGACTCTTGCAACAAATAAGAACAAGTTGTATTAACAGAACTACAATTTGCAGTTGAATTCAAATCTATGCTGGTGTTGTGACCTTGTGTGTGTCGTATATATTTCTTACACTGTGTAATTTTCTCAGGATATCAATGTACAAAGTCAGATTAGTTTTTTGGGCAACTGCTGTATTTTAGATATTTGGGTTGCAAAAATTGTAGGTGTTTATGTGGGTTGCAAAAATTAAAGGTGTTTATATTGTCCAACTGAAAGTAGAAATATTTTATCATTCATTTTAGAAAAATTTGCGTATAAAGGGATGGTATGTGTTGTTTCAGGCATGTAAGAAGAGATGGAGTTGCATCGTTTTTAAATGTAAATTTCCATCTATTCAATCTTGAAACTTGTGGAACTTTTTTTAATGGTTTTTTAAAAGGATTGATGCAAGCTTTGCAGGATGATCAGCTTTATTGCTGTTGGAGGTAGTATGAAGATCTTAACAGATGTTTGGGCCAAGTTTTTGTCTATTGTTATTTTTGTCATTTGCAATGTTTTTTTAGTGAAAATGTTGAAGATTACTCCAGCACGATCCCTGTGAAGTTAATAGAATGTTTTCAAAACTGTATGAGAGAGTCTCCTGCCAGATGTAAGTTTATCCGGAATGTGTTGCATGCAGTTGCTGAATTAGCATGGAGTCCTGTTTCCCTTTTGCATGTATGCCATGCAATGTGCAAGATGGATGCATGTTCAGCATGGAAGGCTGCAGATATAAAAAAGCTGAGGTATGTTTTGTTAAACTACTCCGCTATAAAAATGAAGTATAATTAGTTATCTCATTTGTTTTGTGCAGGTATATTCTGTCACAGTCAGTTACAACCCACAACAAGTGCTTAAAAGAAACAATACAAAAACTGCTGTTATATAGCTTCATGAAATTTGTGGACAGTGCTGATGTAAGTCCTAGAGATATTATCCAGCTTTTGTGGATATTTCTGCAAAATAAGATGGTATCTCGCTGTTCAACTGTTTGGAATGAAGTAAGTGCTGATCTTGTTTCAGTTAAATATAAACTGGTTTGTAGTGCATTTGCACTTGCAGTGACTCAATTGTCAAATCCTTGGATTGTTTAGGTGTATATGTTAGTGCTTTTCTAGAAATACCGTTTCAAGTCAAAATTATTTGTGCTTCCATTTTCAAATTCAGGGAGATGGTGATTTGTTAGTGTGATGTGAGCTATGAAAGCCATTGTGCTTAATTTGTTCAAATTTGGGAAAGTTATGATTTGTCAGTACAGGTATGCATTAAGAACAATTCTTTGTTATTAGGACCAATCTAGTGGGTTGTAATTCTGTCATCAAAACAAAGCATCAAGTTAGGATTGTGATTTCAGCCATGGAGTAGTAGGCAGAGTTAGATATTTGCAAAAAATGTAGTATTGATCTTTTTATCACATGTGTGCTTCTACACAAGTGCAGACGTGTGGTAATAACTCTGGTTGTTAACAGAATTTTATTTTCCTAAGTTTGTGGCAAGAGGAATTTTTTTATGTAATTCTAACTTCATGCCTGGTTTTGAAATCTTTGTATGTTGCAAGTTGTTTAAGAGATCTATGCAGTAAAACTTGTCCTATCATACATTGATTCAATTCAGCTTAAAAATTGACTGTCTCACACGTATCAAAGCTGGTGTTTTTTCAGATCATTGATGGGTTAAATTAATAACTAGGCTTATGCCATTATGTGTCTCTCAGAACTGCAAGTGTACGTAACGTCCTAGGAATTTCCTTTGGCAGCGTGTGTTACAATTTGTACAGTCTTTCTAAGTTTCTACAACCTTTTTGTATTTCACAGCAATATGTTGTTTTACCTAATATGCTAATAAAAGGGCAGTGTAAGACTTGCTTTTCATGCCTTGCATTTTAGGGACATTTTTCTGATCCGATTTTTTTATGAGGAAAATAATATCATTTACTGACAGTGTATGTCAGCATCTCAGATTTTGAAATATGATTTGATTCTGAACAAAAATTGAAATTCAGCTCTAATCTAAATAATGTTGCTCTTGACATGGTTTTAGACTAGTTTAAGAGTTTTTCTACAAGAAGCAGCATGTTATTTTTCAGTTGCAGTTGCAATTCTGGTTCACTGAGTTAGATAGGACAACTTTAATATTGCGGTTTTTGTGTTATTAATGCAACAAGTTCTGCTAAACTTGAACTCCACCTTTGAATTGTACATTTTTCCATTTAAACACAAAAGCAAGAAAGAAGAAAAGTATGGGCTAGGCTGGTACCATACACCAATGCATGAAGTAAAAACAGTTAGGGCAGGCACTTCACATCTTGCAAGATATATACAGTGGTGACTGCTTCTGACTGAGTGTTGATCTTGGTTACTTGAACCAGTGATACTCTTTATGTAACCCGGGAGTATGTAGGCATTGATGACTGCAAATATGTCTGGCACTAATAGCAAAACTTCAGTCATGTTTTACCTGTGGTTACATAAAATTTCTGTAGATGCTGTATTTCCCTTTAGTGCTGTAGAAGGAATCATCATCCCAGTCTTGGTCAGGTGTTTGTAAAACTGCTCAGCACCCTGGACTGGATGTTGAACATATTTTTAAAATGCCTTTTTTTCTTGATATACACTGCAAGTTAAAGTTTATACTGTATGTCAGCACATGTCACAGGCAGTTTTTTTGTTTAGATTGCTTCGTGGTTTGCTGAAATTTGCAAATTAAATGGAAAACTTGAAAGAAGTTGTTCCAGTTTTGATTTAGTACTTATTGATTGGTTCAAGGAATATCTGGCTGAGGCCAATAACGATGTTGTCATTGGTGAAAATGGTCACATGCAAAACATTGCAGAATCCATAGCATTGGGCTTATTTTTGTTTTCTGATGGCATTCTTCTACAAAAAAGTAAGATGTTTTCGTCTGTTTCTGGTGTGTGGAAGATGCAGAAGAACTCTGTGTGAAGTTGTACAAATAGCACTTTTGACAATTAATGCGATGGAGTAGAATTGTGACAGCCATTTATGTTGATTTTAATCAAGATAAAACAGCATTTTTTGCAGAAGACACACACCAAGTCATTCTTGTTATTGAAAACATGATGATGTGCATACATTCAATTTTGGATAAAGCTGCAACTCGTGTGTATTATCCTCAGCATCAAGTTGTTCATTGTCTGCTGTTTGTTAACTCATTGTTTGGTGTTGTGCGAATGTCTCTTTCCAATGGATACAAAGGTAATTTGTGAAAATTCTTCAAAACTAATTTGTTGCAACAACGTGTGTCAGGCTTATGGCATTTCCGTTAAGTTCCCATTTTGTGGTGCTTCGTGGATTGACCCAAATAGTAGGGGGATATACACAAAGATGGCAATAAAAGGCAAGGTGACCACATGTCCAGTTTCGTTTGTGCTCAGTTTTCATACTCCTTGTGGTGTGTCACTAGTGGTTTGCAGCGCCCATCTCCGCTTGCAAATGCTGAAAGTCTTCGGTGTGACCGGGAAACGAACCCAGCTTTCCAGCTTAGGTGGCCTGTGCTCAACCAACTGTACTACCTAGCCAGTTTGCTGTGAGATGTCACCTCACCTGACCTATTATAGTCATGAAGTATGTCGTTAACGACTTAGTCGCCAGTCAGAGGTCCAAATGCAGATACTCAAGCTTGCGAAAACGTTCCGTGTAGAAAACTTTCGAAGAAAATGCTCTTGGTCGAAAGCAAAGCGGAAGAAAATTAGTCCGTTGGCGACGTTTGCGTGTGCAATGCTCACCCCTTGCTGTTTTCTACGTATTTATCATTCGGTATTGCATTTATGAAACCAAAGGGCCTTCACACGCCAACACGCATTATTTATTTTTTGTTTTAAGATCCACTGCTTCAAGATTTTTTGCTTCCAAACGTCGGCAAAATTTCAAATGCTTTATTAGAATTCATTGCTAGGAAGGTGCCTGTTCAATGTCAAAACCCAGAAGTTCTTGATTTGTACATGAACTCTCTGGCCAGTCTTATGACGATGAGCGATGCTGACCCTCGGCGGAATGTATCGTACCTTCGAAAAAGTTGCAATATCATTATTGCTGTGATGAGTACGTCTTTGGTTCAGCTCAACAAGCACGACTTACCAAGTGAAGTAAGGCTGTTGTGCTACAGTCATGTTTTTTTGCGATTTGGAATGAGAAGAATTAGAAGGCAATTGAAAACTTGGCTTATTTGATCTGCAGGCGACGGATAGGAATAAGAAACATAGTGCAATCTTGATGCATATGAAATCCCTTTCGTGGTGCTTAGAGCTTATAAGCAAGTTTCGTATACAATTGGACCAAAAGATTCGCGTCATGCTATCAGGTAAATTGCTTGGCATTACACTTCTTATATAATTTGATTGCGTAACTTCTTTTAAGGGTTGTCACTTAATGAAAAACATCTTATTAAGATTAACTTCTAAGTACTTGTCAAGTTCTTGTTATCTTAAAAGTTATTCGGAGTTGTACGCGTTAAATGCTTTTTTCCACAGCCTTTTCCATCCATGACATACAGGACAACCCAAAAAGAATTTTTACCGATGTTGTGCTTCCCTTCCAAACGACCACCATTTAAAGGCCCTCATTGTATTACGCCTGTCAACCTTAAAGACCGCCCTTCTGGTTACGCATGTCACAGCCGCATTGCTCGTAACTGTGTTTTCGTTGCTCTGTAATTGGCGTCAGATAGGTTTTCAGTTTTATTGAGTGCAATTGTATGAAAAGGCCTTATTTTCCGATTTTTGTTTGCCACAGCTTGTGTTTCGAATTATTCATTTCAGTCTTGAGGTTGTTTGCTTTCTATGCCCTTGCTTTTGTCCTTAAGCATTTTATCTGTAAGCATTGCTTGGAGATTTTAGGACTAAGCATGCGTAGAGTTACGTGATATTTATTTCGTATGTAAAAATTTTGCGTTTTGTTTCAACTGGCTGCGTCCAGGCCCATAGCCAGGTTGCAATGTTTGGTGGGGCACAATACAGTTTTAGGGGGGAAAGATTTTTGCTTTTACTATATCTTTAAAACAAATTTTTCTGGGCGCAACAAAATTTGGGGGTCACTGCCCCCAAATGCCCCCCCGTGGCTACGGGCCTGGCTGCGTCACCTTTGTGGAGACAAAATTACTTGAACACAACATAATTAATGCCCAAGTAACGCGCCGTGTTTATGTCGTACCTTTCATTTAGATTTTTTTTCATCACTGAAGACCGTTTACCACTCGTTTGTGAAGAGTATTCCTCGAACGGAACCTGCCGTTACTAAGCAAGAGTACTTGTTGGCATGGTGGCGATGCGTTGCTTATGGAGCAAAAACAGACGTCCGTTTATGTCCAGATGAGATTCTGTCGTCCGATTCTCTCACTGTGTTTGCTGAACATCTTCACTTGATCAGTTCTGACAGCCTAGTAGTAATGTTTGAAGTTTCTAAAAGCTTGCTTGGGCAGGTAAGTTTTGTAATGGCTATAGCAACGAAAACATGAGAATAAGGATCAAGGAAAAGTGTAACTAACGAAAGTTACCAATGAATGCTGTCGCATAGCGCTTCTGAAGAGTGTAAATATTTTATCGCTTGGGAGAGCTACATTCAGAGTTGCTTTAGACATCTTTGATAGACCGCAATGCAAATAAAACGTGTTTTCATTCCTTTTCCAGTGCACCCAAACTTGACACGTTGCACAGAATGTAACGTAAGTCTGATGCCCCCCAAGCACAGATGCTGATTTGACGTTGTGGCGGCAAAAACGTGAGCGTGTAACAAACATAACGATTCAGCGAAAATTGCGCTACTCTTGATACTTTCCGATTTCAGGTATCCAAGATGTCCGAGCAGGCACTGCAAACTTGCGCTCTGTTTGTTGAGAGCATGTGGAAGGAAACTTACAATTTGGAGCACTCGCCTCACTTTCGGCCGCTTTACAAGGCTTTTGTCGAAGCTGTTTATCAACCGTGTTGTATCCTCAGCACTAGTCCGGTTATAAGTGAGGTCCTGCAGCAAGTCTTGTGTCGCATCACGCACGCTTCGCAGCAGAAGGCCCAGCTGCTCGTTGACGTTGTTGAAACCCTCTGGCGCCACTTGCCGGTCGTGTGTGCTCAA
>JGI24022J15233_10004510_pt1 | contig 14406 bp, 14 predicted proteins | sample Ectturendosymbi2_FD_15233 | JGI IMG/M metagenome (IMG submission 15233) | reverse complement strand
GACATAGAATGTAAAAAGTTAGAAAAAAAGCTTCTTTTACAAATACAAGAAATACTTTAATTCTAGGTTGTATGAAAATTGTTATAAGATTCTATGAAAACTAGCCTCTACGTGCAATTTCTCTTGATAAATGTTATGAAGTTCAACGTGCTTTTGAACACTGCGCAAACGCAATCCACCATGTGCAGGAATTGTTTTTCTTTTGACGAAAACGCTACACTGCAATTCAGTCACGTTGTTGTTCCTGTATAATCTTAAGTAATGCAGCAGGTCGCACATCACAATTTGCGGGTGCACTCGCAGTCCAAATGCGTTCAGATTCAAAGCATTCTTATAAATGTGAAAGTCAAGAACTTCACAATGTGCCCGAACAACCCAGCAAAGATTTATGGACGTGNAAAATTATAAAACGTGGCCAAAGCATTTTTACAAAACGTTGAAGTCAAGAATGTTTGTTTGCACGACACATAAACCGTGAAAATGCGCCCATAACTTTTTTATCAATCTTGCAAGCGGAAGAGCTTGCAAAATGGGTCTGAACTTGACAGCAAACAACTTCGTTTTTGGACACATAAATCGTAAAAATTTGTCCAGAAATTTCTCTGTAAACCTTGGAGGCAGAGAACTTCTGAAATGCATCTCAATTTCACAGCAAACAGTTTCATTTTTGGACGCACAAATCATGGAATTGCACCCAGAACTTTCTGCAAAACTTGCAGGCAGAGAACTTCCAAAATGCATCTGAATTTCAGGGCAAACAGCTTTGTTTTTGGACATACAAATCGTGGAATTGCGCCCAGAACTTTTACTTCAAACTTGCAGGCAGAGAACTTCCAGAATGCGTCTGAATTTCACGACAAACAGCATCATTTTTGGACGCAGAAATCATGGAATTGCATCCAGAACTTTCTTTAAAACTTGCAGGCAGAGAACTTCCAAAATGCGTCTGAATTTCACGGCAAACAGCTTTGTTTTTGGACACACAAATTGTAGAATTGCACCCACAACTTTATCTGTAAAACTCACAGGCAGAGAACTTTTAAAATCTGTCTGAACTTCACAGTAAACCGCTTCATTTTTGGACACACAAATCGTGGAATTACGCCCGAAACTTTTTCTGTAAACCTTGCAAGCAGAGAACTTCCAAAATGCATCTGAACTTCACCTCAAACAGCTTAGTTTTTGGACGCACAAATCATGAAATTGTGCCCAGAACCTTTTCTGTAAAACTTGCAGGTAGAGAACGTCCAAAATGCGTCTGAATTTCACGGCAAACAGCTTCGCTTTTGGATGCATAAATTGTGAAAATGCGCCCAGAACATTTTATATAAAGCATGCAAGGCAAAAACGTCAAAAATACATCTGAACTTCACAGCTGACAGCTTCGTTTTTGGACGCAAAGATCAAGAAAATGCTCCTAGAACTTTTTCTGTAACTTTCCAAGGCGAAAACTTCCAAGATGTGTCTGAACTTCACAGCAAACCGCTTCGTTTTTGGACACATACATCCTGACATTCCGCCCAGAACTTCTTTCTGTAAACCTTGCAGGTAGAGAACGTCAAAAATGCGTCTGAACTTCACAGCAAACAGCTTTGTTTTTGGACGCATAAATCGAGAAAATGCGCCCAGAACTTTTTATCAATCTGGCAAGGCGAAAACTTCCAAAATGTGTCTGAACTCAACAGCAAACCGCTTCGTTTTTTGACACATAAATCTTGAAATTGCGCCCACAACTTTTTACTGCAAACCTTGCAAGCGGAGAACATCCAGATTGCATCTGAACCCAATGGCAAACAGCTTCACTTTTGGACGAAAAAAATCGAGAAATTGCATCAAGAACTTTTTCTATAAACTTTGCAAGGCAGAGGACTTCCAAAATGTGTCTGAACTTCACAGCAAACCGCTTCGTTTTTGGACACACAACTCGTGAAATTGCACCCAGAACTTTTTCTGTAAAACTTGCAGGCAGAGAACTTCCAATATGCGTCTGAACTTCATGGCAGACAGCTTCGTTTTTGGATGCAAAAATCGAGAAAATGCACCCAGAACTTTTTTTTAACTTGCAAAGTGAAAACCTCCAAAATGCGTCAGGACTTCACAGCAAACCGCTTCGTTTTAGGACGCACAACTCGTGAATTGCGCCCAGAACTTTTTCTGTAAAACTTGCAGGCAAAGAACTTCCAAAATGCGTCTGAACTTCATGACAAGCAGCTTCGTTTTTGCACGCAAAAATCGTGAAAATGCGCCCAAAACATTTTTGTAAACTTTGGAGGCGGATAACTCAAAAAATGTATCTGAACTTATGGCAAACAGCTTTGCTGTGAGACGCAAAAATCGTGGAAAATGCGCCCAGAACTTCTTTATAAACCTTGCAACCGGAGAATTCCCAAGATACGTCTGAACTTTCTGTATGCTGTGACCTGAAAACGGCTTCAATCATGAAAATATGTTCCGTACATCTTTGAAAAAATATTTAAATTGAATTTTGCGAAATTTTATCCAGTGAAGGGAATTGCGTCCAAAAAATGCAAGTGCCAATTTTCAAAATTTTTGTCCGCTTGCGTCCAAAAAAGGTGCCGAAAGTGCCGTTTTTCGGCTTTGAGGGAACACTGCTCCATAGTGCTGTGGGACGTCCCAAGCAGACCAATTCATAAAATCTATGGGGAGCTGCAAAGGACTAGGGATCATTTTGGCTGCAGACCTCCACAGGGTGGAGATACTATGGTGTAAAAGTCTGTTGCTCTGAGTATAAGATGTTTATGCATAATGCATTCATACGATTAATGGAAACAAAATACAATGTAGGCGATTTTAAGCCACTGATGAAATTGAATTTGCCATGTAAAACTTGCATTTTTTCGTGACTATTGTAAGTATTCGTACTAGCTGAGGGTATGAACATGTCACTACAATTATGGACTAGCACCGCTGCAATGTGGATCGCAAAATTTAGACAAGCTGGAAATTAGATGTACAATCATTTGTTTGATTTATGTATTTTCAGTTGATGTGGTAGCTCACGCATTGGAATGGAAATTCATTTACTGTCTGGTATTTAGACTATCAGCAATGATAGCAATGTGATTGGAGACTAAGGCACCCCATTACATTATATATACCCGACTCTAAATCACAACAAAGCAAATTTAGTAAGACATGACAGCAATTCCCTGTAGAACTACTTACCTAGTTACAGCAGTATATATACAATGTATGCACTTGGTTAATGTACATGAATGAAAAAGGGAAAATACCAACAATATTTCTAGTTCCCAAGCAACACAATTTTATATGCAACCCCAAACAATGCTAAGTAACAGTTCTGCAGTAGGTTTTTGTGACAAACTGCATTGTTTCATTAACATGCATCTGTACATCATTTTTGTATGTATGCTAAGTAATGTATTTTTGGTGTAGTAGGGTGGCTATTTACTACATAAACACATGCTGTGGTTACTGTGAACATCTTTGTATTGTTGAACATCTTACCATATAGATTTCCAAATGAATTTGTGTTCCAAATTATCCTGTCATCAGTGAACTAATTATTTCTTGTTTTCTTATTTAGGCATGAGTGGTATCAAACAGAAACACACATTGTTGTGAATGTACTTATTAAAAAACTTAAAAAAGATCAAGTGAATGTGGATATTGGGGAAAGTGTTGTGAGTATGCTTTTTGTTATATGAAACAGTAAGTTTAATTGTTTCTACTTGTATATGTAGTGCTTTTTGGGTCTGCAACCACAGGTAAACATTTTATTGTAAGAAAAATAATTTGTCAAGTTTCAAGCCAAAATTCTAAGATCGAAAAAGTTCAGTTGAAGTAAAAAAAGTTCTGGTGGCAAAACCAAGGAATGTAAACTCAGAGAAAATGTATTCAATCACAGTTCGGTGAAACCTTGTCCAGGTGCTTACCTTGACAATTGAAACGATTCAAATACAGAAGTATGCTTACTGTGTAGCAGTTTCAGTGCAACTCGATTTCTTATTTTCTCTTGTGTAAGTTGAGTGTGAGATAAAGTTTTTAGAATTTATGTGTCAATCAAATCATTGCTGTTCATATTGATATAAAATATGATTGAAACAGTTTTTCAGTGACTTAAGTCACATTTTAATAAACCCAAATGTTTACAACAATATTTACCGTGGTGTTAAAAACAATATTTACTCCGAAATAGTTCTGGAAGGTTTTCCACCTTGTCTGATGCAGGTTATTATGAGCCTAACGTTCATATCATCAACTTTTGTGAAATTTTGCAATGCATAGACCTAGTTCAAAATGTGAAGTTCTTGAAATATGATCCGATTTCCTAATTGGTTTTCTCATCACCCAAATTTAACGAAAGTTACAATAAAGTAATCGGTCTTGATTTCACAGAGCATTAACTTTCCGAAAAAAGGCTCGTCAGAATGTTACATATTCTGATGTTTTGCGCGGCCAGCAAAAACACGTCAAAGACCGCAAGGGTGTCGCAGCAAAATCATATATAGAAAGCTCTAAATTGAGACCAATACCAAACAAAAGTCTTAAGAGTGAGGCGGAGTCCACTGAAGCGTTTATCTACTATTCTCTCGAATCCGACTTGACTACGGTAGCGCGACTAAGTCTGGTATGACAAGAGTTTGCTTGTTGCAGCTCGCGGTTCACACCGAGCCTTCTTCAGAGCAAGAAGATTCCTATTTTGTGAAAATAGAATTGTCGTACCCGATCGTTCCAAACAAAAGTTCTTTCAAAGTCCTTTCCACAAAAGTCGAGTGCAAACTCGCAAAAGCTGAAGACATCCGATGGCTGGCTTTGGAAGGAGGTGCCAACGCTGTACTTCCAGCCAAGCGTGAGTAACTTTTTGATGCTCTTCTACCACAAGAAAGTATTTTGTTATGCTTGGAAAACTATTTTATGTTGACACTTCTTAATGTTTCAAGTCACGCTAAACGATACTTGTGCTGTAGTTGGGCGTGGGTTTTTCGCTTTGTTTCGACTCAAACAGCACGCGGAAAAAGTCAAGTTTACATGGCTACAGCAAGTTGTTCGGTAGGCTTGCCAAACAATTTGTGCAAACATATGTACAAACTATTCTCCTCCCAGCCATTATCCCTTCAACTTCAGCGTAATTTTGCAGTGGAAGACACTCCCGCCCAAAAAGATATGAACAAGTATCCATCGTCTGCTCATTACACCAGGGATTGGGATAAGGTGCGGTATATTGTTAAGTTTTGCGTGAAAATAAAATTAAAGCATGGGGCAGTTCGCCGTACTTACTGTGCTTTACCACCCTTTTCACCAAATTGCTGTTCAGTCATCCCGTCTCCAGCTAAGCTGACCTTATTTTATCTTGAGTTAACACTTTTTGTTACGTTCGTGTCTTCAGTTGGTCGCAGAAATCAAAGACGAGGAGAAAAACGAAAAACCTGAAGGCGATGAAGCTCTAAATAAACTGTTCCAGCAGATATACAGAGACGGATCGGACGAAACTAGAAAAGCCATGAACAAATCATTTGTATGTGTTTTTTCGTTTCATTTGTATTTTCATAAAATTTGTTCTTTTTTTTTCAATTAGCGCATCTTTAATCGGCTGTGCTACTTTTACCTGGAGGATTTATAAAGTTTCGAATCAGTAATTTTTTGACGTAATGTTACTCGAAGCTGCAGGGCTCACCAACATGTGTCAGCGGGCACCAAGTCGGCCGAAAACACCACGTGGGTTGCCTGCAGGCCTGTTTTAAAAGTAGCATTAACATGATCATGGTCTTCACATAGATCATAGGTTCCCAAACTTTTTTGAAACTGGGACCCCTTCCATAAGAATAAAGTGACGTTCGCAACCCCCCGTTTTTTTTAAAAAAAACGTAGAAATCGCAAACACGTCCGATTTTGCAATATCTTAATTCTTTAAAAACTTCTCGCAATCCATATGACTGCTGACAACCACGTTTACGGAATCGCAACGAGTCGGAGGTTGTAGGGTGTAGTCCGAGACGGATTTTTTTATCCGACTAGTACTCCGAAAGCCCAGTTGAATCGTTTTTTTTTACATCGCACTCCTAAGTTAGGAGTCCTGACTCGTGCCTGTTGAATGGTACAATCTCTTTTGAAACTTATTGAAAAGATACAAAAGAATAATTGATAATTCTCTTAAAATTATCCGCTGATACTTCGGCACACGATTAGTCAGAGCCGTACGCATATCATTCGAGGGATTCTAATGGTTCCGATAGTTTTTCAAACGAAGTAGAGAGGCAATTCCAGATTCGCACAAATACGTTGATGCGAAGGTCGCTCGAATAGACAGGGATTTGTACGCAATTTCTGTTAACTTGGCTGGTTGGACACCAGAAACTTTCGAATTCTGTAGCATCAAACAACAAGCTCGCCATATTTGCGCCATTGACGTTTAAACGTCAAGATATGCTTACAACCGCATCTACAGCCGTCTTCTGCGTGGTAACCGCGGCGTGAAGCAGCAATAGCAATGCACGCATTTAACAACTTAAATTATTAAATTAGTAACGTTACCTGTTAGGATGGATAATGTTTTTTAAGTAACAACACGTGCAAGCTTTCATAAATTTGTCCTTTTAAAAGAAGTACTTCCAAGAACATACGAACTCTCACCCGCGAAAATCGCAATTTGGACCACTGAAAATGTTGTTTCANANAAGTACTTCCAAGAACATACGAACTCTCACCCGCGAAAATCGCAATTTGGACCACTGAAAATGTTGTTTCAGACTCCATGGGTTCGGAAATCGCCCGTTTACGAACCGCTGACATCAGTGAATATCATTAATAACAACATAATTAAAAGTAAATTGAGCAAATGTTTTTTGCTTCACAAGTGTGTATCAAACTGGCCCTTCACATTAAACGGTACCCAAGGAGTACTTCTCAGATTAAAAATTTGGTGACGCCTGCTCTAGAGTCTTAAATATGCAAGATTCAATGCTAGTTCCGGGGTTTCCCAAATAAGTTGGTAACACTGCCGTGCTTCTCAAAGCCTGAAAAGGCACAGGTTCTATTCCTAGAGGTGTGTGGAGCGTTTTTTCACTTCCAATGACTGCTCTGGTTTGACAGACGGAGTCAGGGGGCACAGTGCTCAGTACCAACTGGGACGAGATCAACAAAGGCAAGGTTGATGTGAAGCCTCCCGACGGAATGGAATTCAAGAAGTACGAAAAGTGACCCTGTCGAGATTTAACGCACATTCCATGCCTGCAAACGGACAATGCGAGTAGCAGATGTTTCACTTCTGCACCTCGGAAGTGGCTTTGTCAAATCACGTCATGTCTTTTCAGGAAATTCCAATACATTTTCTTTCGATTGCTGCAAAAAAAAGCTTTAAGCACCTCGACCGGCAGTGGACGGCACCGCTTCTGCAAGTGGTTCCAAAATTATCGTCCTTCGCCACTTCCTACCCTTGCCAAAGAACTATAGAAGTTGGTAATGGGTTCAGTGTCGATTACCATGCAAAAATAATGCTGAGTGTGAATTTTTTGTCAAACTCGCTTATTGTCTACGCTACAGGCGCGCCTAGTTCGTGTGTCATGATTTATCTGTTTAAGTGGTTGAGCTCATTCCTGTAAAATGGCTTGAAGCTCGCCGTCGTGTGCTGGAAATGCAACTCAAGTTTTCTCTTTTTTGTTTCGAATATGCGCAGATCACTTGCAAAGTGTCACCACAACTGTATTTCAAGTTTTTGTGCTTTTATCAAAATTTCAACTGGATTTGAAAACCTACCGCGTCCAGCAACACGATCGTAAAAAGTGCGTCAAGCGTGTCCTTTGGGTTGCAGAAATTATCACCGAAATGTAACTCCAGTTAATTTCGTCAACTTCATATTTTCACAAGTTCATCACAACCGTCAAGTAAAAGTGTTTTTCACGAACGGAAATGAATTGACAGAGAAAAAAAATATATTATGTTCGTGTGTATCAGCAATACGCAAAGGATCAATGCTTTTCAGAGCTGGTGACTGTGCAGCATGTGACTGTCAATCCGCTGCAAAAGTTGTGCCTTGCTCCTGTATTTCGCATGGTCTCTGTAGTCCAAACAGGGAACGACTGACGGACTTCTATCAGCGAAATTGTGCTAGTCAGTTAATGGTGTTAGGAAGGTGTAAAAGTTCAAGGACTTGCATTCGCCATGCTCTGTCGTCATGCTATCATGCAAGCCTTGTAATTTTGAAGCAGACGCGTGCTTGTCTTGAATTAGTTCAAATAAATCTGTTGTTGACATTGTGAACTTAGCGGTAACCTCCGTTTGAAAGCCGTGCTATCACCGATGCTAAGATTTATCAGTCTCATTCTTGTGGCTGATAATGAAGGTTCTGGAAGCTTCGTTCCGGCGCAGGACACAGCGATATATTTTCTGTAACCGCTAGACAGCCTCGACAATCAAGCAGTGCTTCACAGCGCATAACGCCCGGTCCCAGACACATAGCAAAGAAGCACACGCAGTATTCGGTCTTCAACTTTTTGATATGCCGATCAGAGTTGGAGCAATTACATTATTTCAGTTCAGTTGCAATTATTTTTAAAATGGGAATTAATTAAATTGCATTTTTTAATAGAATGAAAACAATACATACAAATATGTCAAATATGTGGTCAAATTAGATGTTACTTCGCTTGATACTTTGAATTTTTAATGGTTGCTGCAGTAAATACTGACTCATGGATCGCAGGTGGTCTTCGATGCTTATCATTTCGTCTTGACTACCGTGTATGTTCATTCTATCATGAGGCCGTGCTGTGCGTCTGATAAGGTCTGTACAAAGTGTGCATCAACCTTGCGAACAGAACTTTAGCAGGTCACATGGCAAATGTAGAATTTTGTTAAGTTGTTGGAAAGAAACTGTAATTCAGATAATTTTATGTTAACTAAAATTACACAGTAACAAAAAGACTGAATTAATTGAAAATAATTGTTCCAACGATGACGCACACAGGAAAATTTTTGGAAAATACTTGGGAATATTTACTACTGTAGCAATTACTAAAGCATTCACGTGACCCACCGCTATATTTTGTACTTTATGAGTCGCTCATTGTGTAAAATATAAGGTTGATTGGAATTGGGTAATTTTTTTGATGGTTTCACACATTACAAGCCCAATGTCACGTACAGAAATGCAGTATTTATTATTTCCATGTCGGCAATAATACGCGGTAGCGTAGGTGATTACTTCTGCGTAATGTGACGCAAACAGGATGAGCGCCCAAACTTAGCTTGTGAGCTGGCAGGTGGCAGCAACTACACGTTTGACATAGAAATAATCAAGTGCTGTTGCATACCCCCTGTAGCTGCAACCCACCGGCGATGGTCGGTGGACATGATGTGTTGGTTCGACATTTAGTGCGTGAGTCAGTGAGAATGTTTGTGATATATGAGAACCACAAAACGCTTGTGTCTAGCAAAATAGCGTTCGCTACGGAATTTCATGGAATGAGATCGAAAATTGGCTCAAGATTTCAAACCGTAGCAGTGTAGAAGTATCTTCTGCAAGGTTAAGACAAGGCAGGGATGTGTGTCCTCAAATGTGCTGCGTGTAATGCGCACCAAGCTTTTTTGAAAAGACCGATGAACCAAGATTTGTCATTCCCAGGCGTTCTGCTGTTAGGTCTCTAATGCCAACAGTTTTTCAACAAATGGAACAAGTTGTGCGATCTGAACTTATATGTTCACCTCAATAGATCTTTGAAAAGCCACATGGCAAAACTTTCTTTCTTGGGCATCACTGTTCACGTCATTGATACAGAGTGGAAGTTCGTACCTATGTCCTGGCAGCAGTCGTATTTTTAGTTGCGCACACAACTTGCAACGTTGCTAAGCAGGCCCGTAACCAGGGGGGGTAAATCCCCCCTAGAAAAATTTTCGCTCCCCTGGAAAAATGTTTTGGACGAAGTTAAATCTATTGGGCATAGTGCACAAAATTTGAGCTCCTCTCGAAAACGCTTCGCCTCCCTTGGCATCCCAAGCTGCTTACGGGCCTGTTGCTAAGTCATATGAAAATATCATAGAAAAGTTCAAATTTACATCAATAGTGAACAACGTTGTGTCAGATAATACATCGTCCATTATTAAAGCATTTCAGATTTCCCTTCCTGAGTTTATTCTACATAAAACGGCGATGGAGTTACTGGGGACGAAGAAAAGCAGTTGCTCCCTGATTTTGTTTCAGAACAAGACTGTTGACGTCGAGGATGGCACAGATTTAAGTGTTCTTACTGCTTTCTTACCAGAAAGCGTAATCTGCTTTAATCACACAAAACAGCTTTGCATTAAAAATTGCTTGCAGGACCCGAAGTTTTCAAAATCTTACGTTGGAAAGCAATTCGCAGAAGTAGTCAACATTGTAAATTCTGCAAAAAATGTAAATGTGACGCCATACTTGCAAAGGAAAAAAATAATATTAAAGAGCAAATAATGTGACAAGATGGAATTCGCAACTCCTTATGTTACGAAGTGCCATGAACGATCATGACGAAGTCAACGCAGCTCTCGCTACTGACGGTTAGTCTTCTTCATCTGTCTGTCATTTGATATTTTTTCCAACTTGTTTTTTGTATCCTATTAACATTTGCATTACCAAACAAATGAAGCCTACATCATTTTCAGTGTTTTGTTTTCTCCACACCTGTGAAATTAAATATTTCATCATGATAACTGTGTGTACATAGGCATGCAATCATCTGTAAATATCATATGTGTCTTTGTTTTTTTATCACCTTGTCTTTTTTTTCACCTGACCAATCATAGTACTGAAAGTTGTATTGCAGGGTTAGTAGACTAGATCACCTCATGGTCTTTCATTCCTTTGTGACAAAGGAACAGTACATGCTTATTGCTTGTGTAGAAATTTGCTCTAAATTATGCAATAGCTTCTGTATCAACCTATGTTCTACGCAATGCTGCATAATCTACTGACTGTGTGAACCATAATTTCATCGTAAAAAACAACACACATACTTACTATACCATAACCAGCAATCACACACAAGTCATCAGCAAAACATGCACAAAATGTAACTAGGATTCAGGTACGATGGCCAATGCCCCACCAATGGGCACATCTCTCAGTTCTAGAGCTTGCATGACTGAAACTTGGAACTGCAGAACCAAATCGGTCTCTCGACTTTGCAGTGATATCAAATTTAGACTTCCCAGTTGCAAAAATTGACCTTTGGCCTTATAACTAGCTGAGAAATGCTGCGTCGGCGACTGCTACTCCACAAGTCTTTTCAAAAAATATAAATTTTAAGCAATTGAGATGAGAACTTTGAAATCCAGAAAACGAAAAACCAAACTCCATCTCCTCCCAGAAAGTTTTAAGGATCTTTTAGCTCCGTTGTTGGTAGGTTAGATGCTTATAGTACGCTCCGCCCACTCCGCTTTTTGTGCATCTCTGACGCATAAAAATAAAAGCGTGAATTCACAAAAAAAAATTTTAAGGGCGCTACTGTGGTAATATAAACAATATTGACGAAAAAGTGTGTGAATAATGCGAATAGCACACAGGTAAGCCAAATCGACTGATACATTTGCATGTAAAAACGGTTTATCGAGTTAAATATCGACTCCGTAGATTTCATGCCCGTGCATTCTCCACTGGAAACTGCACGTTCCTTGAAAAGAAACAAAATTTCTGACACGCTGCACGAAGGTGGGCAAACCCATCAACACCTTTTGCGCGAAATTGACGTTTATTTCATCATCGGTAAACGTAGAGCGGCCAGCAACGGAGTTAACCTCAAAACGCTGTTGACGAGCATTTCACGAGATGCAATGCGCGCTCTTACTACTAAAGAACAGAACGTTACGTTTGGTTTGTTGAACTCTAGCGGGTGCAATGCTTTCCGCACAGTGTTGCGAAAAACGGATGACAGGAAACAAGCGTTATGCAAGTTAAGGTAGTGCAATGACGGTTGAAACATGTTGATCGCGAGACAATGAAATGACAGGAACAACGCTAGACCGTCAAAGAATAGTAAGAAAATCGTCTGTGACGAAAAATATCCTGCTTGCAGGCGAACACAGAAATATTCTTCCGTAACGGAAGTATACGTTATGATAACGCAAAAAGAACTGGTGATTTTAATTTGAAGCTATTTGCCACAGTTTGGCGCTTCATAATGCACATGATGACCAACACCTGAGACTTACACCAAAGAATCTTTTTCTCGCCGACTTTCCATTCGTCTCAGAGCAATCATGGTAAGACGTAGAACGACAGCGCATAGACCAGGGGTTCCCAAACTGGGGTACATGTACCCCAAGGGGTACATTTGCCTATCTGAAGAGGTACATTAAAGGTTAGCAACAGAAAGGAAACATATGTTTGTATATTATTAATTTCGAAATATTTATACATATATCAGTGAATATTAGTTTTTAAAATCATTACAAGCATATTGGTAAATATATTTTTAATTTCCTCAGCCTTTTTGTCATAAGACATTTTAGGGGTACGTGCTCATCTGTCGAAATGCTGCAGGGGTACATGACCAGAGAAAGTTTGGGAACCCCTGGCATAGACTTTAGAGGAGCGAACAAATAAATTAATCTTGCTGAAAAGTTTTCTCAAATAAGCCAAGAAGAAAAGAAGCTCCGCTGCAGCGCCCCATTTCACAAACACCGTCGCTTTTGTTGCCACTAGATGGAGCGCAGAGCAAAATCACACCTGACTCCTGTCGAATGGGTGGAATCACAGTAAGCGGCTGATTCAACTGCAAGAAAGCGGACGTAATTCGGCAATCAAACGTAAAGTCCATGACTTTGTGACGAATCTGAATGCAACGATTCAACAACAAATGCGAGAATCGAGTGGGCGAAAAACAATGAAATGTAGTCGCGAAGTTTCAGTCATAGGCAGGGTGGAAAGAACTTCAAGCACTCGTTTAAAATGGCTTTCAATGCAAACGTAAAGTTACAACGATCAAACATCAGCGAAGCAAAGAGCATTCATACTCTGTACAAGCTGATGGGCATTGGAGCCATCTCCCGAAAACACTGAACATTTTCCGCACAGAAGAGAAAAATAAACTGCAGAGATGGAAACAACACGTTAGCAGAACGCTCTACAAACACAACCGAAGAACAAACAACTGAACAGGTCTGGACTCACGAAGTTGAGCAAATTAGGTCATTGTCCGGTTCTGTATATCGCAAAGTAATTCATAAATTGAGCAAAATTTTCCTTTTTGTGGATTTTCCGTGAATACTGAGAGAATTTTCGTACACTAAAACAACGCTGCCATCTCTAAACGTTTTGACTGTTTGCGACCGTACTGGTCCACAATGAGTTGTATGCTTTGCCTTCCTGTATCCGCAGATCTTCAGCAATCACGATTTCTCACTGGCATCGAAAGAAAAACCACGACATCTTGTAATAACTCCTGCTGACATAGCAGAGAAGAGATTTACATGCTGAATTAAGCGCAAACGCAGGGATAATGTCAAATCCTCCTAACCTCCTAAAACCTGTGGTTGTTTACGGTCAGCAGGCATGCCGATTATATCAAGCGGTGACAACAGCGCTTTAGTGTTTCCAATTGTTATATTAACCATAGTCCCGCAACTAACGGCACGATAACAACTTTAGTTCTTCGAATTCGGATGACTTCTGTAAATGTTCAGCATTATTTGTCAATTACCTGGGAGGGTTTCTGTGTTGCCGCAGTCACGCTTGCACAGCAAAGAGTTCTTGCAGAGCTTTTCTGCTTTGGCCGTCAGTATGAGTAGGACATATGACTCGCTGTTGCTATTACCAGTCTTTGACCGCCATCGCAGTTTGGAAAAGGTTAAACGTCTTGGCCCGGACCACTTACAACTGATGCCGAAACCAGGGCTCTCACAAATGCAACTCCAAAAATCCTTAGAACAGTACCAAAAAATCCCTAAATCTGTGGTGGTGCAGCATAAAATCGGAGTGCGAATGAAAAATGTTAAAAATAGAACCAAATATCATTGGCAAAATAAACTGAAATAGTTCATTTCACACATTTTCATACTTTTCCAAAAATCCCTAAAAATCCCTAAATCCCTAAAAAATCCCGAAAAGGACTCACAAGTTCCAATCTAGGGACAAAATCCCTAAAAGTGAGAGCACTGGCCGAAACTTGAAAAAAAATTTTGATCCAAATGAAAATGCAGTTTTTACTATCGCTGACAGGCTGATGAGACCAGGACCGGGATTCTTGATACAAAAAGGAGAGCGTAACTTCCAGTTGAGAAAGAAAGAGACCAGTTCCTGTTTCAGTCAACCTCTAGCTAGAGGCTCTGCAGCTTCGATTTGTAACGCACCACATGACGCCTGCTCCACAACTCAAGCATGACTGAGTAGAATGCGTCGTAATTCACTGCAGGGTTGTTCCAGACGAATCGGCGGTAGACCAATGTGATCTTGGA
>JGI24022J15233_10004509_pt1 | contig 14408 bp, 10 predicted proteins | sample Ectturendosymbi2_FD_15233 | JGI IMG/M metagenome (IMG submission 15233) | reverse complement strand
TTTTTTTTTTTTTTTTTTTTGTTATCAGGTACTTCGATGAATTTCTTTCGGGCGAACTAAAGTCAGATGTGTTTGTTAATCCTTACAATGTGCGAGAAGCTGCTGACATTGTTCACAAGTTGCATTTAATTGCGCAAGAGCTCCCTTATTCAACATTTGCGGAAGTAAAGAGCGTGGTGGTTTGTTGGTTGTCTTTGCGTACAGAGTTGCTTATCATATTATATTTTTGACGTCAACATTTTAAGGTTAAAGGGCGGATTGTTTCAAAATATTATTCAATTGAACAAGACCTTCTAAGTGAATTTAAGGAAGCCCACAAAAACAATGACATACCAAAGATGAAAGATTTTGCTGAAACTTTGTCTCATTATAAAGGTGAAGTTATGAAGGCATGTATTTGCGAGAATCTGTGTCACCGTTATATTACTGGAAATTATTTTTGCAGGATATCAGCATTGCATTGATGCTTTCATTGACGAATGTCTTCATAATGCGTTTTACAACAGAAATGACCTTTTCAATGAAGTGGTAGCACTTTGTGCTAAAGTACACAAGGTATGCAGAGCACCCTGATATGCCGCAGCTGCTAGAATCATCTGAGTTTTTTAATCTAATTAATTGTTGAAAATCGTTAGTAATGACTATGTTCCTTGTAAAGTCTTAATTTCTCAAATGCTGAAGTGTGTTGTGTCGATTGTTCGTGTGGGACTCTATGGCAAAGGTGTTTGCAAACAAGTTTTCATTCGAGAGTGAATAACGACAACAGTGTACTCTGCGTAAAGGTGATTGTTGGAGTGTTTTCATCTCCGGAGCAAGTGATGGGAAAATTGGTCTCAAAAGTCTTTCAAACTAAGCTCAGTGAACATGTCAACAACAAACTTAAGGAGCACAGAAATACGGATCCTGAGAAGTAAGCTGCATGTACAGCTCAAACACATTAAATGTTTTTTTCGCAAAAGGGAGTGCTCAAGTTGAAATACAGTACTATGTGATTGAACTTGCTGGATGATTTTGCGATTGTTTCAGATATTTGCAACATTTGTACCTACTTTATGGCAAGACTGTTGACCTCGCTCATGAATTGTCACAGTACAAGCTTGGATCAGACTCAAACTTTCTTACAAAGCTGACAAAAAACATGTTTAAGGTACAAAGCTCTCACCTGAGTTATAATAAATGTCTGTGCGTAGTTTTTCACATTTCGTTTCAGGCTGAGCTGACCTAGGCTTATGCTACATTTCGAACTGATCTCAATGAAAAATTCCGGTCTTTTTTGTATCTTTCATCAGCAAAGGTGAAATTTGAGTAGAACGTCTTTGTCATTTTATCTCCTGCATGCATACAATTTGTTTTGCTTGAAGGATTTCCTTCATTCCTACATTGACGTGGAGGAGGCATTTCTCAAAGAGAAGGCAATGCTTATTTCTCAGCGGTTTTATGATTCCAAAAACCACACTAAAAAGCAACTGCACTCAGGTGGGTAGCGTCTTCATTTTTTGACACGTTTCAGCTATAAAGTTGAATTTGCGCCTGGTTTTGATTTTAGGAATACAAGATCTCAAAGCTGTTATTTCCGACAAAACAAGTATTAGATTTGGATTAAGCAGTTCAGCAACAGAAAACGCTACTGGTGAGACGTTCCTGTCTCAGGAGCTGGCTATAAATTTGCTGCAGGTTGGTTGCGTGTAATGATTCTTTTGTTTTTTGTGGCATAATTGTTGAATCCACCTTTAAAATCACATTTCCTTTTATGGGCTTGTTTGGGTAGATTGCATCGCAAGGTCGTTACTTCACTCTGTTACTTCAATCCTATTAAGTCCTGCAGAACCAAAATTTTGGTTCGCACATGTCGTCCGTAACTCGGCAGCCGATAGAGCTGTTCAAACCCTCTATAAATGTGGATAGTCACCTAGCTTCGATTAAAAAAAATTGGGAGCTTTTGGGTTTGAACTTGGAGGTGACGACACAACTGGGGCAGGTCAAGGGGTTTTTGGATGACGTCATTGAGCCCGAGAAAAAATTAACGAGGCATTTTTATTTCTTCTTCAAGAAAAAACTAGGTGAAAATCCGCATCTTTTGAGCCCTTGATTAGCCTTCTGGCGTTTGTGGTTGGCAAGTTATCGCTAAAAAATCGACACCGGTAATTAATTAATCCCCTGGACCCCAGCGGAGTAATCAAAACTAGGAGAGACAGTGTGGCTCCTTTGTGACGGAGCTCAGCAGGTTGGATGCCTGCAAGGATAGTAGGAATTTCCGCTGGTGTGGGACGCTGGCATCCAGTCACAGTTTGCAAGGCATCGTTGATCGTTTTTTTTTGATCTTGTATTAACAACTGTGGAGCGAAATAGTGCCATTGTAAATGCAAATATGTTTAAGCATTTTCCTGGCCTTTCGTTGTGCAAATCGTGAATTTGTGCGTATGATTTCAGTAATGAAACTACTGCTGTTGGTCTGGGTACCTTGTGATCCTTGCGGCCATTTAGCCAGTACCAGTGTGTTCGCTAGTGATGGTGGTTGCTTCATAGTATTTTTGCTGATCTATCTCTAGTAAATCTGTTCAGGAAACAAAGATGGGATTTGCTCGCTGCAAAACTTTATCGTCAACTTCGTCTCTTCCACCGAACGCAACAAGAATATTCTCGTTATTGCTGGAATATCTTTGCAAGCAGCACATCGAATATGCCATTGATCTTGCACTTCTAGCAATCCCACCTGCAGAACCTAAAGTATCTTTTTGTAATTAATTTGTTTTTTGGGTTTGTGTAATTAATGGTTTTACAGTTGATTTCTTTTCGTAGAATGAACCGAATATTTACTTCCTGGATGTCGTACAGCAAACAAATACCATTTTCCATTTGTTTGAAAAACAGTTCAGTGATACTCTCCGGCCTCTGGTTGGCGCATCTCCCCAGTACAGGTAGCGCTGCTTGCAATTGTGAAAGCAAGTCTACCATATTGCGTCTGGTTAATCGTAATTTATTGAGAACTGTTAAAGTCTTGTGTATTCATCACTTATCGTTGCAGACGTTGACAGATTTGGACCATTGTTGGTAACAAAATTCAAGGTGTTTAAAATAATTTGTTTTATATCATTGTTTCTGACTAGTGATTGCGTGCAACGGAAAAAGAAGGTTCGTGAACACATGGAGCTCCAGCTTGATAATGGCATCGATAAATGTTTGACGTGTGTGATTGGATGGATGAAGCACATTTTAAAAACTGATCAGAGAAAGTCGGATTTTTCAACTGACCAGCCTCCCGAAAAACAATACACGATTGCATGCCAGAATGTATGCATTTACAGTTTATTCACGTATTTCTGTGTGCTAAAGATACTGTCCCGTGCACTGCAATGTCGCGACAGCGTATGTCAAACAAAAACTTTATTGTTTAAGTTTCCTTCTTCAGGAAATGCATTTCACGCGTATGACAAATGTTTTATGCAGTCGCTTTAAAGATATGTTATGTTAAGAACGCATTCTTTGTGCGGAAATTTCAAAGTTGGACTTCACCTTCAGTTGTGCTTTGTTCATTTTACAGTGCTTGACTGTTTTTTGACGCTCAACGTAATCGTGCGACAGATCCTTTCATGGCGTTGTGTTCGCAGGTATGCAGGTACGTGAAGAAAGTTACAGAAGCAATCGGGAAGTCGCTCGATGGCAACAACGTTGATGCAGTTTTGAAGGAGTTTGGAACCAGGTTTCACAGGTAGCAGCTATCTTATTACATTTTGCGTTGTTTGTTAAATTTGCAACGTGCGTCTTGTACCCGTTCTCGTCGCGAATGTTTTGTGACATCCACAAAGTGCAATCAGACTTTGAAACTGAAATACTTTACACTAGAATGACCAGGATTTCAAACTACCTAGAACGGCCAAGTGTTTTTTTATGACGCATGACAACATTTTTACGTTTTGCTGCATTTTAATCAAAAATGAAAATCAACACGAAGATTTGCAAATGATGTCAGAAATAATTTTTTATTTCTGTGATGTCAGAAACAATTTCTTTTTTCTGTCACACTTGTTTGATCCAATGTAGACACACTTCTGTGGAACATTTCCTACAGATTACTTCTTTACAGGTTTAATATATCAGGGTCTTTCTGTTGCGGTGTTTGGGTGTTGAGCATGTCCTTCTGGTTTTGTGGGAGGTTCCTGTTCCCTTTCAGCTAGTTAATCACTTTGGTTGTTTGGTGATGTTCCACAAAACTCTTCAGCTACGCGTTGCATGTACTCGCGACGACTAATTCTCGAACTGCATATTCCTTTTATATATTATACAGCTCTTGGTAATTGCCGGACCAATCACTTTGCAAAAAAACATGGACAGGCCACTCTCAACTGTTGCCTTCTTTAAATGCTTCCTTGCCATCTGACCAACAACATCCACTCCTGCTTTGGCTTTGTTATAAAACAAAAGCAGTCTCTTGTTTCTTTTTAGTGTTGTTTTCTGACGAAACCGCTACGTCTGGGTGAAGTGTGCTCAGTGTGATAAAAGACTTCACTTTTTTGCATTGATAGCAAGTCAAAAATTACGTTTGTCAACAAGGTGGTAGTTTTAAAAAGTGTAGTTTCATGCAGTTGGAGGAAAGGTTGATAAGCTCAGTGTCAAATCTTGTCGATGACTGTTACTTTCATATGCTGATTTTTATACTTTCCAGGTTGATTTACGAACATCTTCAACAATATTATTTCACTTCAATGGGAGGTATGATGGCCATCTGTGACGTGAATGAGTATGGGTAAGTCGCGAGTTTTGTTGGTTATGTTTAATGTGCCAGCACAAGCTAATTTTGCAACCCAATATTATTAATACTTCAAATCAACGTGTGCAGTGAGGTTGCTGCACACCCCACCTTGTTTCTGAATTTGTGTTTACGAGAGAAACATCGCCAAACAACAGGGCACACTACGTTTCGCATCATTTGTTACTAAAATACTAAGGATACGAACCGTTTCAGTTCATAGTGAACACAAAGGAGTCTTCAAAAGTCTTAGAAACAGCAACGCCAAGAGCTACTAGTTCTAATGAAATCATGATCAGCGATTAGAAATCACCCTTCAGAAGTGAGCTCCTGGTGACATTACCCCTTGCTGGCCGATCGACCTGTCATTGCCATCAATCACTCATTGTCATTCCCGCTTTTTCTGTGGGGAGGGTTTTGGGGCAGTAGCCCTAGGAGTACTCGAAATACCTCACGGTCAACAGCAATCTCAGGTAGTTCTGTTGGATCCACACCAAGACGGGACCAAGCAAGGTCGGCGGTGTAGTCAGCTACCTCGTCCTTGGGCGAACTCTAGGCCGCTTTCCCATGGGTTTAGCCAGCAGGGCTTGCCTCGACAGCTTTGTGGTCTTTGAAAGCTCCCATTTTGTGACCACAGAGCGACAAAGCTCAAGCAAAACTGTTTACAAGTGCCGAAGTGGCACTCGAATTTTGGGTCAATGTGCCCAGTCACTTTATTGGGACCGGAGAAAAAATCCCAAGTGCCAATTAACCCGTTTTTTGAAAGGAAGCACACAAAAATCCGCATCTTGCGACGCCTTAATTGACGCGCCGAGTTACCGCTGAAATTCGGCGCAAAAGCTACTACAGTGGCTATCGCGGTCCTTAAAGGGTTGGAAATGTTGCTTCAGACGGACATTTCTACTGGGTTGTGTTCAGCTTATGCTGTTACCAGCATCCCAGGGTGTTTTGCCATTAAGAACCTTTGATAAGGAGGAGGTTGGAAGCAACAAAAGAGTTAATAACCCTGGGTTATGCGATGGCATTTCGCATCCTACTTACACATTCAGAATATGTTTGCGTAGCAACGACTTCTCATGCTCAAAACATAACAAAAGTTTACCTGCGGGCAAAATGGTTGACCGTAACTTGCCTTTTATAGGCCCTTTGCTAAATGCTGCAGTGGTTGCACGTCGTGCAAAATATATATCTTTCCATTTGTTGAAATTTTCAATAATCTCGTTTGTAGAAAATCAGCCCAACAGCTGAAGAACCCGTTCGTGTCGTCGCTGTTCGATAGTCTGCATTCTTTGTGCAATTTACTGGTTGTGGCACCGGAGAATCTTCGTCAGGTGAAGATATTGCATTTGACTTTAACGCAAAATGTGCCTTTTCTATTTTTAATATAAGAAAGGAATCTCAAATTGTGGAAAAGAACATTTTGACGAACATTTTACCTGAGGCGTTAACTGGATTACCTTTTAGCAAAATTGTCTCCTGGCCCATATCACGTATCCTTACACTTGCCGTGATAATCCTGCAACGTTTTTGTAAGTGGCTTGTTTTTTTTCTGCAGGTTTGCTCAGGAGACCAGTTCGCAAATTTAGAGCGGACAGTTCTTCATACTTTCGTTCAACTGAGAGCGGATTACAGATCGGCGCGACTGGCAAAACATTTTTCTTGATGAGGTTGTTTGCTGCGGGGCATTCCCGGTTCAAAAGAGCGGTCGTAAACGCTTATGTTTTGCTCATACATCTTGAGTGTTAGTGACGCAGACAGCGCTCACAGCTCTCATTCTCGGCTCATCTGAAGCATACGCAGCAAAGAAGTATACTAATGAGTTTGACTGCCTCTTCATTTTTTTCAGCCAAGTGTTGTAAAGCTCCTGTTTTACTGAATCAATTTTGAGTAGCTATTTGCTTGAACAATGCAAAAGCCTCGGTTAGGGTTTTCGAAATATTTGCCGCTGACATCGAACAAGTTATGTTATAAGAAGGCGATTATCTGGACACGGCATGTGTCTGAACACCGGCAAAGGTCACAGAGTAATCCATTTGTACTTCCGAGCTAAGCTCTTAAATCTTAGTGTGTTTGACTTCTAGTGTGTTGCTCATCAGTTGCTTGTAGCTCTGACTGACATCTATCGTATTGACACATGTGCTCATATTGATTTAAAAGGAGGCAATTCGATAGATGAAGGCAAATGGTAATCTTTGTCGTTAAAGAAACTTCCGTGACTCACATTCCAGGATTCAAGGAAGTTATTTTTTCTAGCAAAAGTTTCCTGGCACTTTATGGTCAAGTGCCATAGTAGAAAATTTCAAAAGTTTTTATTTTCAAAGCAAAAATTTTTGTTTTCCGCTAAAAGTCTATTCTAATCAGTTAGCTGTGCTCAACTCAAATGCTTCATTCCACCAACTTACCCGCTTGCAACTTCTGGCCAAGTCTTTACTCGAAGTCACTTGCGTTCTTGACTCTCTTTATCAAATTGTGACAAATGTAAGATTTTCGTGTGTTGTACGAAGTTTAATATTTGCGCTCTTGAAGCTGGGCGTTGATTTGCCCGGATCAAGATCTGATACATAATCTGGGTTTTTACATTACTTTGCTGTAGATGGCAGTGATCGAATGCTGAAACGTAGATGAATATGTTTTTTTCATCTTGGGACTGCTTTTTGAGAAAGAGTTTGTTTAGCGGCGTTTTTTGAATATAAACTATGTTCTCGCTTCTTTACCAGACTTTTTGATGAGTTGACTGCGGCACTTTTTGATCGTGAGCGTAACACGTAGCAGGCGATGATGCCCGTTGATCGGCAAATATTTGCTCTTATGCTTTGGCCGTACAGGCTACCAACGTGTTCAGTTATGCTTGCAAAACGCTTCACCTGTGAGATGGCCAGGTTTGTTTTTGCTGAATGACAAGCTGCATGTTGCATTTATTTAGTAAGGTGCAATCAGTGTTGTGTATTACGGCTTCAGCGTCTGTTTTCTTATATCGAATAAATTCAAGTACCGATTTCCGGGACATGTTCCTCATTTCTGGCTGTTACTTCACTTTGATCTCAGCCGCAGAAGTAGCAGATTTAAATTGCAAGAAGGTTGAAGCATGTTAGTGTGTAAATTTAAGTGCAGCAAGCAACTTCCAGAATGCCACTTGCTTTTAACGTTCCAATTTAGTCATATGTCTGGGTGCTGATGATGAACCCTGATTAAGGAAAAGGTGCCAGCAGGGTAAAACACACGATTAATGAACATAAACCCAGGTACAATGGCTAAGTATTGTGCGCGATGGGTTGTCGTTGGTGGCTTTTGAGTTTTGGCCGTAATTATTGTCGTCGACATTTGCAGTTATAGGCAGCATAAGACTCAAGCAGTGATCATGAATCTTGTACCTGAGATCCTTAAACAAACAGGCTGTTATTTTATGGTTTGGTTTCGTGAGCAGCCCATTCCAACTGTATGACAGTCTTTTCTGCACTTTTGTATTTTGTTTTTTTCGGTTTCGGTCGATCGTGCACGTTTAGTTTTACACTTTCGTTTGAATAAATAACTCGCGCATTGTAGAAGTCAGTTGCACTGTCCTATGTAATTGTGCTTTGAATGCGCTTGACAGTTAGCGCTCCCCGTGACTTTTTCGTCATCGTACAGCCTTCTGATTCACTCCAATCTTTTTCGCTGGAGGGTCTGCAAATTCCCGTTAACTTCCATCGTACTGTTTACACAAGTTCACTTGTATTTATATATTCGCGTCTTTGGAGTCGGTGTTTGAACATGATTTTTGCTTGTTACCTCACCGGAGCCGTTCAAGCCCAACCTACCGCATTGACATCCTCCGGACACTTCTCCGTCCAATTGCTTTTCGTAATATTTTGACCCGACAGATTCTGTTATTAATCACTTCCAAATGCTATAGTTTGTTGGTGATTAAGGATTACCAACAGTTCAGTGACATGATTGATGCACTCGGACTAAAATTGTAACGTTAGTTTGCATACTTCGATTTCAATCTTCTCCTGAAGTTGTTACATAGGATTTGTATTCTCCTGAAGTTGTTACATTTGTGTGTAAAATCGACTAACCGGTGTTGATGGTTCTCCCGATATGCAGTGAATCTTATGAAGCCCGCATTTGTGAATTATTTTTGCGTAAGGTTGCGTTTTCCATGTTTGTGTCCCAGGTTGAATTGTAAAATATAGGCTCTTACTGAAGTTGTTGAAAAATCAGTTGTAATTTCAACGATGGATACTTTCCGTGAATGGAAGGATTGGCTTGTGAGAGTTAATAATCCCAATCCAATGGAGATGTGGGAAAACCAGCCTACCTACTTGATGGCCAACTTGTTATACATCACAATGGCAATCTTAGCTTTAAAATCTGCTGTGCGTAACGGTGGTTGGAAAAGCAGGTACATTTCTTTTAGTATGGAGTGGACTGGTGGTAAGAATGTGAATTTAAAAGCAACATTATGTGACTCAAATGTGACATTTGTGACGTTTTTCCTGAAAAAGTCAGTATTTTGTCATGAAATTTGCTGTTTGCAGGCCCGTAACCAGCTTGCGGTACCAGGAGGGGCAAAGAGTTTTTTGAGAGGGGCCCAAATTTTTTGAACTATGTCCAATATTTTAAAACTGCCCAACACATTTTTCCAGAGGGGGCGAAAAATTGAAGCCCCCCCTGCGCTCCCATGGATGGTTACGGGCCTGGCTGTTTGCTGTCTTTGTTATGAGGAGTTTCAATAATTTCACAAAATTCGTACAGCCATGGTGGCTATCAAAGTAAAAGCGGTGTTTTTTTGGTGTTACTGCCACGCAACGTAGGTTTCACCTGAGTGGTGAGCCGCCCTACTGAAGCACGTGTGTCAGTGGGATCCACTCGTAATACATATGTTTGTGTTGTTAGGTACACGTACACATGGTTCGCTGCATTGCTGCACGGCATTGTAACTGAAGTTATTGTCTATCACCTGCCAGATGTTAACAACTTTTGGCACAGTCAAACTTCTATTATCTTCGTTGGACAAAGATTTCCACTCTACATTGTTTTGTTTTATCCTGCAACGGTACGTGCTTTAGAAAGCCTGTCGGTAATCTGTTTGTAAGCGTAAAAACAGCGCTGATCTTCAAAATGCTTAAAATGAAAACACATAACTTCGCCTTTGCTGAATTTCGTGAAAACAGCGGCATTCTCGCAGTTTAGTTCCGAAAAACATGTTTTCGACGACAGCGATCTCGATTCAACTTGCTGATGTAATGAAAAATTTCCTGGTTGTGGCCTGGTGTGCATTCGAAAGCTGCTTCATCCCGAAATGACGAGAATCTGAACTGTCTGCTTTCGATTCGTGTATTAGCATGTGACAAAGATAAAATTGCAAAGACAAACAGTGCATGCAGACAATACAATTGTAGAGGTGTGTCGTATCGATTTGAAAGCTGTGGACTTGTGCTGGACAACTGATTAGATTCTAATCCAGTAGGATTCTTTTCTGTCTCAATATGTTGTTGGCTCTCCGACTCAATGCACATCTTAAGTTTACGTGTTTCTCTTATGTACCAGCATACCACCGAATATCTGGACTACGACTGAGATATGGTCAACTCGGGCTTTGTATTTTTACCTTTTTTAAGCTGCTGTTGTTCTACGTTTTATGTTTCGATGGCTTCGCCAGTGGCTTCTCAGCATCTTTAAACGATATTCGTATTATGCCTGGCGTGTGTTTGCTGAAAACTTCATGGCGATGCAACCTTTCTTCTTCCAGGTGACACATGCTTGCATCGCTGCTGAAAAGCTGAAGCTTCCTGCCTGGGTGGAACCATTTGCCGTCGGCTTGTTTGATGTCCTTTTGGACTTTCCATACGACATCATGGGAATAAAGGTTGGTTGAAATTGAAATATTCATTTCGTTTTTAACGTAAATGCTTGTGTGACCCAGCGTATTCGATCACGAATAATCGCGTGAGATTATAAATTCAAAATATATATACATATATATATATTGAATTTATAACCTATATATTTATAATGTATATATTTCACGAAGAACTTGCGTGTAGCAGGACAGGTGCTTGCTTGCTTGTGTTGGACGAAAAGCATAGAAATTGTTTCATTAAAACAGTGGTTCCCAACCTTTTTTGATGCATTCCTCCCTTTGCTCATTTTGGAACTTTTCATTCCTCTCCTACGGAATTTTATTCTTTCTTCTGTTCGGGTTCGTAGGCTAATATTAACTACAACTGGAACAATGTTCTTTATTGAAGACAATAGCTTGTTTCAGCGTGGTCCAACTACTTTTGACCTTCGGGCCGTTTCACAAAAACGTGACAACTCGGGGGCCATTCCAACAAAATCATGTATATAACAACAGATTCAAAATATTTAAAACTGAAAGGGAAGATAAGTGAGTGCGTCATTGAAATTGTTACATAATAGCACATAGCAATTTACTACCAATCTTTCTCAGCGGGATGCCTGTGGTTGAGATTTCCCTGACACTATCGCTCCTTTAATACCAGTGAGTGATGGTGGTAACAAGTCTGAGACTGTCATTTGGGGTTTCGTCTGCCATTCGATTTGTGTTTTTAGGTTTGACTTGCTTCATCGCAGTAATGTACCCTCACACAAGTATCTGCTTCCAAATATCAAGAGCATTTTTTAGAGCGAAGTCTTTCTGTTTGAGAAATCTATCTTTGATGACTAGTGTCTGGAAGCTCTCTACAGTCTGTAATACCGTTAGTATTGTACATTTTTATCAAAAGATGTTATGCCTGTTCCAATTAAAATTACCTATTGCAGGTATGGGCAATTGCTTTGGTTCGAGGGCCACTCTGAGAAGGCCGTGTTTAGCGGATAGACAGACATATTTATTTATTGGTACTGAGTTCATTGCGCCAGATGTGCTCTTCAAGACAACGAACGCCGTTGCGCTGAAAAAACACAGAGGTTGGGTCATCGATCGTTAGGTCACCGAAACAACACAGAGGTTATCCAGACATGTGCTCCAGCGGAGGGTTAGTGGCGTGCCGGGCCTTCTAATTTGATTGTAAAATAAANAAATTAAACAAAATAGTGCACAGAAAAGGTAGCATTCATTGTTCTTGTGCAAATGCACTTTATCCAGCGCAAGCAATTCAGTGAGGCTAATATAACCTCATACGCTTTTCTACATACTTCAGATTTGAAGATTTTTTCTTGAATGCTTCTGAAGGCCACTGAAAACGCTGTGGCGGGCCACATGCGGCCCGCGGGTCTGTAGTTGGACCACACTGACTTGATTAATAAAAGTGAGACAAAAACTATATGTTGTTAAATAATGGCAATAAACTTTGTCAAGAAAAACGTGTGATTGTCCACTAAAGAACCATATATAAAGTGATTTGACCAATTGGAAGAGCCAACGTCAGCTTAAAAAAGAAGTGCAACACTTACAATGAATTCGTAGCTTAACTATAAATTGAAATTCTTCCCCTAAACTCATGAAATTCCTTCCTGGAGAGGAATTCCTCTCCGGTTGGGAACCACTGATCTATTGGATTGTTATACCATTAATGATACCTGCTTGGTTAGATGCTTAAGTGCATTCCAAGTTTTCTGAGTGAATCTTCGACTTTTCCCCAGTTAAACTTGCTGCTTGTTTGAAACCACCAAACTGATCTAATTATCGTACAATAATGGATTATTGAAAAGACGCAACAACGCCACAACCCACAACGTGCGATCTGAGCAGGCGCAGATTTCCCATTAGGCTAAAAAGGCTAAGGTTCCCGATTTCGGGGGTCCCCAAAATTTGGGAGTACGGACAATTTCCAGCATTTCTGTGAGCAATTATATTTATATTTTTGTTTTGATTCAACGCACGTTTTTTTACTATGCCCCTAGCAAAAGATCTCTATTAGAATGAGCGCGAAAGATTCAAGCGAAGAATGACGATGAGCATTCTTTTTTTACGGCGTTGAGAATTGGTGATTGTTACGTATAATGTGTGAAACAAAACGCCTGAATCCATTTTTCAGATTACACGAGGTCAATGATGTACTCAACAAAAATGTAACGTGAGTGTGGTCAGATAACTTCACCGCTGCCCTTTTCGTTAGTTTCATTGTGACTATTTTTGTTCCTGATATCGAGGGAATTCAGAATAAAGCAATGAATTGGAACAACTTGTTCAGTAAATGTAACGAGCACGTGTAGTGCCAATTTGCATGACATCAGTCGTCGCAAACCTTCCAGAAGGACCCCCAATTTGAAATAGCTTAGGGCTCCGAAAAGGAAAATTCGCCTCTGGATCTGAGTCATCGCAAAAATGACGTTTGAACCTTTTCAGCCACTTTGTTGAAATTGTGTAATAGGGGAGGAATGAAAAGTTCCAAAATGAGCCAAGGGAGGAATGCATCAAAAAAGATTGGGAACCACTGCTCTAAATCTTGTCTGGTTGCGCGAAAACATCAGACGGGTTTGTTAGCGTCTCGAATCAGATTTGTGATGATGAAAAAGCCGATTCTTGGTTTTTGTGCCTTTAAAAGCTGCTTCGCCTCGAACTGGCGGTACATCGGAACTGTCTGTTGCCGACAATATATTTTTTTCTTCTTTGAGTTAGTTTCATACCTTTCCGTTTTCACCGTAGCTGTTATGGTGGACCTGGCACGACACGGACCCAAATCTTGAAGACCGTCATTACTGGGTTCCTTGGACTAGCTACTTTTTTCACATGTCATTTCACAGGTAGGACTTCTAAAATGCATTGCGAATTTTATGTAAGCGAGGTTAACTACTCTACAACTGTGTGTTAAAGTGCCAAAGTCTTGCACGGCCCGGAACTCTGTTTCAACTGCTTTGATGCCGTCATAAGAACTCTGTCGCTGAAGTCGACAGTGCCCATATTGAAACTGTTAAATGTGCTCCGTATTGTGCATAGTTCGAACAATGGGTGGTTTTATTACAGATAAGTAATTCGCAGACTTTTGCTAAATTACTTGAAAAGTTAAAAAATTTTGTGCTCTCTTGCGATTGGTATATGTGGTCTGAAATATTCGTCATAATAACACAAAATATGAAATAAAAACTTGTCTCTTATAAGAATCTTCCTTAAACACCCTGCATTTTTAAACATGAAATACCGGTGTCTGATGTCGAAGCAATATAGGTGTTTGAGAAGTGGTCGCAGTGTGTGTTTAGCAGAAATGTAACAAAAACTACTTTTTGACTGTAACAAGATGGTGTTCCAGCTCGGACAACACTGGTATTCTGACAGCAAAAGTTTTTCTTGATCCGAAACCCGTGTCTCGATGCTTGAATGCTGCCGTGTATTTTTGATGTTTGGAGATTTTAAGTGCTGAAACCTTCACGTTATTTTTGAAAATTTGTGCATGAACAAAACACATGCGTGTGTTCCCACTTCATATCCTGGTACGTCCTCAATGAGGCTGAAGCTATGCTGTAGAACAGGAAAGACAAAAGGACACAGTTGGCCCTACAGTGAAGTTGCTAAATGTTCAGGTGAAGAGCATCCACTGTTGCCGCAGTACATTCAATGAGGATCTGCGCGCCGTAGGATCGAAAAGTTGTGTAATTGTGATGAATCGCGTTTATGGGGCGCCGTTCGTAAAAGTATTATATCTGACAGATTTAGCACAAAAACTGCTATCTCTGCGCATATTTAGCTATCTCTGCGCGCATTTAGCTATCTCTG
>JGI24022J15233_10004508_pt1 | contig 14410 bp, 6 predicted proteins | sample Ectturendosymbi2_FD_15233 | JGI IMG/M metagenome (IMG submission 15233) | reverse complement strand
AAATATAAACTCTGTAATATCTTTGTGTCTGATCCTTTGTTGGGAAAGAATTCCTTTCGATAGACAGTGTTTTGGCGTTTTTTTTTTATTTTTTATGCAACTTCGCAAGACTTTGTTCTGTTCCGAAACTTCGCAAGACTTTGTTCTGTTCAAATTTGTTCTGTTCCGAAACTTCGCAAGACTTTGTTCTGTTCAAATTTGTTCTGTTCCGAAACCGGCAGCATTTCGGAAATTAACTAAAACTCATGAAAGTTTGGGAAAAAACGCGTGGGCTATGTTTTTATGTAAACCGATTGCCTTTCACTTTTTTGATCGATTCCAAAACACGTTCTTGTAGAAAATCCGTTTTAAACCATTACTTTTAAATGCAATATTTATCAAATTCTAGCACTTGTTTCAGGTATGTGTATTCCATGCAAAGCAAATTGGTTAACACCAAAACGTTTAAAATTTGTGTATAATTTTGTTGATGATCGCCGGATTTGTGCCATTCGAAAAAACGTTCACCACTATCTCTTGGTTTCACGGGGAGAGAGCATATGACATTTTATGCATCAGAATGTTGAAAACGTCTATTTGCAACCTCACGCGTTTTGCAGCCGCAGTGGATGTTCTCACGAAAATACATCCAGAACAAAACCTGCAGTCAGTCTGACAAAATATTCAAGAAATAGTTATGGAAGAGACAATACCTTTACCTGAACCTTGAAGAATATCGACATTTTTGCTTTAAATTTGAAAATTTTACCATTGCCAAAAACCTTTTTTATCTAAAACCCTAAAAAAATCCTTGCTTCAAATTTACAAGCTTTTACAAGTTGTCAAATTGTGGCAAACTTATTCAAAGTCCCCCTTATGGTGCTGCTTGTACGCAGGGTGACGAGATGGGGATGTTTATAGCCTTTCTAATGTTTCGATCATGACCGAGCTATGTAAACAAATGACTCGCGATTTTCAATGGCTGTGTTTAAATTTTATGCGGTTTTCTCCACGCGAACTGACTTATGCAAAAGGGTGTGAAGCACAGGGTTTTTTTAAGGTGTTTTAAGGACCTGACTCGGGTCCCTAGAATTGAAAATCGGGTCCCTAGAATCAGAGAAAATCATCATTGAGTCCCTAGAATTAGAGAAAATCGGGTCCATATAATCAGAGAAATCCGGTCCCTACAGGTCCATACCGGGTACCTAATATTTTCCTTAAAAAAACCTGGTGAAGCATCTTTGCATTTACGTTTTTTGCACATTTTGTTGAAACAGGACTATAACAACGCAGATCTTGTTTCTGCGTATAATGTTTGATAGAATTTAGTAATGTCTGCACTGTTCACAATATTTCTAAAGCTGAGCTCGTAAAAGCAGATTGAATTTCCTGCTGCGGCATTAATTTATAGAACTATAGTAAAAAAAGTTGCCGCCGAGCTGAACGACTTTGTTCAAGAAGGTTATTTTTGTTTGTGTCGGATATTCGAGAGTGATCCTCAAGAGGACCAAATCACTGTTCAACAGCAATTTTGGGCTTGTAACAACAACTTTTTACGTAGTTAGTAGTTTTATTCTTAGTTTCACAAATGTATCTTTTTTTGCAACCTATCAAGCGTTTGACATTGACATGTGCGTTCTGTCCTGTTACAAACTGTGTAACTGAAGGGTGAGGGCTCCCTAAAATTTCGAGTGATTGTACAGACTTGATTTTAACCACGGAGTTCTTTCTGCATCCTAGTTGAAGTTACAAGTTACCTTAGTTAAAACTATACATCTGGAAAACCTGAAAACTTTGTCAGGTGCAAAAGCAAAAACATAGTCATTCAATTTAACTTCCAACGCGTCTAACTACGCTGGCAAAAGGTAAGTCTTCACAATTTATGCAGCATTATTCTTACTTCTCATGTGACAGACTGATGCGCAATAAACTGATACTAACTCAAAATGATAACAAAACTTAACTTTTCATTTTATGCATTTCTTAAGAAACTGGATAGCATTTCTTGTAAAGTAACAACGATATTCATAATGTTTTACCAAACACTTTTGTAACAAAACTTAAGCAGAGTATTTGCAAATTTCAAAGTTAAACTTTTCCTTAACAAAGAGCAACTTTTTCATCCGAAAAGGCGGAAAAAGTTGGCGTTCTTAGCGAATTTTTTAGTTTGTTTTGAATAATTTCAACGGTGAGAAAGAGCATTTTTCGACGACGAAAATACACTTGTTGACGTGACATATGTCCTGAGTCCAGACTCAAAGGACTTCAGCAGCGTTCTACTTGCAGGACGTGACATGTTCAAATTTTTTCATTCTCATTCCTACTTGCGTTAATTTTGTGACACGTTGGAAGCCACGTTGACTTGTGCGCAAACGTTTATTGATTTATTTCACTGGGGTCAGACGTTCCAGACTTTCTTGCCGCATGTTTTATAACAACTTTCCACTGTGAAAGTTATATGCATGAAAACGCTGGCGTGGCTGAGACTGGTGTAAGCGCTAACATCACATAAAGAAACAAAACACGAAAGTTATGATTGACAGTTATTTGCAATTAACCGCCAACTGAGTTTTTGCTGCTGCGCGAATATTCAGAGGTAAATCACAGGAAAACAAGCACAAGACCATAAAATTATAAGTTTCTTACAAACAAAGCTTCGAGTTGTCGTCACTCAACATCGGCCTGGATTTGCTGGTTGGGCGGATTACCGTTTAAAGAGGTTCCTTCTTTTACACTGCAGATAGTTGTGAATTTTATTCTACCGTTTTCATTCGATTGTAAGTCGCCCTTGATTATAAGCCGCCTTTGAACATACGTTATCTAAGCCTCTGAGATACATTCGCGTACAAGCAAATTTAGCGTTTTTGGCAACCCTGGTAACGATTTTTTACACCACTACAACTGCATTCCGTTCGTCATGATCCCTCCTGTGACGGATGTGCACGTGATGTTTAAAAGAATAGAATCCGGATAATTTGGTAGACTAAATGCAGCCAACGAAAGACTGAGCGTCATCTGTACCTTTTGATAAGGCAAATGAATAAAAAATGTAAGCCGCCCTTGATGATTATATAAGCCGCACGAAATGATGAAAAAAATTCATAAGCGGCTTACTATCGAATGAATACGGTACTTATTTTCAGTTATGTTAATTAGAATGGACCTTAAGTTCAAAGCATACAAGTCAACATTTTGTGCATGTGGTATGTACTGTATGTATATAAATATATAATTTGGTGGGTGTAACAGCAGGTAGTTGTGGAAATGTTCTGATCAACCTAAAGCGTCTTCAACGTAATAAAACTCAATTCATGTAATATGCTGTTACTTGTCACTGAGAGTATTCATGTGTCTTGTGTTGATAAGACTGATGTTAATGAAAGAATGTTTGCTGAATAAGTTGCATATGTACTAATTAGGATCAGTGAGTGGTAACGAGTGTATAAGTTCTTTTAACTTTGTGCTATCCGAACAAAGGGATTGTGAAACTGGAAACGTTGAAAACTTGCATTGTCAGTCTCAAGAAACTGGTATACAATGAATGTTTTTCTAAATATTTCAGTTTAGTTCAAGATATTCTCGCTATAATTGTTATCGAATCTCGGAGTGAAAGCAGGGGCGTGTACTGGTCGTTAGTGATTTGCAACAGTTTTACTTATTCAAAACTAAGGTAATTATTTTGTTTTGTACTGAGCTTTAATTAAATCACTAAATTTTTGACTAATGGGCGCAAACAACCATTTTATGAATATGCTATCATCCCAATCAAATGTATAAGTAACACCAGCTTGTTTTTCTAACATTGTTACAACTTCACAGTCAAAGATCAACGGCGAATCATCACAGCATTTAAAGCAGTAATCCAAACAATTTTGGTTACCCATGCAGTAATATACCAACGTAGGCCTATAGGAATTCACATTGGTTATATGCATAAATCCACTGCAGTAATGCCTATGGCTGCATTGTATAAAATGGAGAGAAATCCCACAACACTTTCAAGATGAACATTTTTGACTTGTTTAATGCGAAAGAATCTTCAAAAACCAGAACTGATAATGTATATTTCAGCATAGGTTTAGCATTGTTTCCTGTACCCCAACGTATGTAGCATTCCCTGCCGCTCCGAGGATTACTGCATTCTGCGAATGATGTCGTCAGTACAGGTAGTGTTGAAAGAATTTCTTCTTGTTTCTGGCATTCAACAAATTCTGAATGCAAGCCCGAACAAAGTTCAAAACCTTTTTTTTCACGCAAGAGCTATAAAATAATTTCATTGAAGATTCATCTTTCTGAAGTGAAATGCAACGTCCTTTTCTAGCTCGGTGTTTTTATTAACCTCTTCTTGTCCCAAGCCTCACTTTCATTTTCAAAAATATTGTAAACCCCGAGCAAGGGCGTACGCAATGGGGTGGGGGTGGTGTTAAACCCCCCTTGAGCTTGATATTTTACCAACACTTTATTACCTGCGCAAAGGAGATTAATTGTTTTCACATACTTTTTGCTTGTTAATTTGTCGACTTAATGCAAGTACTACGGAATGATGTTGCATGCAAATTTCAAGGAACATTGCAAATGGGCCAAAAAATCATAATTAGGTTTTGGTGGGAATCGGGGTTATCGTCTGCGTCCAGAAACCATCTCACTACTTTTTGTAGACCTTTCGTCCCAAGGGCGTACGCAAGGGAGGGGGTTTGGGGTTAATCCCCCCTTGAGTTTGATGTGTTGCAAAAACTTCATTACCTGCACACAGGAGATTGATTGTTTTTGCATTTTTTTGCTTGTTAATTTGTCGCCTTAATGCAAATACCACGGAATGATATTGTAATGCAATTTTCAAGGAACATTGTCAATGGGCTAAAAATTAATAATTAGGTTTTGGTGGGAATCTGGGTTATCTTCTGCATACAGGACCCATCTCCCCATTTTTGCGGACATTTCGTCCACTACGCATGTTTAAGATTGTGTTCCGCGATAGTTCACTTTATCCCAAACAATTGTCTTTATTTTGTCTGCTATGACTGATCAGCGCATGCGCTGGCCACGACCGCATTGGCTACATCATACCAATTTCTCTAACATGATAGAACTGTTGCACGAGCTCGAAAGTGGTAGTTCTTAACACAGAAGCATCCAGGCATTTGATAATATTTCAGCAAGGAAAAAGAAAAACTAAAAGTTTGCTGGACTTCTATACAAAAAAACGAAAGTTTTCTTGCGTACTATATGCGCATCCTCAATTTTTGTGTATAGTTTAGCAAGATTCGATCTTGCAGACCGGGGTGTGCGCCAGCCAGTCCAGCCGTGAACCTTCTATGCTCGACTGTTCGTATTCTACGAGACATAAGTGCAGCCTGCAGCCTCATTTTGCAGTTGTAAATTGCTCTGATGGAGTGATGAGTGTGTTTTACATCCCTGTTTTAACGCACAGCCTGATATTTTTGCAAGTATGAACTGCGTGTCAAAGCGTTGAGTGTCTTTTCCTCTGATATCCTAACTTGGAGCGCTCATAGTTTATATTCAGTGCAATGACGTATAAAATAAAGAGAGCGCGTGCAGAATAATACGCATATTGTGTCAACAAACTTCGTCAAAACGTTGGCTTGGAAACATGAATATGACGCAAAATTGTGACGTCACAAACAGCGCACTGCAAATACAAATGACCACCATGTACCACGCAATGAACCCCCATGAAACTTTTCTGCGTACGCCACTGACCCCAAAATAACCCACCAGGGTCTGCACTGCCGAAATGTTTACATTTTACTAATATTTCACTGAGATGTAAATCGAAGAGCTGCAAAAGGTCATCCAATGCGTTTGTTACTCGAAAGCGCTCAAAACTTTATTCAGTACATTTTTTTCTCATTCAATTAAAAGGTTTCTACCTTAGGGTTTATGAATACATTTGCATAATTGAATTACGTATTCCTGATCAATTTAAGTGGCTATAAAAGCCACCACACAACGCCTCATTTAATCTGAACCCATATGCCTCGCCAAAATGTTGTCACGCCTCAGTGGTGGAGCGTGAGACCCACATTGAGCAACTGTGTTCTTGATTAAGCCAAAGGCAACTAGCTTGAAACTTAATGTAGTGATAAACCATTACAGCAAGCGAAACTACATTTGGAGTGTCTCTCTGCTGTTGCCATGATGGTAAAAATTTGTTTGCAAAGAAAACTCGTCTGTCTCCATATGTCAAACTTGGTGTAATAAAGACCATTGTAAGAACAATGGACGAGTACACTTTATTAGCAGGTTTGACTCACAAATATGAAGTCAATCCAACCATAAGTCAAACGAAAATGAAGGAAGGATTCTCGTAAAGAAATGCAATTACAGCATTCCTTTTAAAACTTTTTTTCCAGAGAACCTTCGGCCAGTCAGCGTCAAACAAGAAGAAAGATTTCGTACAGGCATTCATGCTATGAAAGCGATCTGTCAAAGACGTGAGAAAAGATAAGGATGGCCATTCTCAGTTGCTAAATCATGATGATCTTAGTAATGCGAATGAGATTCAATCTGTGTTCAACCATGCGTTTGAATGCCTCAGCACCATAACCTTCGTCAAACGGAGGAGTTAATTAGAATGGACCTCAAAATCAAGGTATACAAAACAACATTTTGTGCGTGTGGTTTATATGTATGTATCTAAATATATAATTTGCTGGGCGTCAAAAGGAGACCGCGGTTTTTATTACAAGGCGTTGCTAAACATTCCAATGAAATTTATCAGTTCTGGTCTGCGTTGATTTGAATACAAGCTGTGTTGAAAACAATTAAGCGGCGAGATCGAGTTGATGTTTGCTTCAAACGTGTTTCAGAGCGTCTTGGGACAGCCACAGTAGCCAACTTCGCTGCTTAGGATTTATAGGATTTAGTTTCAAGGGTTGGCTAATCTTACATTGGTGTACGCTTACTGCATAACAACGATAGCGAAAATAGTTTTAACAAATAGGATTAGCATTTCCAAGAAGATTAGTTTTGCTTTCGATGGTTGGTTTAGGCTGAAAAAAGTCTTTCCCTTGACGATAGCGTTTGATCCTTGGATTTATATTCATGTACATAAGTGCAGGCTAGGTATTTGAGCAAAGTCTCAAACTATGTGCATATATTCTTAGCGCATTTAAACTTATCGATCAGTGTCAGATTAAGCCCTTCTCTGCTTTTTGCCACAGACTGGTCTGATTGCTCACTGCTGCCGGTCCGATTCGCTTGGTTAGATCGTGATTGACAGAGGGAAACCGCTCAGCCTGTAAGTCTTTGTTTTGGGACGAATTAGCGGCAAACAAAAATTTCACACTTGAACAGCTTTATTTGTAGCTCAACTGCCGCCCGAGCTTGATGATTCGATAAATCTAGCTGAGCAAGAGAAGCGTGTCGAAGATGGGTTGGACAGTTGTGGCGATAAAGCGAAGTTGTTTTGCCTACTTGCCTTGTGAAACCAACATTTAATCTTTTCAATCTTTGCTCCTCACGTGAGCGGGTTTAATTACTTGCGATTGTTATTACTGTTGTCGAGGTCATCAAAATGCTTCCCAATAAAACAACAAAAATCAATGTAAGAAAAGTAGTTTTATTACTGAACAAAGCAAGCTTTTCTTACAAAGAATTTCAATTAGTGTATTCAAAGAATTGCTATTTGGCAGATCGGAACCCTTAAAATTTTGAGTCAAAATAAAGTTAAACTTCCAGGTGGCTTAAATATAAACTGATATACGTGAAAAGTTTACCCGTAAAACCTCTCGTAGATAAAGTCATACTCACGCAACACACGTAAAGTGCGTTTTTTCCCTTTCAAAAAAACTAAAAAAGTGGTCTAGATATTCAACTACAACGTAATCACCCCTTGTCAACAAAATTTATTGGGAATATTCATCCTACGCAATGTTTTTCTTTTGCAGCTTTTTTATTTGCAACGGCGTAAGAAAACGCTTGGAGAAACTTAAAGCAACTGTAAACAATGAATTATAATTTTTTCAAACGAGTTCTTCACGACAGTCATTGGACAGTGTTACCACAACTGACCTTTTTCCGTTAGTTGTAACGAAAAAGCAAACTGTACAACAATTCTCTAAAAATTTGCCTGCTTTGCAAAGCATTTTTGTAGGCTAAAATTTTCCTCCTGATGGCTTTTCCGTTGAATGATTGCTTTTGCTTGCCATTCAGGTCTGAAATGTTGCCAGTGGTTTCACGTTTCGCGATGTGCTGATGCCAGCAAAAGGTAAATGAAAGGACACGAAAGATTCGAAGTTTGATTGCCATGTTTAGGTTCCACCAAAGTCGTCCTGCCAGGGCTCACGAAGGCGTGATGCCTTTGAAACTGTGTTCATAAGTGTCCTGCAATATTGCAGCATAAAGTGAATCCGACACAATTACATCAATGTTTCCTTTGAAGTGACGTATTATCCAGGGAAAAGTTTTTCCCCGCTAGTTGGGTTACACACGAGGGTGACGTCAGCATGGGATCCCCTGACAAGGGCCCCTGTTTTCTATTCGTGTTATCTATTTTATACAGGGATTACTCATTTATATCACTGCAGTTGTGGTACGCGGTTGTGGCTCTCACGTCGCGTGTAATGTTTGCTAGCACCTACAGAAAATTCTGGCGGCAACCGTGGTCTCATATTTGTCGTTATTGCCAGTGAGAAGACATGCTTGTGCCCAACCGTGTCCCAGTGAAGTCGTGAAAAGCTATACGAGGTAAACGTTTGAAGTGTGTTTGGTTTCATAGAGATGGCGTAAGACTTATGCCGAAAGTCTACTTGGGGCTGATAAGTGTGAAGTTGATTTTGCCATGAGAGCTTTGTTCTGCTACAGTTTAAAGCAAAACACAAAGCCCTGTGCTTTTTCTCCAAAGCTTTTTGAAAGTATACGGAATACTGTACTTGTGCTTGCGCATACTTTCGACTGCGTTCCTGATTGTACTTTTTTCGTTCAGAGCCATTCTTTGGCAGGCGCTTCTTTCATTATAACCACTTCCCTACACTTTGCAACGTTCCTATAACAAAGGTTTATCATAGCCGAGAGTCAAGACGTTGCATTGCTTGCTCCGCGCTTTTATCACACGCAGTAATGCAGGCAGGCGCATTAAGGGAATAAAGATTTTCAGAGATGATGCTTACGTAGACAAAACCTAGCTGGTATGCGGCAAGCGCCAGGCTGTTGCATCAGGCTAGTTTTCGTGTGTATTGCAATCAGGGTTATCGTCCTATCGATGAATGAGGGGGCTCGATATGTTTTTTTGTGGTAAAAAGCAAAAAAAAGTCAGCGGTCATCAACTTTCGCTGTAATTACCAAAAACTATCGTTGCAGACTCCGCATCTTGTCTGCCCATGATTGCAGGCATCAAAAGTTGTAGAGACAAATATTTTTAAACGTTTTTGGACAGGCACGACGCCACTAATTGCAATCTTAAAAGTCAAAGACTGCGTGCAAGAATCTCAAGCCGAAAGCTCAGTGGTGCTGGAAGGGCGGCAGGCTTAGAAATAGGAGCAAGAATTCCGAAAGTGTGAAAACAGGAAACTAGCAGCAGTGCTCTTGTTTAAAGACTCTGAACTTCAATTTCGGCTTAGTTCAGTGATGCGAACGCAGACGAATCGGTTGACTCAATTTCTTCGAATTTTTCAGTTCAGTCATATACTGGAGCAGCTTTTTGGTTGNCTTTAACTTTTCCCGGAAGGAAGATGTGAAAACACTTTTTCGAAATTTGTGCTGGTCGAATAAACCAGAGCGTACCCTTGTTGCTGTATATCACCTCAGCAGATGCCTGCACGTTCTCTCATACTAATAGAGAATTGAAAAATCAGAGTGTTGGGTACCCTTCTCTAATCGAACTGGTAGAAAGTTCAGTAAATATGTAGAACAGCTCAAGATTTCAATGAACAATCCGGAAAATACGCGCATAAGTCTTGCTTTCGGATCTATTCACAAATTATGTTGGTGATCTTTCATTAAATGCGCTTCAGGAAACACGGTGGAGCAATGTGCTGAAAAAGTGCGTGTTTTACCTGAGCAGTTAATTAAATTCTCGATTTTCTTCTGAAAATACCTGCATGCAACAAACACTTGGCAATTTACATTCAAAAGCAGGTCATTTTTTTGAAACACTTATCACAACGTTTTGAAGTCTTGGTTCACAACTTATTTCTGCTTTGAAATGAGAAAAGCACTTGCGCTTGTATTTTACGAAACATCGAGGCTTGTCCAACTATACCAATGATGTTGACAACTAGAAAAGCTTCGAAGTTCCTTTGGGAGCTTGGGCCGTGATACCATCGGCAGATGACGACTAATCATTCAGGTAATGCACTATAAGAAAACTCAACTAAGTAAATTCCTTTGAGGCAAGGCGTTTAGTTGCAGAGTAGCTCTTACGTCATAAAATGCCATCATGCCACACTTCAGAAAGAGAAGCTGTGTATTTCAGTTTCAAGTGTTGGAAGACGCTTGCAATAGTATCTCAATGCTCCAAGTGGCTAAACAATCAAATTGAACAAACAGGCGAGAAACGCTTGGAGACGAAACGTTGTGTGCAAAAATAACCTGGCAGGATTTCTTTGGTTTTACACTTTTGTGTTGCTCCCGTTTTCGTGTTTTTTCAGATTTGCGCCTTTTGCAGTAGAAAAACTAAACACGAGCATAATTAGCAAAATGTGTTACCACAGACAAATGTGATCATTATTTCGTATAAACTTGGAAAAAATTTGAGAACGTAGCTTTGGTATAGAAAACGATAGGTGTAACTACGAGGCGTCTAAATCGTTTGGTTGGCATCTGCGTCATGACAACAACTGATAGATGCAGTTGCAGTCACATTTTTTCAAAGCTTTCAAAAGTATAGAAAAAATGAGAAATAGTTTGTTTGAAAATTTTGGAAACAGAGCCTTTCTGTTTGCAGTTGCTGGTTTTGTGTAAATTTTTGTTTTCTTGCATTATTGCAATTAGTCGTTTTCAATTCACTTTCACGTGTTCTTGCTCATGATTCCAACGATTCGCTGCGTTGTTTTGACTTAGATTCATCCATCACGACACATGAAAAGCTTGGCCCCACATGTATGTGCATCTAAACGCCTTCTTCCCCAAGGGTTTCGTTAACCAGGTTCACGACAATTGTGCGGTCTTTCTGCTACAATCTCAAAGCGTTAACTGCTCAGCCAAACACCCTGCAACAAGAATGACAGAGGTCAAGCTCTCTTTTTTCAATCAAAGCATCAATTGCACCCGTACTGTATCAATTACACCCGATTCAAAAATCTGCTCTTACTTCCCAACTGCATATGAGCAAAATTAACAGTTTGACATTCGGTTTCGGTTTGACACAGCACTTGGGCAAACCTTGCATCAGCTGCTTGAAAATCAACATATATTTAGTTGGTTGAGTGAGTAACAGATCTTAGCACCGACAAGCCACATCAAACGCGGTGTTGCACAATCCAGTTGCAGTGGTTTGCTTGCATTCATTTTAGCATCGAAAGCCTTCTTTGTTTGTGTTTACTTTCTTGTGGCTGTGTAGCCATTTGGGCTGCGGTTGCATTGTACAGGGTCAACAGCAGTTCGATGTGAGAGACACGTGCAAAGGTGTAAAACTCACCTGTTGTGAACAACTTTACACCTGACGAACTCCATGCAGTAGGAGAGGGCTCTGCCTGGCTTGCCTTAATTATGGGGCAGAGAGTAGCGCGCACTGCCTGAAAGTTTACCACTGATGGGTGAGACGTGACGTAACGAGGATTATGTATCCATTCATCCTTACCGATGCTCTTATCGATATTTTCCGAGCCTTGCAGCGTCCGATCAATCAGAGAATTTCCAGTCACTTGACTTCTTTCGAGATTCAGTTCTTGCTGAAATCATTACGTTGTTTCGCACGTCGGCTTTTTACGGACCTTCAGTAGTCACGCGGGAGTATGTCGCGAAAGGGACGACCTGTTCCTGGCGTGCAGCAGATGGTGTTGGCTGTTTGGAGATTAACAAATCAGCGCTCCAAAGTAATTTATCAATTAGATAGGAGCTTTACAAGCTAAAATTCGTAATGCATCAATTGCAAGCAACTAATAATTGAAAGCTGGGCACCAAGGTTCACTCGATGTACTGCATGCTAATACCTCTGGGTCTGTCGACCGGCGCAGAAAGCTTAATTTGCTGAAGTGAACTACTGAATTACAATTAGTTTTGGGGTAGAAGTTGTCTTAAACCTAACTGGATTTAATGCAGACTTTGAACCAGATTAAATGAATTCAGAAATTTTTACTAAACTGGAACTTTTTGATCAAGAGCCCTGTAGCTACGAACGAGAGGTTTACAATGTACAGGCCCGACGTTCATAATTTTCTCAACTTACTAAACAATCCGTTAAGCTGTAGAAATATGTTGATTGAACACATGTTTGAAAATGACGTTTTGTATATAGGCTAAGGTTGCGCAACAGCTCTACAACCTGAATTATTATTGAAACAGCTTCCAAATTATTCATCAAGAAAGTTTCTTGGTTGGTCGGCCACTTTTCACTTAAAATAGTACAAGAGACATCTAAGAGTTAGCTGTTGAGGCAAAAAGCATGTCATTAACGAAAAATGCGTATCTTTGCTGAAGCAGTTTTACCGAGAGCAAAAGCTTTCGATTGCGCTGTGAGTTATTTGTCTGTTTACACGTTCTTAGGCCTCTGTTTATCTAAAGCTAGTGCGGTGAAGAATGAATCAGATCTTGTGTTACGACAATCTTAAGGGAGCCACAGGTCTGAAATGTTTTTATTGATCTGCTTCTGGACTTGTGCCCGTTGCAGCTGAACGGAAAAAATAAAACTTTTGCTTCCATGCAACCACTAAGTAGCAATTCATACCCATTACGTTTTCAAAGAACATTCTATTTTGAAGTTTTGCAACCTCATGTTTTCGGGTTCTCCAAAAAGTTTGCTTTTAAAAGACAAAGTTTTACCGAAAATGTGGGAAAAATATGCAATTCAGAAACAACATTCGGAAACGTTCGCGAAAACATTACTGTTCAGATCTCTTGTGCTATTTTATTTATATCATATGCATTTTTGTAGCCTCATTGCTGAACTAGATCTTATAAAGTTATTTTTTCCAAAAAGGAACAAATTTTCAGAAGAGTTTTTCTTGCTTTATCAGTTTTGCAAAATGAGTTAGACCACTGCTTTTTTCACTACTGAAAACCAGAAAAACTTTTAAAAAAATTGTAACAATTTTGGAAGAGGTCACAATATAAGAGTCGCCATAGCTAAAGAATTTCAATTACCCTTGCAATGCACTGATGATGATGATAACAGGAGTTATCGAAACGTTTGCAATATCGTTTGTATCGTTTTCATTTGCCGTGATTTTCATTATACGGCTGTTTAGTACTTCCGCTTTTCGTGTACCAAAGTTCTATTACCCACAGCATGAACTGCATGCAACCACAAACAGACGCTGATAGAAGTTATTAAACGTGTCTTTTTATGTTTCTAACAGAAAAAAGTGAGAGTAACTCTCAAAAAAGATTGTTAGCAACAAGATTTTCATTTTGGAGGCATGGCTCAAATGTGCTTAACGAATATGCGCAAAGACGTCGGCTGATAACCGTCCAGCATTCTATCGCAACAGTTATCTCATCATCAGACAAGATTAATTTTTAGCCGCATGTTTTGCGCTTCACCGCACGTGACTGACATTATACAACATCCTTACGCCAAACCCATTGGTTTAACGTAAAAGGCGCTTTTTCAAGGTTAACGTTCTTATCACTTGTTGATTAAGATATAGTCGAATAAGCCGAATATTATGGCGAAAACAAAGTTTTAGTTCGACTATATCTTACATGAACCTTAATTTTGTAAATCATGTTGACTGTGTTGCGTTTACAATAATTATGATCCTCTTTTTGTTGCTCCCACAATCCACTTAAAACCATTCCCAAACATTAATATGAGGAGTGTTAAAAGCAATCGCTAAATTGTGCATCGATGCCTGGATTGATAATAGGTTGTTTTGCTATTTTTCAGTTAACGATTCAGTGCGTAATCACCCGTACCCTTTATAACGTAACTCGCGCCATCCTGGTGATGGTGCTTAACGCAAACACTGGTACGTTTGTACTTCCCTCGATGGTATATTGATTTCTGGCGTCTCACTTAGGTTGAAAAGCGATAAGAAAAAGAACGCTTTGTTATGAAAAATTCATCCACGTTAAATCCATTGTCTAGCTGTTACCGTCGGCGTAAACACTGATATACAAGAGCCGTCCAGCCAATCAGGCTCGTTAGCTTCTGAATACAATCCGTTGATTTGAACCCGCTGTGCTGTTCTTGTACGAAGAGTGTGTGCACGAGCATCGCGCGCATCAGAAACTAGCTGGGGGGTGGATTGCAATTATTTCGCTTCTGAACGCCAGGCACCGTTAACCCCCCATCCCGCTAACGCATGAC
>JGI24022J15233_10004507_pt1 | contig 14411 bp, 7 predicted proteins | sample Ectturendosymbi2_FD_15233 | JGI IMG/M metagenome (IMG submission 15233) | reverse complement strand
AAAAAAAAAAAAAAAAAAAAAACAGTAAATGAACCCTGCAAGAAAACCACATTATACTGCAACGTGTCTAGAACTATGTTTGGTTGGTGTTTACGAGTGGCAGAAAGTATAACATAGAGTAGAGATTGACGGATACATTGGTAAAGCAAACACATTACTGTGTGAGATTTATCGCTCTGTGGTCGAAAAACTGTAGCTTTCAAACACCACAATCCTTTCAGATTTTTTGTTCCGATGTTGACCTATGGTCAATAATCTTAGGCAATGTCCGAAAGAGGGCTATCTTGAAGATAAGCGGCAGAATTGCAACGTTTGCATTGAGTTTATTTTACGGCGTGACAATTTGCGACAAAGAGGACAGCTGCATATATCCTAAGGCCTCGGATGTCAAGCCACTTCTTCAAGTTGAGTCATGGGTGTACGAGGCGGTGGGGCGGGGAGGGGAGCAGCCCACGGCTTGAGCAATTTCAGGGCAAACCTTATTTTCAGCGCTCGCGCAAAGTTGCTCAAAAATCCCGATATATAAAAAATATATATTCTATACAGTGAATTCAGGGCACACTCTGTTTTTCAAGGCAAGCGCAAGTTGCTCAAAAATCCAGAATGGAAAAAGTATATTCAGTACAGTGAAACTTTACAGGGCAAACTCTGTTTTTCAGGGCAAGCGCAAGTTGCTCAAGAATCCTGAACGGTGAAAAAATTTTCAATACAGTGTATATTCACTTAGGGGTGATCCGTGTAATTTGGACGAGTGTAGTTTGTAATCTGGACCAAAGTTGTGACTGGTTATAATGACTTTTATTTGGACCAAGACCTCGTTTTCTGTAAAAGTTGCTCAATCGGATGTCGGTAGGTCAACAGCTTGATATAAGAATTCGGTAACTCTTTCTTTGTTCGTTTTCGAGTTTGCGCTGGGTAGAGGTGCAGAGTGTTAAGATGATAGATTTATTTGATTAACAGGAGTTTTAATGCCAGTTTTTCCGTGCGGGCCACACGGACGTGCAGATTGCTTGGCCCCTTTGAGTGTGCGTCTTTAGGTGCCTTGCTCAATGCTCAAGCGCACAGCAATGATAACACAGGCAGGTGTAGGGAGACAGACCCTTCGAACCGGAACCGTCACTTTTAAAACCATTGCTTTGCGCCATCGAAGTCGCGTACATATTTGCATCAGTAAAGGCATTTACCGTAAATTGTCTTGCCTGAGAGAACACAACACGCAAGGAGCTTCGCCCCTTGAGTTAACAAGCAAGGTAACTACAGAATTTGTCCATAACGGCATCTCTAGGGGATTGCATAAAGAACTCTATTGCCGAATTGACGTTATAAGCAAATTGAAATGCATGCAAAAGATGCCACCGGCACCGAACAAAATGTAACGTTATAGGCGAATTGACGTTACAGAGGAAGCCGTTATGAACGAATTCAACTGTATAGAACAGATTTGCAATAGGTTTCAGGCCCCATTCGGCTTAAACTAAAAAAGTTAATTTCAGGGCAAATTGTTATTTTCAGGGCAATTTTTTTCCGTCCTCCCAGTAAAATGCCTTCCCGTACGCCTATGAATAGAGATATCCTACATCCCGACTACGATGTTTTGTCATGTGATCAGTATGCCCAAGGGCGATTGTCGAAGCGAGTTCTGCTGGCTACACGTACTGGAAGCTATCCACAAGCCGACCAAGGTCCAGGTGACTTCATTACGCCTCCGACCTGGCTTGGTCCTGCCTTGGCGTGGAGACAGCAAACCTATCCGTGGTTGTTGACAACCGTGAGATGTTTTGAAACCTGCAACAACTACTGCCACCGCGACTCCCCTGAGAAAAAAAGTACGATAATGAGTGAACATTTGCTACTGTTCTGCCAAACAAACATGACTTCATTTGCGGGAAACTATAGTTTTACAGAAGAATACATGCTACCATAGAAGTCCTGCAGGACATAAACCCAGGCAAAAGTCATTGACGTTCAAAAGCAAAATCATGTTAGGAATTTAGAAGCTTCGAAAAGTTTTTTCAGCCAAATTTTTAGAATATCTAGTCATTTTGCTCTTTGAGAGGCGGTATCCCATACAAAATACTGTTGCTCGCCTCAAATCAAGACATTTGCCCCCTCCAAATTTTTTGGCCTCCCCGAAAATTTTGGGCGACTACGCTACTGTCGCGAATCTCTCTGTCTACTGAAATTTACCGGTAAAAAATGTATGATTGTACTGTAGAAGTTTGGGGATTTTTTTAGACAAAACCGAAACCCAATATGAATAATATGCTTGTTTTGTTCTTTCATTGGACGTGGCTTTCATGAAAATTTCCCAAAAGTTTGTGAAGCTTTTCACTGTTCTTTTTCGGTTTCTTTCATAACTTATAAACGTTTGTTTAAATTTGTATAAATAGCCGTGAGGTCAACCCCACATGTTTTATTGCAACACATTCCAGTTGGACAAAACGTGTTTCAACCAACAGGGCCATCTGCACGCAAGTTTTCCAAAAACACGAGAAGCAGACCTGGATAAAAGTTGCTTGGACACTATGGAAACTAATAAAGCTTTATGTAATCACAATTGCAGAACAGTCGTTCCATCTATCAAAATTTGTTATGAGGCAAGGCATCTTTGCATGTCATTAATTTGTTCTGACCAGAAAGGGACCGGTCCTTGGCAATGCAGCAGGAAACAACTAAACGAAGAACCTAATTTGTTTATGCTGCGCTCGGTTGAAGAAGAGCGTTTGAAAGTGATCTGACCTGCAAAATGGCAATTGTATGAAAATTGTAAAAGCTGGTGATGTCCTGTCTAGTTTCAAATATTTTTACAGAATGTGATCAGTGTTTATTTGAATTCCATGCTTCAAGCTATATTCAACAACACCTGCTGAAGAAACAGGCGAATCTTCACACGAAGACAATATCTCTAAAAACGAACTGTTCATAATCCCTGGAGTCTGCATTACGGACAGAATCAGTAAACCGTCTTTGTAATGGGTGTGTATGGATAAAAAAAGGGTTATGGCAACCCGAAGAGGATTTCTTTTAGTCGGGTTTTTCTTTTCCTCTTCGTCTGGAACCTTGCGTTCCATGACAAGTAAACTTTATGGCCATTTGTGCCCGACTCTTCAGAATTTGGTCATTAATCCAGCAACCTGTACATCGGACTGCGACAGCACGTCTTGCGGTCGGCACAACCTTTCATTATGGAAATCGTGTCATTCTCAGCTAATTTATGGGGCACTTGACTCGACAACCTCTGTGTTTTTTCGGTGCTCTGGCGTTTATTGTTTCAGCGAGCATATCTGGCGCAATTCACTCAGTACCACCAAATAAATCTATCTATTGTTTAGCCAGTAAGTTTTTATCGTGCAGATATACTTGTTTGCTGCTGATGCAGGAGGAAGTTATGGCAAATTAGATGTCGATATCTAAAAGTGCCTTTAACCTAATATTTCCTGTCACAGATTGAGTAAATCGTTTTATGAAATGTGTATGAATTTCAGCATCGAAATTACCAAAACAAGGTTAAAAATGTCAAAACGTACTGTAGATGTATTAATTTAGATTGTTGACACTGCTGGTAATTTCACGGTAATATCTTGTTCGAAATACACAACGCTTCTTAATTGAAAAAGGCCCAACAGCTTTGAGCCTAATGAAGAACACTGCTGAGATAAACTTTATTGTGCCGTTATTCGTTCAGGTGATAAAAGCACGTTAGGTTGTGTCACCATTAACTGGCTCAAAAGGGTTTGGTAAAGACATTGCTTGTCGAACCTTATGCATTATGTTAAACCCAGTTCTTTTTAAGGTTTTTGAAAGGGCGTCGTGGTGGAGCTTTAGGGTGTCAACACCATTTTCCCTTCTATGTCTGATACTTTTAACTCATTTTCACGAAAGCGCAAGTTTCCGTCCAAATATGCTTGTTCGTTTGAATACGACATTCACTTTTGGCAAACAAACAAAAGACAAGTTCATAAATAGAAAGGTTCAATGTAGGCCTTCACATTCATTCATATTCTCATTTTCGTGCCCGCTTTTCCTTTCGGGAGAGACGCGGGGGCTGCAACCCTAGGAGGACCCAAAATACCCCGCGATCAACAGAAATCTCAGATAGTTCTGCTGGCCCCACACCAAGACGGGAACAAACAAAGTCGTAGATGTAGTCACGTCACCTGGTCCTTGGACAAACTTTGCGCCGATTTCCCGTGGGTTTAGACTGTAGCCTGAAAGACTTAGTTCGCCATTCTTTCCTGGGACATTTTTGACGCATGGCCGAATTAACATAGCTGGGATCTATCGATTCGGGGAAGTGGCTTGACATGCTGGGCTTTACGGATTTTAGACCTGTGTTCTTTGTCACAAAGTGTCACACCGAGAACTGTTCGCAAACATTCCATCTCTGCCTTTTATTCTTTACCTGAGATTCATGACCACAGGCGAGGATCGGAACAAAGACAGATTAAAAAACTGAAAGGTTTGCTTTGTTTGAAAGCCCCTGTTTCGTCACCACGGAGCAATAAAGCTCACGCAGAACTGCGTTTGCTTTACTAATCCGTGTATCAATCCCTTTGTTCCGACTTTCGTCACTCGTGAATACCACCCCATCCCCAAGGTACTTGAACGTCTCCACCTGCTGGTGTATTTGTGCTCACTTGCAGGAAACTGCCTTGGGCGTCTGCCCAGGAAACACTGCCTTGGCGAGACATAATACCTCAATCTTTTCAGTCCTGATTTTCGTTCCTTCTTGGTCGCACGCAGCAGAAAACCGATCAAACGTGAGCTGAAGACCCTGTTCCGAAGGTCCACGCATGCAGTACCAATTCGTCCGCAAAAAACAAATGGTTCATCCTGCAGTTCCCAATAGTGACACCCTCGTCGATGCGTCTGTCACTGTTTATCCAATTTATACAGACCAGGGCTCTTCAAAGTTTTGGAAGAGGAGCACATGGGCTATTGTACAAGAGTTCGAGAGCCAACATCTTGCGCAATGTGATTTTTTAGGGATATGTTACGTTCTACCTAATCAGCAAGTTTTTCGTAAATATATTACTTTTTCATTATTGGCAAAATATGTTTTCCGGCCGGGTGAAATGGCTTCATAGGTCGAATTTGGCCCCCGGGCCGTAGTGTGGAGAACACTCTTATAGACTATGAGAACCCTCATATAGACAATGAAGAGGAGTTAGAACCCTCATATAGACTATGAAGAAGAGTGGTGACAGCACACACCATTGTCGGAGTCCAACGCCAACTCTGAACGGTTGTGAGTTAACTCCGTCGACAGGGACACAATCTTCTGAACAGGAATGCAGTTACTTGACGGCCAGCAATAAGCACCCGTCAACACCATACTCCCACAACATCACCCAAAGCTTTTCACGAGGAACAGGGCCATATACTTTTCGAGGTCGACAAAACATGTGCGTAAGTCTTTGACATGTTCCCATGATTTCTTGAAAATTTGCTGGAGAGTAGAAATTTCTTCTGTAGTTTCTTCTTCGGCCGCAACAAAAACCATACTAGGTATCATCCAGCTTTGGTTCGATTATTTTCGCGGCATCTTAGCATACACTCGTCTTGGGAGGCTTAGCAAAGAGATGTCGCGGTAGTTGGTTCATTCACTCCTGTCTCCCTTTTGTGTGTGGTGACGATCAATTTGCTAATCTTTTGGCGCCATTCCAGAATGCCATGCCACTTGACACACACGAGTCAGCCAAATCATCCAGCTTTCCAAGTTCCCCTAATTCACTATCAAAATTTTCGCAATTAGCTTTAAGCTCGGATTTAGCAGCGGCGTCATAGAGCTTATTGATGCACAGTTCTACGGAAGCTTTCCCCTGTGCAAAGTCAAAACATTCCGCCTGAAAGACTTTGCTCAGTTCTGTCAGGTGAGGCACCAATGTTGACAAAAGGAATGCACCATGTTGAAACTTTTTGTTTTTATAAGTCGCAGTGAAGCAACGCACGTTGCATCATTTTTATTTCCTGACAGCTGCTTCAGTGCGGCCCAAAAGGCCGAAACCTCACTCCATAGCTCTCACTGTTGCCTCACTCGACAACCACCTGGTTTTGCATGCGCGCTGCAACTGCCGACCTTTTGTCTTCATTGTATTCTGATGCACCACCAGGCAAGCCGATCGCATCGGTGAAACAGTAAAACACTTCCACAATTGCATTAAAGTGCTTTCTCAGTTTCGTGCCCCATACTGTCCAAATCTGCTGCTGTATAGTAAGAGGCTGAAGCGGTGCGCATGACTATGCACACAGGAGCGGATCCAGCCGGTAAGGTTAGGGGGGCGATTTCAGTAATATTTTGTAGTCAAGTCTTATTACGGATACTGTTTTCCGAATTATATTGCGAATACTGTTTTCCGAATTGTACCAAATCATGGTAAATAAAGTAACTTTCGTTGGTTTCAGGGGGGGCGATCGCTCCAATCGCTCCCCTGGATCCGCCCCTGTATTCACAGATACAAAACTTAGAATTTTCGCTTCCAACTTCTGCGACAGAAAATTGTGTCGGTCCATGACATTGCAGCCGTCTGTTGCAATAACCACGTGCAGGAAAACCTGCTTATGTCAAATCGTTTTACTCCAATACAAAGCAAAACCATATCTAGGCTTTCAGAATTTAGGGTGTCATTGCAAACTTTTAGGGTGTCATTTTGACACCCAAAAACGGCTTAAAAAAACACTGTTAAACCGAACCTTGCCGTTATGAGTCACACCCCGAAAAATACTGTAGCAGAGTAAGAGGAATTTCCCTTGAAGAGATTCGATAATGCTTGAGAGAATTATTTACACAAACAAAATTTTGTTGAATTTTCTGTCTCCTTTCCTTTCCCAAGAGCTGTCCTCCAGTAACTAGAGAGTGAGGAAAACATTTGCTAGTTTTGGCAACACGAGATAAATGTGAAATTTTGTCCACTCGTATGTTTTAAATTCGCAATGAATTGTACTCTTGACATGTGATGAGCTGTTGTTTGTTTCATTCTTTGCGATTTTCAACCAAAATCTCATTCTTCGATCAACACCTCTGGAATTTTTTTAAATATCTAGGGAATTTTTGGTTAAATAAAAGTTTGTTTAGCTTGCTTGTTATTAAACAGCTTGTTACTCTGTACGTTTTCGTACCGTTGCTTGCAATCCTTTTTTCCTCTTTTAGCGGTCCTTCACACTTCTTGGTTCATTTATAGTTCCTTCTCAAGTTTATCCAGCAAACTGAATTCAATCGAAGGTAATGGCGGAAATTTACTCAGAGATTTGTGGAAACTTTGTGCTGAATTTTACGTTTTTATGCTTTCTTTAGTTTCGTTGATTTTGTTGACGCTAGACTGTGTTTCATTTTTTAGTGATGAAGCGCAGCATTCGTCTGTCTAGCGATCTTCCGAAGCAATTTTAATAACGGTATCCATTATGCGCAGTTATATAAAAAGTGGTCAAAGTCCAACAGCAAGCGAAAAACAAGAGGAGGCGGTTTTAACGAAGTATTTCATGATGATTCAGCCTACAGATAAACTTTATGTAACAGCGTACGTGACTAAACGCGAATTGTGGATAGATGTCGCTTCTGGATGACATGCCTATGGCAATTGTAGGTTATGCAACATCAGGCGTTGAACAGGATTGCTTCAGCAGCTCTTGAAGAATCAAATGATCGAAGCGCAGCCTCTGCGGCAGTGGGTGGCGCATGAACACCAGATGCATCTTGCTGGAAATTCGCCTCAGGCTAGATAAGATTATGTAACGATTGAAACTACAGTTCATAGTTCACTCCAGCATATACGCAGTCAGTTGGAGGTGACGAAGGAATAAAGTGCTGGTGGTAGAGCTGCAGATAGTTTCTTCACAGGACTCTCTTAACCAAATGATTGACTTTCAATTCAATAGGCAAAACCATCTCTTGTTTGCATTAGTTTTCTTTGGCAGTTTAAAAATATTTCAGTTTGAAATAGGAAGTATTCGCAGTTTCATACATGTCATCAGTCTTGTCAAGGACGATCGTGACGCCTGTTTCTCACGGACGCCATGTTTCCTTTCCGAGAAGGAAATAGCAACATATTTGCCAAAACACTATACACATTTTAAAGACAAAGATATTTTTGCTTCATAACTTGTTTGCGTCTCAGTACAGGCAAGAAAATGTCCTTAAAATATCGCGTAAATAACAACAAAGCCTCGGATGCCTCAACCTAAAGATATATGTTATGTCTAAAGTTTCAGCGAATCTACACCCTGCATCAGCTATCTTTGGCAGCACAGTTTTTGCCATAGTAATATTTGAACGTTGAAAGTGTAGCAGCGAAATCTAGGCTTTTCGGTTTGGCTTACTGCAAATGCATTACACAGNGTTACAGCACAAAATGCATTGCTAGTGACTGTTATTGGCAANCAATACTATTTTCCCAACAAGCGAACTTGACAATCATATGAAAATCGCGTCAGACAAGGATTTCGGGTGAAANAAGTACACCACCCCTCTGTGAGGTATAGGAAAGGTGACACTTCTGAGAAAATTATTCACGTGACTTGATCGCTTTCTTGGAAAAAGACCCGAACAACGGATTGCGATACGTGCAGCCAGTGTGTACGTAGCAGCAGTGTAAATCGAGCTCTTGGTTCCAGTAACGAATCTGTTTCGTCGAGCAGAAAGCCGCTGTGTTTGTCGAAAGGTTTGGTAGCAATCTATTGCCTACGGACTGTACTTTTACATCATTCAGTTGCCGAGATAGTAATTCTTAGTTTCGTGTTAGACATACTCTAATGTGTCCGCTTCAGTTGTGGTTAATGATAGTTGAGTTGATGCGAACTAATCTACAGGTTGGTAATACCATGCGAAGCTTTTACATTCTTTCATGACATGCATGTTTCATTTCAGAGTCCAGATGCGTCCAACGCTTTACCTGATAAGTTTTAAAACTAATACGTCAACCATTAGAACACAAAATGTGCCATCTGAAGTGGATGTTTCTTATGCGTCTGACAGACCTTCAGTGGTAATTTGGAAGCGTGTATGTCTACAGCCACATGAACGTACTGACTAAACTCCAACTGGTAAACTCTTCGTGCAATAACGTGCGAAGTGTAGATGTGTGTGTTGATCATTGGTCTGTTTGTACGAATAGGCCAACTCTCGTTGAAGATGTATAATGAGTTTTGACACTCTTGAAACTGTTTCCCATACTGATCATCAATACGACAAGCTCTTAACACTTCCCTAGATTCGGGGCATTTAATTACAGTTACAGTTGGCAGTAACTCAAACTAGCTTTTCCGCCAAAAAGTGTATTTTCTGCAGTTGTTTCAAAGGTTTCAGCTGCGCTACCACACCCGCGAATCAGATTTTACCAACTGTTTTGATATTCATGGCCAGACGATAGCGTGTGGTCAAAAACTATCAGTATACCTTATGCAACTGAACAAGTTCCCTGGGGCGGCTGCACAAACGGCAGATGCGCCATATCTCACTGAAGCTTTTCGCGGCCAATGAACTTCCCCGCAAAGCTATGTCGGCGACTCGCGCAAACGCTGACCGGCTGTTCCCCGGACATTGCTGACTTTCTACAATCAGCGTCAAGATTGTTGGCAGGTTCGCACGCACCTATATCGAAATTTCATACGTAAGCCCGTGCGTTATGGACGCCATTCACTGCTGTGCAATATTTGCTTTAAGCACCAATCTGCATGCAATTGTAAACGATTTGTCCTTTGAAACACCAAACCGCATTCCATTGTAATCGTGTTTTGCTTCAAACACCGTTCTGTCATCCATTGCAAATGGGAATTGGAATAGTGGTCTGTTGGAACTGTTGGAACTAAAAACCCCCAAGGCTTTGCTTTAAAGTAAAACCCATCGACGCTTTGATTCAAACCGTAAGATTCGCGCGGCTGCTGCATTTGGACAATGAGATGATCGTTTGATGTGTGGAGTATTCTGTTGCATGAATAAAGTGTTTATCTTTCTGTTGCCACCACTCTGACGTTGTTCGCTGCATTGGCAATTTCTTGCGTGCACCTTAACGAGACACTGGCGCAAGGCTCTCCCCGCAGGCGACCGCTCATCCTGTTCTCTTCGTTCTACTGAGCTTCGACAACAACGGAGGCAAAAAGCATCCAAAACCAAGCGTTGGCAAACGTTTTGCCATTCTCCATCAAATGTCTGGAGCTGCAAGGATTTGGAAAGAAAGTCAAGTTGACGAGTTTTATGACAAATGTAGCAAACTTAACAGAGGCTGAGTTCATCAAACGACCTATCTGACGTATGTTCAAACAATCCAAGCTATGCAGATCTTAGAAGACAGTGTTTGTTTTACTGTAAAGTTTTGCATCTTTCATTGGAGGAATACTTTGTTGTAACACGAAACAAGTGGAGTGCTACATCACTGCCTAGATGTGAAGAACGAGGGCAACCCACATATATATGCCGAGGTCCGATACCTTCTCTGACTAAACGTATGACTGGACCAGGTAGTGAATATAAGTCATTCAAGCTTGACACAAAATCATGAGCATGAAAGCGGAACAGGAAGACAGCGTTTCACAAAAAAACGCTTATGTTTAAAACAAAAACTGTTTGGTAGCAAACTCTTTCAATGGCTGTGAATTTGTCTCCTGTTTAGACTATTTCTTGGCTGCTTACAATGAAGGCAACGAGCACGAAATATTAGGCAAAATATATTCTGCTTGGAAGCAAGGGGTTAGCGTTTTTCAAGCTTTTTATCGTAGATGTATGTAACGCAGGGAAGTTGTAATATTGAACAGTTTTGTGAGGAAAGAGAAACTCTCCAAAATCTTATAAAAACTGTTCATCTGCTCAAAAACAGAAATTGTTAGAGATTAGCATACGCTTATGATACCTCAAACAAATACAAGCTCATCATTTAGTCAGGGCGTGGCTTATCCCGAACCCTGAAATGCCAAAGTATGTTTCGCAGTATTTTGACAGCTTTATTCACAACAGTACGTCCCAGTAAAAAGTGTTTGGACAGTTCGTTAGCAAAGGTGTCGCGCGAAACTACGAAAAAAAATTAGCGGCATGTTATCGCGACAACTTGTCTGTTTCCCTGTTTGATGTGCCTGGTCGAATCGCTTTTCTTTTTTTCAAGTTCTACGCAAGCATTTTGCACATACTTGTAACATTTTCTGCCATCATCGGCAGTTTTGCAACGTCTGGAATTAAATCAAGGCCTTCTGGAGAGAGCATTGTTCTCTCTAGAAGGCCTTGATTAAATCCTGTTTTGTTGCGTAGACCGGACCGACGCAGTGAAGTACAGTGCTCTTGTGTCACAAGTCTCGCGTAGACTACGGCCAGCAGGGTTTCTGCAAGGCGTGCGAATTTTGATAATTAATTTGAAAACGTTTGTGCTGTCCAGTTACAGATTACCTATATCTGCAAATACTTTTTCCACCACATTTGAAAGCTCAGACTTCAAGTCTACAGACCTCGCGGTAGTAGTGCAACTTTTTTTTATAGGTAGCGTGCAATTGCAAGTAGAGTTAATAGATTTCTTCAAAATAGCCGTGTTTCTTTAAATATAAATTGTGTTTCATTGCAACAATTAGCATTTATGCATTTTAGCTATTCGCTGATGTGCAGCATTTGGTTTGAATATACTGTTCTGGTCTCAGTAACCCACGTTATTGTGATTAGCTACAAAACGTAAAGGAGCTTGTAGTCCGGGTAAATTGATCACATGGATAGGATATCCGATTGTTACCAGCTGTCATACATTGTTTAAATTCTTGTTGTTGAAGCAGCAGGCTATGTCAGTAGCTTGCAAGATAATGGTGCTTCATTGTTTTGCTCTCACAGATTTCGGTTTAGGTTTCTTTTCTGTTTGCTTGCAAAGCTTCAACACAGGAAAAGCTAGGCAGTATGAGATAGCTTTGCGTGTATGAGAATGAACAAAAAGCTGCGACGACTTCTGGGTAGGAGAAGAAGGAATGAAGACAAGTCTGATTCAGCGGTAAGCTTGCAAGGAACATTTACTGTAACACAGGGCGGCAACAAACTGATATTTTCAAGGGCAACGATTGTAACTTGATGTTTCACCTAACAAATAAACATGATTTTGAAAATATAGGGGGATAATTACCCGGTTGGCTCCCTGATTGCGGGTCTGCTGTAACACAGCCTTCTCGTTTTTCGGCCGTTTGCATCAAATAAGGTGTAAACTTTTGAAACACCTTAGCAAAACAGTTGTCACAAGAGCAACATGAAAACATTACTTTTATGTCAAAAACAGCAAAGGTACGTGGGGCAGCAAAAACAATACCGTATATTTGCAAACAATGACTTCGATCAGGGTTGGTTCAAGAGTGGTCTTATTTGCTGCATAGCATTTGCCTCGACGTTGCAAGTCACGATCAGGGATGCGTTGTTATTTATCTCTTTGATTTCGTTGTCATTGTTTTATACTAGTGACAATTTTGGATCTGACTTTGCAAAGTACCACCTCAAACGGTAGATTTTTTGAGCGACATTGAACTTAGCCATACTTGTGGACAGTTTACGGCCGTCGGAAAAACTTTCTTTATAAGCGCATAATAACTTGCAGTTAAATGCAGAAAGCAGCTAAGTAGCTTACTACTTCATAGCCTTTACTACCTCTGCCATTTTGACCGGTGCATTCCCGTTCATCGTAACTGCCTACGAATCAATGTAGTTATCGGAAAATACTGTGTGAACAGACATGAAAAACTGAGGTCATTAGGGTTTGAAAAAGACATGCTTAATCCCTTATGCGACACACGTTTTCACGCTCTCACGTTTGACAACTGCCCAGTGTGTTTGCACTTCCCATAAGAGTCGTTCAACCAAGTGACCTCCTACGCCGCTTACGGGAATTCTTCAGTTTCTACGAGCTTTTGCTCCGAAGCTACGTTTCCAAAACTGGCTATGCTGCTCACACCGCTAGTTGAAGACATCTCCGCACGGTTAGACTTGACAGCAGGTTTACTTGCCGACTTGCGAAGAATAGAGAAGGGAGAAATTTTACTGACCCACTGTACTTGAGCTTTTATACTCATCAACGGCTTAATGCTAAAGCTGTGGGTGTTTGCACAATTACCTGCTAGTAGGTGATTTCTGCATCCTAGTCGGTAAGTTATTACAGTAAATAGCAATGACGAGGCGGTGTCCTGAGCAAGGTTGACTGAAAGCAAGAGCACAAGGAAAGTTTTCAAAATCCAACGGAGTTGGCATAAAACGAATCAGTGACGCACAGGCGAACGAAACAACTGTTGCGTGACAAGCGTTTTAGATGAGTAAAGTCATGAAAGCAAATTGTAAAAGCAGAAAAACCGACCCTGTTAACACATGCAAAATATGAGGGAACTGACTTGATTATGTCTTCGACAATCTGATGTGTAGTTTGTATCCTGAAAGCCTTTGAATGACACAAAGCATTAAAAATTCATCTGGTCACTGCGCTTTATGAAATGAACACACAAGCTTTCTTATATGAGTGCCAATGTCTGTTGTTGCTGAAGTCATTTAAAAGTTCTCGTTGCACGAGATCAGCAGTCGATAAATGATGCCCAGACATCAAAATAATTTGAAGTACTCGTAGAATAATGGAATTGAAAAAGATCTTTAAGGGAAATATATTGGCGTTATAGAAGAGGCGTCACGTGGTGATACGACAAGCAAGCGTGCCCAGCATCACAATAACAATATTAAGCAAACAACGGTCATATAGTTGTTTAAACCTGCCTTCATTGCAAATTGGCTTGCAAGCAGTTAAATGAAGAACTGTCGTGCATGCTATTTTTGTCATTGGCAGGGCACGAAACGTTTTCGCTTTGTATTCATCCTGGCATTCTTATCACGTTCGAAAACAAATGATTTCATGTTTGCGGATGTAATTTCCTGAAGTTGGTCGTTTAAATGCACGACGATAACGTAAAACTGAAACGGAGCCATGTGAAGCTTTGCAAGTCCAAAAGCGGTAATCGTTTCATACACGTCACGCTCACTTAAACTTCCTTTCCGTTGCACTTGATTAGTTTTCTCTGTTTTTTCATCGTTGTGTGGTTAGAACGTGGATAAGGATTTGAATGCATTCTACTAAGAAGTTAAAATGCAATGTCGCAAGCAATTCTTTCAAACCTTTATTAGCCCTGAAGTTTTGCATTCCAATCAAGCTACACAGGGCTCGTCTCCAGCCTTTTGGATGTTGGAAGAGCCAAACAGATCAACGAATGGCCACATTCAGCGTAAAATTAGAACAGGTCACCACTGTCCACTAGAGCCCTGCGCGGGTTGACATTTTTTGTCCGCTCCAGCCCCGCACCAGCAAATTTTAAACCTGCTCCGCACCCGCAGGAATTTGAGAATCTTGCCCGCTCCGGCCCCGCACCAGTGGCGTAACTAGAGGTTTGAGCCAGGGGGGCAAACTTTGCTGAAGGGGGCCCATTGGCCACCG
>JGI24022J15233_10004504_pt1 | contig 14420 bp, 7 predicted proteins | sample Ectturendosymbi2_FD_15233 | JGI IMG/M metagenome (IMG submission 15233) | reverse complement strand
TAATCGCCCCCAGTCCCTGCCCCCCGCTTCCCAGCCAAGGCCACATTCCCCACCCCAGTCAGTTTTAAAGCCCTCATCACAATTCCTTGTGCAATCGTAACATTGGAAATTGTTTTTCGGCAATGAGTAGCCTAGCTTTTTCAATAGCACCAAGTTAAGGCAAGGCAAGGCAGAGAAGATGAAGCTGTTTTCTGTTTCAACTATAAAAGCTTTTCATATTTGGCAGGTCAAGTTTCAATATTTGCTGCAAATATGGTTCGATATTTGTTGCTGTTTCAGTTGTTACTGCTACTTGTAGTTGCATATGTCACTGTGTGATGATAAGTCAGTCTTACTCTATCTCCCTCACGAAATACGATAAAACACACGTTAAGTTATCTCCATATTCTAGGCTTCGGGAACTCACCAAAAGCCTCTGTGAGTTCTTCAACTTCGCTCTGTGGCAGAGATGCGTTTGCCTGTGGCGGTGTGGTAGAGGGTTTCTGGATTTCGCTTTTAGTGCGATCGATTTCTTTGTTTTCCTGTTCCACGATTTTTCGCTTCTTGGAGTCAGCACTGGCAGCGCCCTTTTCAATGATAGTTGTTTTCAAACTTCCGTGACTGTGCGAAGACGTACTTTCTGCAGAAGGTACTTGTCCAGTTTTTATGTTTCCTTCTTGTTTGCTCAGCTGCAGTGGACTTGTTGATTTTTGGCAACCAGCAGACTCTTCGATGTTTGTTTGTTTTGAGGAACTTCCACCATCCACTGCAGAATAAAAGTTTTGACGCTGTTATGAGCACAAAAGTAAGTGAAAACAGGCGGGACTGTTTGCAGTTAAGATGCTTGCTGTAAAATCTGTTATCTCTCTCGTATTAGGTAACTGGCGCTGCGTGATATTAATCTTGCGACGCTTCGGAAAGTAATTGATACCTAACAGGAAATCGCCTGAGTTTGACCGTAAGGTTGAAGTATGCTGCGCATTCACGTCCTGCAGTTAGCAGAAACTGTTTACTTACGGTGAGAAACGACATTAAAACGGTATCCGAACCTGTAAAGTAATTTCACGCTAACAAACAACTACTTTCAAAAAAACTATTTCAAATTCGGATGACAATGTAAACCCAAAGAAACAGTGCAGCAAAATGTTGCTACGGGGATGTGGGGTAACCCGTTCTCCCCAATGCAAGCGCAAGACCTGGTTTCACACGACCGTAACCACAGTTAACGTAACCACAGTTAATCGTTGCTCTAGGGTTCATTGGCTTTGATTAATCCTGTGTTAATTCCTTGACCCGCTCAGATAGAAACCCCTTTGGAGGCTTTGGCTTGCGGTGTGTCTTCAACACATTAAAACTGTAAAGAAAATATAGCAGTCCTAAGCCTAAATTACAACGAAACCTTTGCCGAAAAAACACTATTTTCGCTGTGCTGATTCTCAGGGTTTTGTTTTAAGGTTTGGCCTTGGGACCTTTGAGAGACTGCAAGTATTTTAACTGAAGGTGGAAGAAGGATTCCCAGCCTTTGATCCACCATCTTGACCCCTCTGCACGCATAATCATTGGCATGAGTGGACCCAAGACGACTGCTGCAGAAAGGTTGCATGAACCTTCCAGTATCCTGCAACTTTTGGGGGAGCCTGCATTCGCTTGGTTCCAACACGTTACCATATGCCCTCACAGCCGGTGGGATTTTGGATCCTCAAGACACCTGATTCGTCAAAAGGCAGGGACACGGTTTGAAAGAGAATGTCATTCTCATAGGCATGCTGCCAAACAAGGCTAATGTTCATGCCAACCCCAATCTTTGAACAAAAGTTGCTATGCGACGTGGCGCGTCCGAATACTCAGCGGTGTATCTGATCAACTTTAACTGAATACCGAGATGGTCATTAAGCAAGGTTTTAATGCATTTTGGTGGTGGTTATACTTATTGATTCTACTGTACTTTGAGAGACCGTTGAAAAATTGAGAGACCGTCTAAGTCCATCAAAACACCTTAAAAACACTGCTGATGTTTTCAAAATTATAGGCGGATTTTTGCCGTAGGAGTAGAGTCACCAAAACAAAACCTATTTAAGGTGTTTGCTTCTGCGTAATTTACATGATATCCGTCTCTCAAGTCTCGAAATTTGCTAAGGTGGAAGCATAGATGTTTACCTTCATATACAAGAAACAGACGAGGATTATGTAACGAATTTTTTCAAACAATGTCGCCTGATCTCTCCACGTTCTGTTCTGCGTTTCGCAATTGGTTTTGTACATAGTTAATTGGCGGGGTGCAGAAAAGAGAAAACGCTTGTCTTTAAAGACAACACAAACATCTAGTCCAGTGTCCAGCTTGATCTTCAATGTTTATTGTAAAATGCCTCGTAGTTGCTGTCAAGCGATTTTGAACAGAAATTATAGCCGTTCTCTAAACTAAAGTACACCAATTATATCCATCCTGCTATTTAGCGGGACCTTTCGCACCCACGATTTCTAATACAGCAGTGGAACGTTTCTCCATCACACATTGTATGTATACCAATGTTGGCACAAGATTAATGACCGCAGTATCATCCGCAAGGCGTCCTGAAGAAAATAACAGCTTTGTTGCACTTAATTGCAACTTCGAAGGTGTTACGCACCTCAAGACTGGTGGCCATTGAACGCTGCTAAAAAGTGTGAAATAACAAACATGGTATTATATTAAACCAGATACTGTGTTAATCTGTTTGAAATTGCTATAACACTGTAACATTCTAAGGATGAATTTAGAGGAGCATTAATAAAAAATGCAAAACCCGTGTTTCAAAATTTTGATTGCAGGTTTATTTTCCTTCTGCAGCCAAGTTGGGATTTGAAGCTACTACGGTTGTATGCTAGTCAGCGAGCGATTTACACGGATTTAAATATCGTCGGCGTTGCACCCTTCACGTCATTGCGTTTAAACTCAGCTGACGTGATCGTAGCTGGTTAGCAGCAGCGCGTTGTCTGGTTGGCTGCGCCTTCGTATGCCAAAATGGCGGTTTTCAAAGTACAACCGCCAGACAAATCAAGTACTTCTCAGCTATGCCAAACAGCACGCGGTGCTGAAAGGCATGACCACGAGCTCGTGCGTTTCACCAGAGGGACATTTTGGTACTTCTGATTGTCACTGCGCACAGTGACAAAGTAGGTTAACGAAGAAATGCAAGTGATCAGTTCAATGTGTCTGTGACGTAACCGACAATATGAATGTTTAGCAGGTCACACTCCAGTTACTTCTCAATTGCCATTTTGTTAACCTCCACTGTCACTCACTTTTCTCACCTATGTGCATGACTCACTTCTTGTGTATATTTCTTAACTCATCATACATTGCTTGCCCTCCATCTTCTATGTGAATGACTGTAGCCTTTGCGAACGGGTTTGTTCTGCACTTCTATTTTGTGTGTCGTGCTTGCTCTCGTATTATGTTTGGCTTATATTCAGTTTTTTTAATACTGTACACATGTGCGTGAGGTGACCGCAACTGATTGAAGTTCTCTCTAGACCAGCGTTTCTTAATCATTTGTGGGTCACGGATCCCTAGTGCAGTGCACCCTAAGAAAGTATACACACTCAAGAAGAAACGCAGTAAATATTTGAAATTAGGTCTTAATCATGGCAGTAGGTATAAGTATCGAAATGTCTATAAAGCCTATTAACCCTTTCGAAATGTCAGAGCAAAGCCTATTAATCCTCATATTCATGGACTCCTTAAATCACATTAACTGACCCCAAGTTGAGAATCCGTGCTCTAGTCTGAAATGCTGATTAATCTGACAATTGGCAATTCAAATCCAAGGGTAAGTACCTAATTTACTTGAAAATACAGCACGACATGAAAATTTAGTTCAGCTAATATTCGTACTTTTGTTCAAGGATACGGTTAAATAAAACTAACCGTCAAAAACAGAAAACATGTTGTGAGCCTATCGAGACTTAAAACTGCACATCTGCATTTCTCCAAGAGCTTGTCCCGATCTTAAATTCCTGCCAAACGGCCTCGCTTACATACAGCAACAAAAGAAAAAGCTGGTCCAAGTCGTTCACGCACGCTAAGACCTTGCTACTATTTAACACAGGGCTGATTTACTCGATATATCCTGCTTGTCAGTTACATCATGTGGAGAATTTTAAAATGGATGCTTGGATGGCAGTGGTACAGCGAGCAGATCAACATGTAGGCCTACAATCACCATAAAACAACGAACGTTGCCTTGCGCAAAATACGTCCACATGCAAACCATTTCGAATTAAGCAACTTTATGTCTACCTGGGTAGCCGACCAGTAGCGTAGCAATGGGAGTGACCCTGGGCGGCACCTTCTGCGGACCGACAAGTTGTTGTTTAAACTATTTTCAGTTTTTGTGATTAAAAGCCCTAGACGTGTAGCCTAAGGAAAGGTGGTTGTGGAGTGAGCAAATTGATAAAATGTTTACTCAAAAGTCTGGGTCAAATCCAGAGTGCTGAACTACCCCTGTGTTTCTGTTGACATCAGGTTTTTTTTGACATGCTTACTTTGTGAAAGTTTCCCCCAGCGCTGCACCTTCCTCCCCAGCCAAGGCCATATCGCCCACCCAAGTCAAATGTCTTTTGAAATAAGGACAGATTTAGGCTAGGTTACTTGTCCGCCGAACCTATCTTCATCCTTTTTCTATTATCGTTCGATCGTTAGCAACGCCCCAACATTAACATCACCTGCCACCCATCGGTATTTGCCACAAACATTTCTTGGCGCGTTTCATTTTCAGTGGGAGATTTAACAAAAAGTGCCACAAGCCCTAACCTAGACATTAGGTGGGCTTATTAACATCAATTTTTGGGGGGTGAAGTGAAGAACTCCGCAAAAGTCAAGCTGCTCAGTTTCAACAGAACAGATGTTTTTCTATCTGACGTAGCGGCCGCGTATTAGAAAATGACCTTGGAGCGAGATAGTTTGTGTAGATAATTAAGAGCTCAAATTGTGGGCTTGAACTGCAAGTAGAGTGAATCAGTGCCAGCCGATAGGTAATGTCGATTTCGTAGGTGTGACTCCTTTGTTCAACGGTACATTTAACATTTGCAGTCATAGAAAGTCAATTTCAACAAGATAAGCGTAGATAAGGGGTTGTCATTTTGATAAATTAGAGGCGATGAACCTTACTCTGAAAACCCAACGCAAGGGCAAACGATATGTTTACTTATGATTGTAGTGAAGGCCTTTAATAACAAGGACGTTAGCCAAAACAGTCACACAACTTGGCAATGGCTGTACTGAACAAACTTGTTCAGTGTAAATTACCGTCGAACTTAAAGTGTTGTAAACTTGTAATCGCTGCTGAGCAATAAACGTGGGAAGGATTTTTCCAGGGGGCGGCAACAGTAAATTTTCCAGAGGGTGGCTTTGCCAACTTCGAAACTACGAGAAAAACATTCTTCTAGTAAAAAGTATATCAAATTTCAAAATCCAGAAGGTCTTGCCCCCATTTCCTCCTTCCGGCGCCCTACGAAAAAGCAAGACGCATAATCGAGAAAAACAAGACCCATTTAAGTTTGTGAGTGTTTGATTCTGATGTTCAAGATGCTTTAACATTACTTATATCTTTACTTACCATTCGCATGAAACATGATCTTCTTTCATTTTAAAGTACTTGTTAGAAAATTTAAGTGGTGGAAAGGGCGGCACTTACACTCGCTACGCCACAGCAGCCGCCCAATGCATGCTGGTGTGTCCTGGTGCACTGCGAGCAACCACTAATATCCAGGCCCGTAACCAGCTTTGGACACCAGGGGGGCGACGAGCTTTCTGAAAAAGGCCCAAATTTTTTAAACTATGTCGAACACATTTTTCTAAGGGGGCATAATTTTTCTAGGGGGGAGCGAAGCTCCCCCTGCGCCATCCCTAGTTACGGGCCTGCTATTATCTACGACGCTCCATGGAATGCGTGACTGTCAGGGGCGTATCAAGGGGAGAACAATTCCCCGGGCGCCGAAAAGTCCCAACAATGTCGCAAATACTTTCTTCAGTACGGTAAATTTACTCCCAAAAGACCTTAGGTTCGAACAAGGGGGCGCCAAACTTGTTTCTTGTCTCGGGCACCATCTAGCCTCGGTACGCCGCCCCTGGCGACTTTGTGCGGCTGGCAGTGCCGAACTAACGCCATTTGGATGTTGTTTTGCAGGAAGCTGGTGGCTCTTTTGCCTTTTGCACACTTTTCGCATAACGTTGCCTGGGCCAGGTCAATTCAAACCAAATGGAATAAAAAGCTAGCATCACGTTAGTTAGCGTTATAACTAAGCGAGATTGAGACAATGCCGTTAACCTTTTCAGATTTGTTTTACCGTGGGCTGTGGCAAGCGGGATGCGCTTTCGAAGTATATCATATTGTCACAAAAAAACGGACGAAAATACAGTAGCTGAAAAACAGGCCCAATTCCTGCTGTGCAACACACAGGCACCGAATACATTTTCCCGAATATTCGAGAATGCGTTCCCATACACAACACGGTAAGCAACGGNTCCACGTGACCGTTTTCCCATCGCCGGCTCGAATCGATGAACGTCAGCACCCNACAACAGAGTTGAGCGGACTGTCATATTTCGCAATCCAGATCCAATCCTGATTTTTAAAACTGAGTTAAAGTCCACCCACACTCCAGAAAACGTATTACATATCAAGTCCAAAAGAAGTCCAAAAATTGAATATGCAGCTTTTCTACAACAAAACTGCAACACATCTTTTCCATAACTCAGCCAGATGCGGCTCTGATCCTAAATTTTTGAAGCGGTTTACAGTCGAGTCCGGATCCGATCCAATCCAAACCCAAAACAATTCGTTAAAGTCCAGATCCAGTCCAACGCTCATCTCTGCCCAACAACGCAATATTCAAGCCGCCTACCTGTTGGTTTCCAGTTGCGATATCTGATGTCATAGGCGTAGGGCATGGGGACCATGGCCCGCAAAATTCTTAGAACATATAGTCATTTTGTTCCTTGAGAGGCGGTCTCACAAACAAAATAGTGTTTATCATGTAAAATCAAACATTTTGTCCCAATTTTTTCGCCACCCCAAGTTTTTGGACTGGCTACGCTAATGTCTGACGTATATTAGTTCTTGTAAGGTGACTTACAGTGTTGAAAATTAATACGATTTGCCAGCTAGAATTGCTGGTCAACATGTCACAATGCAACATTCACGCCGGCTACCTTCTATCTACCAGCTGTGAGATTCGTCGCATACCCGAAATGAGGTGATTTGAGTATTGACCATTGGTAGGATTGGCCAGGTTAATTTCCCTACAACAATTTTCAATATAAGCACCACGTGGCAATGGGATGGGGATAACAAACAGCCTGAAGTTGGAAGATTGTTTCAGTGAAACACTTTAAGGAAGTGATTCTCAGCGTGGTCCACCTGGCATTTCGAGTGGTCCACAGGGAGTTAAGTGCTGGATTGAACATGTCGTTGAGTTCACTGGCCAATGTCCAATGCAGTTTCGACTAGTTATTAATGAGGTGTCAGCACAGCGAAGTGGGCCATCGGATGTTTTTTTAGAAGGATGGTCCAAAACTGGTTGAGAACCACTTTTCAAAGTGGTGAGGTTCAGAAAAACAGACGCTTAAAGCTAGACTGTTTCATGTTCTATTCTTCGACAAAAACTTCATGTTTAAGACTCGTTGGTTTAAGCTTTGCAAGGAACAAAAGCTTTTCATACATGCTGCACTGTTTAAATGCTGCTGAATAATCTACGGGCATGTGAAAAGCTCTTCTTGTTCTCAAAAACTGCGAGTGGCATTCGTTGACTAAACGCATTACTTTCGCAAAATACTTCTTAAAACCACAGTTTAGACTGAAGTTAATCAGCGCAGTCTTCGCGGTCACCGAGATTGGATTGCAGAGTGAGTTGTTTTTACGCGCACATAGCAGTTGGTTGAACACAAGCATGACCACGATATCGCAAAACCAACCATCGAACGCAGAGGGAATGTGCAACATCGCCACGCATTCAACAAGTCTGGATGGGCGAGGCTGTCAAGCGTCCTTTTAACGACACAAAGACTCGTGCCTCCCATCACCCGTGAATTGCATAAAGGCACTCCATGCCGCAAAAGCACCAGCAACAGATACATTTTTAATTTAGAGATATCCCGTATGCCACATAGGCCTATGCCCCGATCTGATGGTGCGAGTGTGACAGAACCTTTAGAGAGGAGGATGATCGCTTCGAGAAAATCTCAAAAACGATCCCGGGCAAGGATTACATTCTCCGGGTTGCCAAGTCATCATCAGACCGCTCTTCGCAACCCCCAGAGAGGCCAAAGCAAAGGCGTGGCCACTAGGTTGGGGACAGATTCAGCTGCAGGGGCTGTCACATTGAAGAAGTATTTTCCACCTACCTATCGGCTGCCCGCACCTAGACCGATTTGTCTTGCATGACTGGAGAGAGCAGGCTCCCCTTCAAAGCTGACCTGGGACCAATGGATGATGGCTGAAGGGTTTCCAGTTAACCTAAAAACCGCGTAACTCCCAAAATACAGCCCCACGACCGATAGCAGTTTAGTACCATAAATGACCGAAAAAAACTGCTAATGAACTTTATACGTGGGAAATCGATTGCAATGTCACCGTTCTTGCAGGAAGGTCGCTTATGCAGTAATCGTAAGCTTTTGAGAGCACTGAACGTTCCTGATGTAAGTGTTGTTCCCGGCATATTCAATTGAAAATATGTGAAAAATTGCGCTCAAATTTCTGCACTTTGGGGCCCGGCCGAGTAATCCTGACTTGCAAGAGAATTTAAGTTAGTCGTTAGCTGCTGGAACCTATTCATCGTTCTTGCAGCGGGCCTTGCACATAATGGTTTTGGACGAGCTCATGCAAACCGGTTTTACAAGGGGTCCTCTCATTGGTGTTACATGCGCCCCGCACATATAGGACCTAACTGCACTTGCGCCACTAACTGATGAACAACAACCTACATACAAGCGTGTCCGCATTGCCTTTATAAAGTAAATCCGGCAGCTCAGCTTATTGCCGGCCGCGACACCCATAAAGTTTTCCCATGCATACCAGCCACGAGCGAGTACTAGCAGTAGACTTGGGTTTTGATTTGTTTCTAAGCAATCTTTGTAACAAATTTGGATTTGTAATTTTTTGTTTTTTAGCTGACACACGAAAGTTAATATTTTTGTTTCTACCAGAAACTCAGGGGCATGGAGTTTCAAACCATAACTCTAACGCAAGTCTTGCGTTATCTAGCTATGCCATTCTGTCAAAAAGGACGTAACTCTTGGTTTCGGGCTTGTTTGAACATACTCTGCACAACCTAACATTCTTGTTTGTGCATTACTAAAATCGCACACTGAACGAATTTTGTTTTCACTCACCCGAAGACATTGTAGACCAGTCCACTTTTGTATCAAATCCAAAACCGCGCAGAAGTGTGCAGTTCTTTGGTTAAATCAGCAAACGTTTTCCGTGTCTCTTGAAACTTTCTCTCAACATTGCCCCTCAATTTTTTCAACAAAATTACTCCTGAAATAAGCAACACACACACATTCTTATTACGGCTGGTAGGGACGTTCTGCTTCATGCAATGAGCACAAGAAAAACCGGCATTTCAAAAGAAGCAGTGTTCCATTTTTCCGCGAAAACAGATGTGGGTTTTAAATCATATAATGCTGTACTACACCAGCATGTTAGCTAGATCTGATTAAAGATTCCACAATCTAACAAATGAAACTTTGAGTGATTAGTTTCAGGTGAACAGACTTCCGGTTGTCTTGCATTGTTGAAATAGATTTTTGCGCCGAAGAAATGAAATAAAGTGATTGAGCTTGGGGTCAAAAATTCGCTGCTACGGTGGGTTTTTAAGCTATACAAAAGCACTATATCTATGTAGGAAGAAAACTTTAAATCAGAGTTCATTGGTAACATAATAATTAAACTATTGTAGCACTCGCCAAAACGGTCGCCGACTGCTGGCCTTTGAAACGGGTAAATCCACACCCACCCACACGGAACAACATCTAAACAAAAGTTAACTGCCGCCTACGCAAATATTTTCGCCCGTTTTCACATAGGGTTGCCAGATGTGTTCTGTAAAAATACCGGCCGTTTTGTCAACAGTGGCAGATCTCGGCTGCGTGTCGTATCTTGTAAGCACGTATTTAGTGGCACCGATCCTCCAATAACACTTTTTACGTACTTTTACAGCTTCACTTCTGAATTCGAGCTTCCCTTTCAAATTTTTGGACTGCCAACTGAGCGATAGACGATCAGTAGCTTGGAAGAGAGTAAGCCAACGAATAGGAATGTGAATTTGGTGATACTTTTCCTGGACAAATTCTGAGCATTTCTTAAGATTGGCAACATTTGAGCTGTGCGAAAAAGCATTGTATACTTTCAAAGCAAACGATTCAACATCGCACGAGCTTCAATAAATGCCTCTCTGCGTGATGATCAGTGTGACAGTGGCAATTAGTCTTGATCATGCTTGTTTGCAGCAGATATAACGCTTGGTTAAAGGAGCAGTTCTTTCCAAAGTTTACAGATNCAATATCAGCTTTGAATGCAATCACACGCTTTATGTCCAGGATTAACGTAACAATTTTCCCTTGTTTTGGCGTTAAATGAAGTTACTGTCCTGACAAGATTACTATTAGACTCATTATAAATTGACAAGTATTACGCTAGTCCTTTTCATTGCCGTTACTGCGAATTGTTCTTTTCCGAAATACCGGCTTCAAGCACTGATTTTTAAAATACTGGCCTTTGCTAAATTAACACTAAAATACCGGCCACGCCGGTCAAATACCTCCCATCTGGCAACCTTATTTGCACATGGCGCAGAAGGTAATTCACCATCTGAGATTAGCTTTGCAAAAAAAACAGATACATGGAAAGACAAGCAGAATGCCCGAGTTTCAGTCGTAGATACCACGTTCAATACCACAGGAATAAAAAAAACAGAACACTTTTAATGTCCAATTTATCCCACGTCACATCTGTGCTGAGCCAACATGATCAACCACTGATTAGATTAGACAAAAAACACAGCGTTTAGTGAATTGATTTCAACTGCAGTAAATAACAAAAGTGGGGGTTGTTTGTAACTTGTAATGACTGTGCTTATTATGTTCACTAGTGGTGGTACATTAATTAAGCATTCGACCGTTATCGCAGTGTCGCCAAGACTGGTGTAAAAAATGAAACACATGAAGAAAATGTTTTTTTCCGTTACCTTCCTGGTGATACGCAGATATGAGGCTAACTTCAAGGTGTTGCGGGAATCCTTAAAACATTGCTGATAGACCTATTTTTTCAGAACATATCTGATTTTGTCTCGTTTGGCTTTGTCGCATAAGAACTAATTGCACTCAACCTGAATTTGACGCTGCATAGCTCGAACTCAACCGGTTGATACATAGCTATACCGAATGAACGGCAAGGAAAAGAAAAAACAATTNGAATGCGCCAAAATTATTTTAGCGGATCACAAAATACACAAAAAGTCGTTATCACATTTTCGGAAAGCAAAAGCTATGCATCTGTTTGTACTCAAATCTCCGTAGTTCACTGTGTTGTCCTTCGTAGGCTCAACATGAAAGAGTCGCAGTTGCGATTGCTAAGCCTTAAACTACTTACAAGTAAAAATAAAGAATCCGCAATCATTTCAACAAACGTGTATCACATGTGTAACAAAATTTCACGAACTGGGCACAATGAGCTGAAACACTTATAAAGGTGTTTCGGCAAAAACGTTGGTTTATTTAGACCAATAATGTCCAACCCGCGGCCTAGTCGAAGGTTTTGTGCGGCCAGTTTAGGTTTTAGCTGCACTGACAGTATCCCACATACAGGCAACCAATCCTTATTTTGATAATCTTGAATTTGACATTTTTGATGCAGGCAGTCCTCAGCGCCACTTTAACACGTCTGTCAACATTGCAGTTAGGATTCGAAACCATTCAGTACATTAGCTTGAGTTAAATTTAGTTGGTTAAGATCAAAGTAAGCCATTCAATCTGCGGCCCTCACTAATATGTCACTCATAATGTGGCCCTAGTTAAGATAGTGAGACAATGTTTGGCTCAGTAAGCCGTTTGGGTTGGACATAGCTGATTTAGACAGTCGTACTCTGTTCAGGAACAGATGTTAGTGCTGAAAGTTAAGTGAAAATGGTTTCATGTTACCAAGCAAAGCCAGGATTGACCTCTCGGTGGCCCTTGGAGGACGGTAACAACACTGAATATACAAGTTAGCAAGCATTCGCTGATTTGACTTCATCTGCTCGATGGGTCAAGAACAGAATTGATGGAAATGCCGCTTGAAGAGAAAAAAATGTAAATTTTTCAGTTCGTGGCCACAGAAATACGTTTGGATCAAGTTCAACGGCTATTATACCATTAAATAATAGCGCGCATTAGCCCAGTGGTTGTTGAAGTTTTTTCCATATTATCCTCTTTCAAACCCAAACACTGTCCATTGCCCCCCAACAAAAATCACAAAAGATAATTTCCAAAAATATCACACTACTTGGATATGGTTCCAGGTTTCTTTTGAAGATTTATCTCCAGGATAAAAGTAAAACATTGCAAATAACAATTTTACAAAAAGAACAATTTAACGAAATTGCAAAAGAACCATTAAAAATAGTTTTAACCAAAATAATTTTCAAATAAATAGTTATTCATAGTTAGTGAACCGCAGATATTCCCATCTAAACCAACCTCGTGCAGTTTTTGTGTGTTCAGTAAAAAAATAATAAAAACGTAAGTTTTTTCATCCACAGCTTGCCTTTTCCTCCTTAAACCAATTTTCCTCCCAGGAATGAAAACTTCCTCCCTTGGTGAGCCAATCGACACCCGTTTAAGGACCACTGCTTTACAGTAGCCCTATATACGCTACAGCAGGGGTGGGGAACCTGTGGCCCGCGTGAACCACTACTTTTTAATATGGCCCGCATCAGAATTTTGGTTACCCAAATTAGAACACAACAATGCGTCCACATGAAACTCCATGACAACAAGACAACGTAAACTGTAGGTCAAGAGGGGAGACAAGACAACGTAAACTGTAGGTCTCTCGTTCCTCGACATGGTTTTCTCTCCTTAGTTTGTTTTGATTCTCTCCTTAGTTTCCTTTTGAAGGTTAAAGTAAAATTTTAAGATAATTCAATGAACTTTTCCGGCCCGCCAGCGATATTCCACAATTCATGCGGCCCGCGATAGTAAATAGGTTCCCCATCCCTGCCCTAGAGCGAAGTAAAGTGCAGTGAAACGCATTGCAGAATTTCGCGAAGGAAGCCAAAAATTATTTCCGGTGTTACGCGAAATTTCTGATTTGTTGTTTGTCTGTCATTTTGCTTCTCAGAATAACGAAATAAAGATTGGCAATTACTTTTTTGATGTGTGTTGTGTAAATTAAAACATTTTGGTTAGATGCCAGGTACCTAGAACAAGCTATAGTACGGGAAAAACTTAACCCACTGAAAATTTTTGGTCTTATTCTTTGACCTCAATTATTTTTCTTTTTCTCACCCTAACACACACCCTATCCCGACACACTTACCTTAACACGAATCCCTAAGCCCCAATCAGTTTTCTCAGCGAGTTTGATATGCAGAATATTACTCTGTGCATGCGTACATGGCGTGAAGTCAGACATTTCGCTTGAAACCGGCGGCAATAAATTTTCTTGTTGCTAGCTCACTAGCTGGCAAACAGTGGCCCAAGGTGAAGGATTGCAAATGCCGGATTAGGAAATTCTGTTTTGCAAGAGATCTCGCCGACCGAAGTAAAAATTGTTCTCGGTTTATCTGCTCATTTCATAGCAACGTTTGGAATTGGAAAGAGCTTTGAAAGAGTTGCATCTGGGTGCACCCAATACTGCCTAAACGAAGTGTTGTCAATACGTTTTTTTCGCTTGACACCGGCGGCAATAAAGGTACTGGAGACAGTTCTGCCACCATTGTATACGAGCTTTTACTTTTGAGATACTGTATGTACGTCTTGTACGCAGAATCACCGTTAAACAAGCCGTTTCCTGCTGTAAGATCTGCAGGCTGCATTTGCTCAGTATCGTTGTTCGGTGAAGGTTTACTGCAGTCTATTCGTGGAGTAATTTTATTCATTGCGCAGGCCTGCAAAAACGCATGTTCTTTTCACAGGTGGCATTGCATTTTTTCTGTGGTTAGAGTTCGACACCGCGTCACGATATATTCCGCTTATTGTTGAATAATGTTGTACGCAAATTGGAAATAATGCTTCATGCAATGCTGAAGTCTGAAAAAGTTCAGACGCTGGCTATTAGCTGGTTAAGACCTCAACCGTCTAGACTAGACGATCGACAGTTATATAGCCGAGTGAACACAGAGCCCTTGCCAGCAAGTCTTCACCAGGGGGGCTTTAGGTTCGTGTGGGGGGGGCTTTACGTTTGTGCGGTGGGGATTGATAT
>JGI24022J15233_10004500_pt1 | contig 14423 bp, 13 predicted proteins | sample Ectturendosymbi2_FD_15233 | JGI IMG/M metagenome (IMG submission 15233) | reverse complement strand
TGCTTAGTTGGGAGACCGACCTGTGCTCCTGCAACAACTAGGTTGACCCCTCAACTAGTAGGGACCTCTGCAATAACCTACAACCTCAGCCCCTACAACTTGAAGAGTAACATGGCGAAAAATTTTTGTCCATTTCCCAATGTGGATTAAACGGTGAAGTTGCACTATAAGTCTGAATGAACGTGCGATATCAGTAGCACGAGAGAACGAGAAAAAGCATAGGAGAAAGTCGGTACCTACGAGCCACGTTTTATGATATCGAGCGTTGCTACAACACGGTGCAATGTTTTTTGCTCAAATTTTTCCAGTAAGTGTCTTAGGGTTGTGGCATGCTTTGTGGGGATTTACGGAGGAAAATACCTGCAACCTTAAAAGTTACATGGATTATTTCATTCGTCATCCAAGTGGATCAAGGATCCCCATGCGTCGGGACCCATGAACCGGCTTGAGGGACCAATGAAAGAACCATACTTAAAACTATGCGAAACTGTTAGTCCATTGCTGCACGGTTTATGTGCACCATTCCTTAAATTAAAAATCGAACTAACGAAACATCAAGCAGCTAACTGAAACACATTAATGGGTTTATTATCACTGGCTATTACCAATTTATGGAAGTAGATCTTCGGTTTAACTATTTGAAGGTGAATCAAAACGAAATGTTATTTCAAAGATCAATCCTCAAAATTGAACAATACTACAACAAGATATGTCTTCATACATCTGAAGAAAATAAATCATCAATGTATATATCCAGTGAATGTTAACAGCAAACGTTTTAATGCCAAACCTCTTTTGTTGAACTTGATGTGACAAGAGGGAGATAGGGGTCCGCATGAATATCTTTAATGTTCGGTTCAATAAAACTACATTCTGCACAGCGGAGATGCTTTTTAAGAAACCTTTCCTCTAAATAGCTATATTCATACTTATTTTCAGCACCTGCCCAAAACATAAAAACTGTTATTTTTGCAACGGATTGCCAAAGCACACAGCTCTTTATTGGTTCTACTGAACAAGACCGTAACTATGGGAGGCACAAACCCCTTGAAAAATTTTTTGCCTTCCGTGGAAAAAAGTGTTGAACATAGTGGAAAACTATTGTACATCTCATTGGTCCCCCTCAGAAAAATCTTCGCCTCATCCTGGTATCCCAAGCTGGTTACAGGCCTGCTACTACAGCATCGCTGTCTTCATGAGATGATTCACGGACTTCTGTACTGCTACTATTATAAGTTCAAGGGCCCTAGTTCTGGCTCTGACGAGGCTTCAAAACAACATCGCAGTCAGAATGAGGTCGAAAAAGCCATGGGCCCGCAAAACAAACTTGCTAAGACTACTGGCGGTTTTCTATCAATTTTCAACTGTTGCAAACCAAAGGATGGAACAGTTGGACCCAAGATGCCGTTAGTGACTGACGATGTCATTGACCGTCCAAACAAAATTATTGGCTGTGCTGCTGCTTCAGAATGTTTACTTATATCTGTAACTTTTCCATGAACACAAATATTTTTTACAAGCTTTTGCTTTAATACGGTGGGTTGGTGAAAATGGAAAGGCTTGTGCTTCACCCGGGTTCGTATTTTTGTGATTTCCTGACTTTTGGCATATGTTTGTATATCTTGAAGAGTTATAGCTGGATGCTACATTTTCAGAATATGCGTAAAAAAATTCCTTCAGCATCCCGATCAAATTCCTTTTCTGCAAAAGTTTAGGATGGTCCGCCACGAAACGCGAAGGACAAACGTCGTCTGAAAAAACTGTATATGTTCATCAAACGGGAATATTTTCATTTTTTGAAAACCACCAAAATGTTGGATAGAATAGGCTAAATCTATGGAGAGAGTTGAAGCAGGTAAGTCGGACATTGGATCTGGGGTTGGAAACCACCCTCTTGAAATTTACGCAGCTTTATCCACGGCATATATGCCAAAAGCTTAAGCCCTTTCACAAAAAATACTACGAAATAAATAATAGAATTACAAAGCATATCAATCATGCTTTTTCTCAAGCGTCTGTGTATCTAATAAGTTAGGTGGGACCATTGAACCACTGTTCATTGAACCCCACATGTTGCGGCTCACGGGTAACTTCTGCGCCATTTTGAATCAAAATCACGTCCTCACGTAAACCGGCCAGCCGATGCTTTTTTCTCCTGCTAAAATGCATATAATGTTGTACTAAGTTAACCAAATAAAAGATACCGGAAACAACTTAGAAACAACAGCGTTAAAACAAAAAGTTCAAGACCCAACAATTTTACTTCAACCACCAGAAAAGTTATAACCGGTAACAAAGAGCTAAACGCTGTACTTGCTTGCATCCCGTTAGCATGGCAAAAATAAGTAAGCATGAGGAATATCTAGTATTGATTAGTGGCGCTAAACCTGTGTAGTTTTCAAAAAATCTGGGTGGTTCAAGGCTCCCGCTATGATTACAGGAGCCGACCTTCCTTTAAGTAGCATCCATGGCTTTCTTGATAGAAGGCCTAGTCTGCTAAGATCAACGGTCGTGTTTTCGTTTGATGTTGGCGGAAACGGTGGAAGCGGAAGCAATAGACATAGAAGCGGAAGCGAACGCGGTTGACGAAATAGCCGCTTCCACATCCCTGGTGATAATTGAAACAGCTTCATTCAAACTTGAGTACAATTATAACCATCTGGGTAAATTAATGCTCCTTGTTTGTGAAGCATCATCCATGCAACGTTCATGTTTCTGGCGTTTTCTTCTGAACAATTATGTTCAGATTTAAAGTCGAAAAATCAAAAGTCTGCTTTCATTGAAACGACAGTCTTAAAAGTTTTGATAGAGAAGTTCCCAGCTTCTACTTTGGATCACTGCCACCATTTGCTCGTAAACCTTTTCTGCAAAAGCGCTAGTAAACCTCTCAATGACGTAAGTGCACGATCTGCAGTATGCTTTTTGCAGCCAATATTGCAGATGAGCAGGAAGTCATCGCGGCCGCCATGGCGAGTGCGCTTCTTACACTGTATTTACACGCTTTGGATGTACACCAACACAGCACGTTCAGTCGAAGCCGAGCAGAGACTTTGCTCTGAGGCAATGACTTCCGACGAAGTAGGCCTTCTACAAAACTTTGGGGCATTTAGGAAGTGAACCCCATTTTCATCTAACTTTTCAGCGATTAATTTACGTATGTAGTTGATAAACGTAAACGCTAGAGTCTTTCAACGTGTTTGAAAAATGTTTGGATTTACGATAATCCGTAAGATCTTTTGACTATGTTCAACCTATTCCGTAAAAATTTTGTAGCTACTTTAAAGTTACTTCGTTTGAATTGTTTGATGATACTTTGCTAAATTTAACTGACTTCATTGAAATATAAAATGGAGTTAAACTTTAAACCCAATCGTACCCATAATATTGCATAACTTATTGAGCACGCTCAGCTGCATGTAAAGATAGCTTAGCACTGCACGTAATTAACTTTATAAAATCACGGACTTCTTGAAACTACAATAACTTGTCTGCGGAATTTGAACCCTAGTAATGAGAAAAAATTCCAAATTAGTTTCATTTAGTCACATGCGCTTTGCCAACAAGACAGATTCCAAGCTCAGGAATGGATATTAGGGATGGATAAAGAGGCAGTCTCCTCGGGCCCTTTTTCTGGAGATACTGTACCCCACTCTTGAGAGCTTTGCACCATTGTTTAGTTGAAAAAGTTATGTACCACTCTAGAGCCACATTCAAAGAAGCTCCGAAGCAAGTCATATGTTTTTCAAAATAAAGCTAAAATTGCAGGAAAATGAGCCAAACAAGGCAGCTTTCAAGTGTCCAGCTGCAAAACTTTACACTTTTTTCTATTCGTATGTATATTATGCTCTCGAATTCAGTTCATATATTGAAATGTGAAAAAAATTTGACTCTTTTATCCATGTAATCCCACATCTACGTTTCGCAATGGATTTGTTTTGGGGCCCTTTTCCAAAAGCTTGCCCCTAAATTTTTATATCCACCCCTATGCAAATTATCTCAGTATCTGTAAGATAATGTCAGTGTCGTTTCCCTCAGCACTTACAAAATAAAAAGCATCTCGCTATTTACGTTAGATTTTGCTGGTGACTCTTCTTGTTGCAGTTAAATGGTTTCAAATTATTTAATGTAGAATAGGGTGGGTGCAGATAACATCAGATGAAAGTTGAAACACTAAGCTGAGCTTATGAACAGTAGGTTATAGTATAATATCTTGACAAGGCTGATGTTTTACTCGCCCGCAAGGCAAAGGGAAACCATTTAAGAAAAGGTTAAAGCTCCACAAAATTGTGAGTGAACTGTCACAATACATGACATCACAAATAAATATCTAGAATAAATGCTATTGTAGCTTGACAGTGACTATATGGTGCAATGAAGAAGACTGTCAAACTGAATCGCTTCGTAGCCAAGTTTCAGCTTCAAGACATATACAATGTATGCCACGGCCATATTCACGCATGTGTTTTTGCAACAGTGTAAAAAACAAAAATCTACGATATTGATTTAAGGCTACGCTGACACTGGAAACAAGGATAGGCTACATTTTTAACAAACATGGCAATCAAGGATAAATTTACGATGGTCTTGAAATGAAGCTTGCACAACAAATAAGCGGGATACAGCAAGCTGGTGCGCCAAAGACAGCTGCGAAAAACGTTACTCCAATTGTTTTTACTTGCGGGTCATTGATTACAAAAGGTCAGATACAAGTTTGTATTCGACTAAAAACTGAAGCAGGATAGGTTCCTTGAGGCAGTTACGTTGATTTGTACTGAAGTATTTAATTAACTTATATTTCAAATATTTCATTAACCTGAGAACTAAGGAATTGGGGGTCATTGCCCCCGTTCTCCCCCGTGGCTACGCGCCTGGTGGCAACCGTATTCTGATTGCAGGCTACAGATCAGCGCAGGAATTCGTGATTGAGCGAAGTTTATGTGCACACCGATTCGGTAATTCAAGTTAATCAACACAATTATCAGCAGTCATAACAATTCAGTTTACATAGAAAACTGTATGCTGTGTCCACAGATAGTCCAGTGATAATGTGCGTTATACTTATTTATTCCCTGACTTTATGCTAGGGCAGGGGTCGGGAACCTATGTCTCGCGAACCAGATGTGACTCTTTTGATGACAGCATCTGGCTTGCTTGATATTTTCTTAACACGATTTTTACGAATAAAACTTTCTGTAATTTTCCATCTACCAGACTACAAAGCCATCAGCAACACTATGCAGCACCAGAGGACGCATTAACAGTAAGAAGCATGCTTTTAAAGAGAAAATTCAGGCATTTACCATTGTTTAAAATTGTTGGTTTTGCTTAAAAATGCACACGTTAGTTAGAAAGTTAGTTGCATTAAGCGTTTGAAAATATCATATGGCTCTCACGGAAATACAACTAAAAATATGTAGGCTTCATGGCTCCCTTAGCCAAAAAAGTTGCCGACCCCTGTGCTCGGGAAACGTTCCCAACAGCAATGTAACCATCAAATTTGCACAAATACATTATTTTTTATGACAAAATGTTGGGGAGGACAAAAGATATTATGTCCTCCTTGCCCAAAAGTTGTGGGGGACATGCCCCTCCATAAACTCGGTCCCTGCAAGTGGGAGTGTTTTTGACCAACTTTATCCGGCCTTAGGCACCAATCCAATGAGCCAAATTTTTCGCTCAAGTTTTTTTTGGAAACCAGACTATCATCCGAGTCTTTAGAGCCCTTGCTTGGCTTTCTAGCATATCTGGAACCAAAATTATGGATCAGAACCCGAAATTTGGTAAAAAATTGTACTCCCTGAAGTTGCTAAAGTAAGGAGAAAAGCACCCCGAGCCATAGATGGCTATAACTCGCTGTCAGAATGAGCTAGAGAGCTGTGCAAACACTCTAAAGACTCGTGAAGACTTGTAGATTAGGCTGAAAAAAATTTTAGCTTGAGATCTCGGGTTTTTTGTTGATGTTTACACAATGAGAGGATGTTTATGCATATTTTTTACATTTGGATGACGTCATCATCCCCTGGGAGTCGAACAATCGTGCCGATGTTGTGGCTCAAAGTTTTTTTTGGATTCTATGCTGCAATATAAATCTTCAGAGCCCATGATCGACTTCCTAGCAGTTTTGGTTCAAACATTATGGCAAAATAAGCAGAAAATAATTAGGGAAATCCCCTGAAATTACTCAGCATATTCTTCCATGATTTGGGGTCTTCTGACCATAACTTTGGCCCCAGAAACGCTAGGAAGTCGATCAAGGGCTCTAAAGATGGATATTACAACCTAGAATACAACCAAATTTTGAGCCACCATATTGGCTCATTGTCCTGGTGATGAAGTCATAAAAGAATAACCAGAAAAAGCAAAACCTACCCTCTTTCTGTTGACACCCACCGAAAACCCCAAACCCAAATCTCAAGTTTTTTTTTCAGTGCAAACTGGAACACTTCACGAGTCATTCGAGGGTTCGAATAGCTCTCTAGCATGTTCTCGCGGCTAGTTATCGCGAGCCGCACCAGCCGCCAGTGGGAGACTCATGCAGTTTTTGGATTTTTGTGCACAACGGGGTTTTTGGGCCATAACTTTGGTTCCAGACATGTTAGGTCAGTCAAGGGCTCTATAGACGCGGCCGATCGTCTAGTTTCAAAAAAAAGTTTGAGCTAAAAAAATGGCTCATTGGATTGGCGTCCAGAGCCAGTAAAAAGTTGGTCAAAATTTCAAAAACACCCCCACTCTGTGACGTCCCCCCAAGAGAACTCCTAACCCAAATGAAAATGAAATTTTTTTATCGAAACTAAAAGACTTGCCGAATCCGTAGAGGATTTGAACAGCTCTCTAACTGAATTGGCTGGCGAGTTATGGCGTTGCCAACTTGGGTAAAAATGTTCCAGGGTGATCCTAAAAGGGTTGAAACTGCGTTCTCCAGTACCACGCGCTAGGGCAACAAATCTGTCAAAGAGACCTTTACATTTTTCACCGGTTTTATTCTTTCTTCTTCTTTCCTTCTTTTCGCTGCTCCACTTTCAGCTGTGACATTTTCATAAAATTATCAATAAACCAAATACTTCAATCTCTAAAAATTATCATTTGGTAGTAAAAGTTACCATGGGTATAAATATTTGCTCTTATTTGATAAGGTCTTTTCTGAACTTTTTGGAAAAAAATTTAACTCACAATTTTTTGGGTAGAGAAGTTGGTTTGAAGCTTTTCTTTATTTGCAACAATGAAGATGGTGGTGGCGCTCCTTTGAAAGCATAGTATTTACACATTACAGTTACTGTTGGGGGTCCCTTTGAAAGCAAGGTACTTACAAAGCCCTCTTTGATTTGGACTTGATTGTAATTAAGGCATAGAACAGTTTTTTCAAGGTTATTTGACCTCTTCTTTGTAGCCCCAAAAAGACTCACTTCGTTTTTCACAATTTGTGATCGGATCTCTTCCTGTAACGAAATAGTTTTGTGGTCTTCATTTTGATGGATTACATGGATTCTGTTGAGTCTTGTTTCATAAGAAATAGCACTAACCTTCTAATTTTCTTTGATTAATAACGTCTAGCTGAATGTGTATGATTAAAAATTTACTTAAAGTCGCTTCTTAAGGAAAGCCAAATATTTTGCTGAAAGTTATTGGAAACTGAAAAGGAAGGAATCGATTTTGCAAAAAATCACAGCTTGTATATAAAATAACACATAACAGCTTACAAATGAACCAACTACTAACTACTAAACTACGGCATACCTTTGAAGAACTGCCTCACGTGGTAGTTATTTAAATTAGGTTAGCGAAATGACTAGAGTTCGCGTAGACACTTATTATGAGCAAAATGACGTCACGATCCGTCTAAATAGGTCAAGTGAACGAAAATATAAACGTTGAAAGCACAGTACTTACACATTACAGTTTTTTTTCGGGACCCCTTTAATGAAGTTTAAAAGCAGAGTCCTAACGCATTTCAGTGGCGGTTGTGGGCCCCTTTGAAAGCAGATTACCTTCTAATTACAGTTGCTGTTGGTGGTCCTTTGAAAATAGATTACCTTCGAATTGCAGTTGCTGTTGGGGTCACTTTGAAAGCAAAGTACCTGCACAATACAGTTTCTGCAGGAGGTACCTTTGAAAGCAGAGTGCTTACCTATGATCTGCTTTGTAGTACATTATATGAATGGATAATAGGTTTTTCACCAAAAAAAAAGAAAATTTACACGCGTAACACCCGGAAGGGGCCTCCATAGAGGGGGGACCCGAAGCAAGTACCTCGCTCGCCTCCCCTTAAACACACCGCTGTTTGCGAACCAAAGGAAGAGCATAGGTTAAGTTAACTTGAATTGATTTCCAAACTATTCATTTCTCTTCGCATCTTTGAGTTGGATTACATGCGAGCCTAACTTAGTGACAGTGGTAGGAATTTTGATTTACTGTAGACAAGATTTGGTTTTCGGATTTGCATTGGATTTGAAACGTAATTTTTAGATTGGATTTGGATTTGAAAAATATAAATACCTTCCTTTCTGGAAAAGACCCAAAGTACAGTATGAGTACGACTGCCATAATCTCAATATGCAAATACAGTAAAATTCGCCTATAATGACTTCGGCGATAACGACAGTTCTCCAATAACGACGCTTTTTCGTCAGTCCCGGCAGAATTCCTATCTTTTACGTGCATCCAGTGTGACTAGAACGACCTCAGCTACTGTATATCATCATTTCGCCTATAGTGACGCTTCTGTGGGTCTCTGCAGTATTTTGTTCGTATATACCGACAGTTGCAAGTTTTCTTTACAGTTTCAGTCAAAGCATGGCTGTGTGGAGTCACCACACAAATCTTTTATGACCGAATATGAACATTTAACATTGTTAAAGTTAACCGGCCAATCGTTGAGGCGTGACAGGTGTGACGTAATAATGGCATTAAGGATTGCGCCAGTGGTTCCCAACCGGGGAGGAATTCCTCCCCAGGGAGGAACTTCATGGGAGGAGAAATTCCACTTTATAGTTAAGTTACCTTTGTGAGTATTACACTTCTTTTTTAAGTTGATATTGGCTCTTTCAATTAGCTATATCACTTCATACTGCGTTTGTAAGTTATTTAGTGGACTATCACACGTTTTTGTTGACAAACTTTAGTGCCATTATTTGACGGCAAATAGTTTTTGTCCTACTTTTATCAATCAAGTTATTGTTGTCAATGAAGACCATTGTTCCGATTGTAGTTAATACTTGCCAGCGAACCCGAACAGAGGAGGAATGAAAAGTTTCACAGGGGAGGAATGAAAAGTTCCATAGAGAAGGAATGAAAAATTCCAAATAGAACAAAGGGAGAAATGCATAAAAAAAGGTTGGGAACCACTGGATTGCGTCATCAGCACTAGCAGAAATGAATGCATATCTTTACAAGGGTTTTTCTGTATTAGGAATTGTTACGACTGTAGCCAGCTTGATCGATAATCTTGGTGGAACAATGCCCAAATAGTCGAACAAAAGATGTAACATCCCATTGTGGAAGCAGTATGACACAGGCCCATAGCCAGGTTTTCAGTTTTTTTGGGGAAAATATATTTTTTGGGGGAAATGTTTTTGTTTTTTTTATATGTTTGAAACACATTTTTCTGGGCACAACAAAATATGTGGTGAAATGCCCCCCGGTGGCTACGGGCCTGGGTCGAGGTACAAAAAAGGTTGAAAACCACTGGTCCACAGGACTAATTTCCAGGGTTCGTTCAAACTACAGCAACGTCAGAGCAAAAAAAGAGCTCCAGTGACAGTAAGAACGAAGTGCAACAAATTTATCTACGACAATACAACGTTGCACTGTCGTTGACTACAGATAGCCTACAGTGTGTTCAAAATATACCGAAGACGACCGGGTTGCACAATGGACGGAAAGCACTGCGGTGTCTTTTCAGTTAGAAAATACATAAAGATTTCAAGCTCTTTATAATGCGTAGATTTGTTACTAGAGCATGATTCACAATTTCTCAATAATGGATTTGAAGCTATATTATCAGAATGTTATCGTTATACACTCCAGGTGGAGTCCGATGATATATGCTACATAATCAAAACTTGTAAGCAATATGAAATACTTTTCAGAGCTTGCGCTAGCTCGTATTTAGTGGTAAGGCCAAGATCAGTAGAAATCGTGCGTCCAGGGAACTATTGCTCCCCTAGCAAACGGTTCTTTTGCGACTCTGTGCTCCCTAAAAAAAGATGACCTTTTTTGCCCATTCATAGCAAGTGATGCCACTTTCTGCCACACGCAGTTGCGAAACAAAGTCCAAAATCTAACCTAAACTGAAAACATTAATACAACCATAAACTAAATATTTACTGCTTATAAAGCTATCCATTTCCTTGAAGTTTCAAAAAATTAGAGGGGTCATTGCCCTCCACAATTCTATATCTCAAAATCTGCAATCCATTGCCTGCAATGCACACTATACTGTTGTTGTTCTAACTCTTTGTCATTCAGTCAAAAGACAATTATAAAAACGTGCCTATCAGTTAGGTTAAGTGATGTTACGGGCCAACAGAATTCTCAAACCGTTGTAAAAATTAACCCAACTGTATCAGTTTGTCCTTTCTAGCAAAAACATAATTTTCAGCAATTTTGTCCAAATCAGGTCTGTCAACTCGTTCTTTGTGAACATGCAAAATCATCGAATCGTCGTTAAGTCATGGTTGTACGAAGATCGATACCGGCCGCCCTAACTTGTGGGTCCCTCGTCGAAACTTGTGTAGCTTGTTACTATAGTAATCATCTCATATAAAAAAACAGCTACCTTGCTAAGATTTTGAAATAGATTAATTGTTATACTGGCAAACAAATTACTTAGCGTGCGTATTTTCATCTTCCCGGGCCCGGATGTGATGTACACCTTATCCCTCCTCGTATGCCCCGATTCTACGCTAATAAAATTTTCACTCGCTTTGGTGCTGAAAAAGATCTCTCTGACGTGAAATTCGTGACAGGTAAAAACAAAAGTAGACCCAAAACTTTCCAGACATCAGAAATTACAATATTCTCACTCTCAGAGAGTGACAGTTTCGTCAAAATTTTTATGGGATCGTGAATAGTGAAATTAGTAGCCAACTCATTACAAACATCTACAGTGCGGTTTCAGAATTGGAAACATTAGCTTACTTCGAGTACAAGCTTCGAACGATCGTCTTTCGTAGATTTCTAACTCTGCTTGTAATTCAGTATTTAACATCCATGCATGACGATAGATGCAGCTGCAGTGCAGTGGCGGATCCAGACCAGGCGTTTGGGGGGGCAGTCAAACTGAGGGGCGCCTAAAATGTCTTCACTTGCTTAAATACCAAAGGTTGTCTGCGACAATCGTTGTGTGCCACACAAAAGAGGTTTTCTTTTGTAGATCAAAAAGTGGCTATTTTTGTTGGTCGAACTATGCTATATTTCAGGGAATAACCACAGTTTGAAAGCGCTTTACATCATTAATTCAGAAAACGTTTCAAACGGGTCCCAAACAGTGGGCCTCGTTTTTCACAAGCTACACAGATCTCGTATATTTACAATATGCATTTAGAAGGTATAAAACATGGTGCGCGCAAGCGTTTGCCACTGTTTTAGCTATCCCTAGCGAAATCAGTGAAGAACAGTGTCTGCAACGCATTCCAGACCTGGTTAGAAACAAAACAGTTCTTCTTAGGCTTGGAAATGACAATTCATGTCCCACGAAAGGACTCAAATGAAAAGCTAAATGACGATCATGTTTCCAAGCCAAGCTTGTGCATTTACATGTATATGAAAGACTTATTTATTGCTGAAGCGACAATCGAAAATCAACACGTGAATGAAAGGCATTTGCCAGGACACTACTCCCATTTTAGGTAGCTTTGTTGACTATCGTAAAAAACGATCTTATATTCGCATGATAGATTTACACTGGGCCTTGAAGTATATTGCCCTAAAATACATTTAACGCTACTTATAAAGGTAGATTTTCAATCAAGGCTTTAAATACCGTTTCACATTTTTCGACACTGGATTACTGATGTGAAGAAAAAGACATCAATCCCTCTAGACCAGGTTATTAAAAAAAGTTGTGACACTTTCAACAGAAGTGGAAACAAGCGGGCTGATCCCCCCAAATTCACAATCAATACCTCCAAAGTCAAGCTCTAGTTTCCCCATGAAGTCATTTTTCAATTCATTGTATACTATTACGAAGCCCCAGAAGAAATTCAAAGCTACCCCAATGCTGTTGATCTGGCGATGGATCTGCTTCTATCCAGCCAGGCCAGAAAACACAGAGGAGAATCAGCCCATCACCAATGTAAACCACGAACCTTCGCCAACACCACGTTCACCGGTAGAAAAGTCAAAGATTCACCAGAAGATTGCTTTTTTTGCTCAAATTTATGATGCAAGCGGAATGATCTAACAACCACTAACCTCAGCATTTTTCTGTCGGTTGCTGATTTCGCTAACCTTGCCAAATTTGTCCTTTTATGGCCAACGTGAGTTGTCTACGGGTTTGCAATTGTACCAAAAGGTTCAAAACCACATAGCCATCATTAACTGCTGCCTGAGGCGTCGTCAGGTGGGGGTAAAATGCGCCGTCATTCGACCAATTTCGGACTGCACATATTCAAGTGTTGATCAAAAATTGTTACGACCACGTAAAACCAATTATTCGTTCATTTGAGCGAGTTCTTCTTTTATCCACTGCTAGTCCGCCTAGATATCGGGGCAGGTGTTGAGCAGCCATTCGATTGTCTCATCGTCCAGAACCGTCAGGCCGTGTAGTCCGTGGCGGGGTCGACCAATTATTCAATCCACTAAGCTGTAGATACCTAGTATTTTGCCAAAGTTTCTGCGTCAAAGCTATAGGAGTACGAAATGGGGGTAGATTCGGACAAGATTTAAAAAATTCAGGAAAATCTTCCCAGTATTTTTGGGCAAGTTTCTGAAACAGAACCATCGCCCTGTAAAATTCTCCTATTCGTTTTTCTCAAAGTGGCGCAAAAATTCAGGCGAATGGAAAATTTTGCACCGCCCAAAAGCCCAAGGGTCCCGTATGCCTCTGGTTAGAAAGTGCACCATGATTTGTTGAAGCGCGTCGCTGCGCGCAGTAACCAGGGGCGTAACGACGGGGGGCAAGGGGCACAATTACTCTGGCGCCAAATTAATATGAGGGCGCCGAATGACTGCGGGGCGCCAAAAACTCCCAATAATATCACAAGAACTTCAGTGCAGTACATTTGCTTCCGAAAGACCTCAGGTTCGAACATAGGGGAGCCGAACTTGCTTCTTGCCCCGGGCGCCATCTAACTTCGTTGCGCCCCTTACAGTAATTCAATGCTCCTCTGCATTTTCCATGTATATGAAGTGAGGAGTTACACAATTGTATAGCTATGTTGGTCATAATTATATGAGCTAATCGAGCACGTTCAATGCATTTTTGTCTTATAGCGGCAAGTTGTTTGTTAACGTAAACATCTGTAGCTTTTTGTACGCTGCATTATGGTTCAATCAGCAGGGGCGTAACGAAGGGGCAAGGGGGCGCAATTACCCGGACACCGAATCACTCTGGGGACGCCGAATGATTGTTGGGACTTTTTGGCGTCCCCGCAATGTCACACGTACATTCTTCAGTGCAGGACATTTGCTTCCGGAAGACCTCAGGTTCGAAAATGGGGGCGCAAAACTTGCTTCTTGCCCCGGGCGCCATCTAACCTCGTTACGCCCCTGGCAGTAATTCAATATTCCTCTGTGTTGTCCATGTATATGAAGTGAGGAGTTGCACTATTGCATAGTTACGTAGGTCATAATTATTTGAGCTAATCGAGCACGTTTAATGCATTTTTGTCTTATAGCGGCAAGTTGTTTGCTAACGTAAACATCTGTAGCTTTTTACACACTGCATTATGGTTCAGTCAGCAGGGGCGTAACGAAGGGGCAAGGGGGCGCAATTACCCGGGCGCCGAATCACTCTGAGGACGCTGAAATACTGCGGGTGCGCCGAATGATTGCTGGGGCGCCAAAAAATTCTAACAATGTCACACGTACATTCTTCAATACAGTACATTTGCTTCCGGAAAACCTCAGGTTCGAAAATGTGGGCGTCAAACTCGCATCTTGCCCCGGTCGCCATCTAACCTCGTTAAACCCCTGTCAATTTGGAGATTAGTTCCGTCAAGAAATCCATCCACTCACTTTTATGTTGCAAAACTACGATCCAGACAAACTGCGAATTCACGAACTGCACTGGCAATAGCCCTGAAACTGGTTTTTCGTTTTCATTTTGGAGGCTTGTAAAATCTGGAGTCAGTAATAAGTTTTCCACATTGCNTTCCTATTTTCACTGTGCCTTTCCTTTTCTTTTCAGGGTCATCAGGCATTAAAGAATAAACTTGTAAAAAAACAGACCATTTTCATACAGCACAGCAGCAAGTCGAGAACTG
>JGI24022J15233_10004499_pt1 | contig 14424 bp, 8 predicted proteins | sample Ectturendosymbi2_FD_15233 | JGI IMG/M metagenome (IMG submission 15233) | reverse complement strand
TGCAAGCCACTCCAACTCTATCAGGCACTCCTTGCCAAATCTTCAGCCACTCTCGTATGCAGCTTTCTCACATTTGAATACATTTTTGTCTGACTAAAACCGCATACCTAGAGCTAAGTTCAGTTTTTTCAGAAGATAGCTTTCTTCTAATCTCTGTTTCCGCTTACCCAAAGTCCATGCTTACTCCCATGTTAAGCAAAATCACTAAACTTTTTTATATAGCTTCAACACCACTATCGGCTTCTATGTGTTCGCTTTGTGATAAATAGGGCAACCAAATTTTTGACCTAAAAATGCAAAATTTTGCCTTTATAATTTACAGATTTTGACTTTATTTTGACCTATAATTTTTCTGCGTTTGCAACTGCAAAACAATTTCAGCCATAGACAAGAAATGTTGTCTTACAGTACTTGGTTTGGTAAATGCTCAATCCATTCTGCATATAGTGTTTCAACTTTATGATCTTCTCAGGTTTGCCACTACTTTAGTTATTAATGTACTTGTCTGTATATCATCCCCAAAGTTAGAAACAAATTTTTTATTTCGAAGCTTAGAGTGGTTGAATATGCTTCTGGGTTAACCGCAACACCTATGGCTGAACTATTTTGCAGTTGCAAACGCTGAAAATATGTTGCTCAAAACAAAGTCAAAAGTTTTGAATTATGAAGTCACAATTTTTAGTTTTTAGGTCAGAAAAATGGTTACCCTAGTCATCACAATGCATGATTTAATAAAAAACTATTTGAAGCAAATGTACTTTTGAACTACTGTAGCTGAGATTTGATCAGCCTTCTTAATTTTGTTTGATTTGTTGAAAAACGCCATTTGCATTCCTTGCCCGATTAACAATAATTTTGAAATGGAGGCTTCATTGCTCCTGAACACCCCAGCAGTTATTCATTGACCCCTTGGCCATTAAGTGACACCCATTCCACCCCATGACTATTTATCGACCCTTTGGATAGCCCAATTAACCCCTGGGGGTCAATATCGACCACTTTGAGAACGACTGCTCTAGCTCCATCGGTTAACAAGTTATGGCCTGGGGCGGAATACAGCCCAGGTTAGCACTTGGGAGTGTAGAATTTTTATCCGTTTTTGTTTTTTTAGCAATAATTTTGGCTCCAGATATGCTAGCAAGCCAATCAAGGGCTCTAAAGACTTGGATGACAGCCTAGATTTTAAAAAATGGCCCATTGGGTTGGTGCCCAGGGCTAGGTAAACTTGGCTACAAGGGTGAAAACATGCCCTTATTATGACGTCACCCAAAGAAAACCCCACACCCAAAACGAAAAAAAACATTTTTTTAGTTTGAACTGGAAGACTTGCTGAATCCGTAAAGGGTTTGAACAGCTCCCTAGCTCAATCGGCTGGGGAGTAATAGCGTTGCAAATCTCTGCCAAAACAGTGGCTCTTGCAGTCATTGAAGGTAAACCACCCAGTACTCATGGATAACCAGCATTTCCTACGACCGGAATTTCTAACTCCAGAAAACCAACATTTACACTTAACAACATGTAAGTACATCAAAATCATTGCAATTTTTTAATCACATAATTGTTGGTTCATCAAAATTAGCTACCTGTTGACCATGATTCAAAACTTCTCGTTCCAAAGCATAATCACGATGACAGTCAACATGTGTGACTCACAAATCACTTTGCACAGGCAAGGAATCTGTTCGCCTAAATGGCTTGTTTTATGTGTGATGATGCATGTCATGAATATATATTGTTGCATTTATAGTTGCAGATGTGTCTTCTAAAATTTGTACTTTTCTAAAAAAAATTACTTGAAATACTAAGTAATAACAAAATTTCTTGATCAAGTAATTAGTAAAGGCTTTCAAGAAAGTAATTAGTAATTACTTGAATCCAGCCCTAACAACAACATTTTGTCAATAATGAAAAAACAATATATATACGAAAAATTTCTTCATTTGGTAGAATGTACCATATCCTCAAATGTAACAAATGTACTATGTAAGATGTCTGGATTCATACCAAAATCAGTTTGTGAATCAAAAAGGTTAACTTTGTATAAGTTTCAGAGACGATGCACCAAAATTCACAGGGTCAAACTAAGCTAATTGAAGAATGCTACTTCAGCTGGAAAGTTTGAACTTGTGTTTTTTGTCACAGTATGTATTTCCCACAGTTCATTATATTTTGTTTTGAGGGCCAATAAATACAGGAATAATCCAAAATTTTCCTGAAGATTAAATAATTTTGGTTCTTTCATGAAGAGCATGCACCTAAATCAATAAACAACAGAACACAATTGTACCGATTTAATCATGTGGAGGTGCAATGATAATGCTTTGACAAGCTCACAAGGTTCATGCACAGAAACTAACACAACTGTGTCCTGCTTCATCGATGGCCGCCTATGATATAACAACTTATGAATATCTTGTAAAAACTTGTCAAAATTGATGCATTGCTCACAACACTTTGGATACCAACATAGTACCTGCAAACTGCACAGAATAGATTCTAATGCAACAGAGGTGGGCAACATAATACGATCTGACTTTTATTTGATACTGGATGTGACCTGTTTTTCTTAACAGAGTATATATTTATGTACAGAACCTATGAATGAATAACAATTATATATTTTACTATTGAAGCACTTGTTTGGGCTTCAATTACAGGTTGTGTTATGAAACACATTTATGGTCAACTCTAAAAATCTGCCAGGATATCATCACAATAGCCAAATTTGTAAAGACTGTATTTTTCGTGGACCACTTGCTACTCTGATTTCATGCAACGTGTGGAAATTCGAGGAAATACCAGACTCAGAGATGCAGTCAAGACTATAGCTTTGGGACCAAAAGTTTATCAAAAAATCTCAGTTTTCTTGAGACTTGAAAATTTGTGGATTATGCTAAAATTTTTCTATAACTTTTCAAAAAATGCCATCATCACTTCGAATGAGGAATTTTTTCGATTTTTTGGTATTTTTCCTACCTGCATTGGTTGTTTCTTACCTGCAGATACAGCGGATAAAAATATGTTTAATTACAGGAGTTTTCCTAAACCATATTGTTGCAGTATTCAAAGTCTCAAAGCAATAGAATGTGACTGAGACTTGTAGCCTTCGAGATCCAGACGAGTCCAGAAATCATCGAATGATTGCGACTCACAAAAAATGGTCTCGAGACTCGTCTCAAAATCGAGACCATGTCTCCAGACTCCATCACTGACAGGACTCCTATCACAGAACACCAGTGTACCATGGAATACCACACTCCTGTCGCGAATCTATGAGATTGTTATGTAACAGTTGCGGTGAATTTTCAATGAAAGCATCTAAGCTTGGTGATGGCACAAAAATAATAACACAGCTACGTGAAAAAAGGAGAAGTGGCAGCAATAAACCCACAAAGTAAACACAATGTTAGTCCAAGCACTTCGACCTTTAATTCATCCGTATAATTAGAACGCTTATACCAACGTTGCATTTCCTTCACAAGTTTCTTGCTGGCATTTCATATTGCTTTAATTCAGGGTTTCATAACCTGGGGTGCTGAAATCAATTTCAGAGGGTGCTGAGTAAGGTCATATATGTAGCGGTAAAAGGAATGTGATGTACTGCACTTGTCTTTACTTTATCATTATAGTAACCAGATGTTAGCCAACGGTAGGAGGTGCTGGACTGCTTAGGCGTGACTAAAAGGGATGCTGAGGTAGAAAAAGGTTAAGGAACGCTGCTCTAATTGCATGGCTATATTATTTTTCGCTGCCGTTACCTGACGTAGCTGCTTCTACTGAAAATTTGTCACTATTGTTACGTATGTCATATTGATTCAATAAAATCGTCGCTATGGTTTTAACTTGACCTAAACTAGCCAGCCTTGTCAAGTCTACTCATTCAAAACTAGTATCTCGTATTTCTTTGCCAACCCTCTTTGATTATTTCTAGTTGCACCTAGGGATGGGCATTTCAAAATAGTTTACTATTCTAGAATTATTCAGGAATAGCTAAACAGAATACCTAATCTTATTGTTTTTTTCCTGCAATGCATTGCACCTGAGAATTGCTAAAAAATGTCATTCACTCAAAAACCAAGGAGGCCCACACAGCNCACTTTTCTTAACACTTTGAGAGCCGATCTACGATATATTCGTACTTCAATTTCCACCTAAAACCAGCAGTTGTCGGTTGCCTTACCAAAGCCATAGCTCCTCCGCCGATTGCGCTAGAGAGCTGTTCAAGGGCTCAAACGGATCGGACAGTCTTCTAGAATCCACTCGGGAAAAAATTTTTGGTTGCAGGTTGTGGATTTTTTGTGAGTGACGTCATAAGTGAACCAGTTTTTGGGCCATTTTGGCTCTTGTTGCCTGGTCTAGGGTCCAACCGCTAGGCCAAAGTATTTCACTGAAGTTTTCATTGGAAACTAGACTCGAGTCCGAGTCGTTTGAGCCTTCGATTGACTTTCTAGTATTTCTGGTTAAAAAGTTATGATCTAAAATAAACAAACTAATTAATTATCTAATTAACTAATTAGTCAAAAATTTTTATTATCTTAGATCATAACTTTTGAACCCGAAACCCCAGCAAGTCATCCAAAGTATGAAAAGACTCGGATTATAGCTTAGTTTCCAATAAAAACTTTATCAAAATACTACCATCTAATGGTTGGTTCCCAGGGCCAGGTGAAGTTGGCCAAGGTGGCCAAAAAGTCCTTCACTTATGACGTCACTCACAACAACCCGCATCCCCAACCAAAAAAATTGTTTTCGAGTGCAAACTACAAGACTTGCCACATCTTTTGACACTTTGACCAGGTCCGTAACCTGTACAGGAGCGGAGACATTCCCACGCAAAGCGAAAGTGGTTGTACCAGGAAAGGCCAGATTCTGACAATACTTTTTAGAATAAAACTCATTTGTCTAGGCTATAGATGTCCTTAGACCCAATCAAACTTGGCTAGTGGCCTAGGACAACTACAAACAACTTCAGCTGTTTCATACCAATTAAACACATAAATTGCTTTATCACATAGGATTCCAGAATCCTAAACCGAAACAGCAAATACAGTAGAATTCGTCTAATTCTGCATCTTTTTATTCGTCAATTCGCTTAATTCGTCACTTTTTTGGTCCCGGCAGAACTCCTATCTTTTGCGTACACTTCTGTTCGTCTAATTCGTCACCTCTTTTTACCCCTAAGCATTTTGTTCATATAGTTCGTCATTTGCAGTTTTGGTTGTGATGTTTAAGCAGTTAACACGTGTGGGTATTCAAACAAATTAAGAATCTTTATACAAGAATTGTTGCACCTCGCAATTTGTTTATCAAATTTATACATGAGGTGTGAAGCGCGACCCAACTCCGACTTTTTTATATCCCACAGTTCATGAAATCTGTGTTCAGTGCGTTACCAAACTACAGATACCAACGGTGTCATATAGCACGCATGTGGAGCGATGTGGTTGTTTTGTAATAATCGTACACAACATTACACTCGCATTAGAAACCTGCAGTGGCAACGTCTGATATTTGATCAGCAGCACAAGGGGACCTGTTATGACAGTGAAGCGATGCGCTGCTGATGTAGTGCAATATAGTAAGGTTTTCCAAATGTCTGCATGTTAACAGTGATCGCAACTTGGTGGTAGTTACTAATGCACGGGAAAAATATGTTTTAGAAAAAGCTGACGTGGCAAGTTATTTTTTTTCAAACCATTTGTGCAAGCAAAAACAACTGCTCATTCGCTGTTTTCCTCTCTCCAGGCACTTTTCTAGCTGACGCATTAACAAAACGACAACTGATTTTAAAACATGCAGGAAACAATGCACTCAAATGCATGTAGTGGGTTAAGTAACTGCAGAAATCACTGCGCATGTTGGTGTCTCAAAAAAGCTTATGTGGTGAACTGCAAAAAGTCAGTGTATGCACATTAGTGCTACAGCTGGCGCAAAATGACTTAGGACCTAGCTTCAAAATTTTAAATTTTGCATATGTATAAGCATTAATCCATATCTGGACTATTACTTCAATCAATTTACTGTGAACCACATGGCATATTGATCATTGGGTTAGTATGAATGAAATGATACAATATTGGTATTATTATACAATAATCATCTTAAAATTGGAGGAATTTAAGTCTTCAGGAGACATCATTCAGGAAGGAGGATTTTGCTGTATAAGAGATAGTTTAGTATAGATCATCAGTGAGGTGTTTATTTTTGAAAGCATCATTTTAACATGCTTGGAATACACAGTAATAAAGATGAGAAGGTTGGCATTTTTGCGTGGACTAAAAAAAGTACTAATAAAAATTATATGTAAACGCAAAAGAGCAAGTTTTTATCTTCAGCCAAAGGACTACCAAGCACTGCAGTTCCAAATCATAAATTTGGAGGTGGAAGGAAAAGACTTATGCTGCAGACACCTTTCTGAGGATAGAAATTGAGAAGAAACCTCAGTTAACAGCACAGGATGTGAAAAATCTGCATCCAGAGCTGCTTCACAACCTTTCATTCTGAACAATGCAGGATCACCTCCAGAAGGACTCAGGTTTTCATTGTCGTCAAGCTGCCAAGAAACCACTTCTAACTGAAAGTATGAATAAGCAGCGAATTGCTATAGCGAAGAAACATGTCCACTTAACCCCTGAACAGTGGAAGTTATTTTTTCTAATGAAAGTAACTTTCAAGTGTTTCGGATGGTTCCTCCATCATTCGATGCCTATCGATTTGATCCCAGGTTCAAAGTTCTAACTGTTGAACACCCAGATTCGGTCATGGATCGGGAGATTTTTCTGGTGAAATGGGCAGGCCTAGAGCTGGCTTTCACTTCCTGCCCAAAAAACAAAAAATGAATGGTGAAACTTGAATAAAAAGTACTGGAGGAGCATATGCTGGATTTGTTTCATACTCATGGCTGTGAAGTGTTTATGCAAGGGGTGATGTTCCCTGCCATGAAATCTAAAAATAAAAAATTGCCTTCAACAAAAAGCAGATCAAAATATTTTTGTGGCCTAGCAACTGTCCTGATTTAAACCGAATGGAAAATTGGTAGAAAATAAAATATCTTATGAAACAAAAGAAGACCCCAAATCTGGACACCTTCAAAAATCAGTTGAAAAAAGTTTGGTGCCAGGAGGTGCGCTTGGATTATTTCAGAAGTTTAGTGTTTCCATGCTTAAACACTTACAAATGGTCATAAAAAATAACGGCAACATGACAAAATATTAATGTGTCATGAAAGTTGCTATTTAAGACCAAACGTTTGTTTTTGAAAGAAAAATGGAGCAGGTCCTAAGTCATTTTGCGCCAGCTGTAAGTTTCCACTTGCCCACCTGGTGCAAGAGAAAAACGCAAGGAGTGGACTGAAAAAATGTCTGTGTCTGCATACTTAGTGCTGTTTCCACATGGTGCAAGAGAAAAACGTATGTGAGTGGACTGAAAAAATGTGTGTGCATGTGCAATAGTGTTCATGTTCTCATGCAGTGCAAGAGAAAAAAGCATGGGAATGGACTGAAAAAATGTCTATTTGTGCGCATCGCATCAACTTTCATGTGGTGGAATCAAGCACCCTGCTGATGTTGTGGAGTGTCCAAACCAAATCCAATTACCCAGTTTAAATTAGCATTTTAGATTTGGTTAGTTTAGGGTTCCTAAATGCCCATCCCTAGTTGCGCCACTGTAGGTGAGTATCTATGTAATGCAAATAACTGGACTGTTTTCTTCACAATTGAATGGTTTTGGTTCAGGATTTGAGAATCCTATTCAACAAATCGTTTAATTGATAAGTAATTAAGCAGCGTTGTCTGTATTACCAGTTACAGTATTTTAATGCTTTCATGCCTCCGCCCATAGCATCTAAAATCCACCAACACAATCAGTGAAATCATTTCTACAGCAGTCATTTATTTAGCATCCTGCACACACAATGTGATTAAGATGCAAAAAGAGATGGTTAGTGGTCATTAGTTTACCACCCAGCTAGAAAACAACCAAAGGATTTGCTTTTGTACAAACAAGGAGGCATAGAAAACGGAACAAATACAAGTGAAACACAACTGTGAAACAAATTATGTTTCAAGATATTAACAACTGAAGGATCTGCTATTGTATAATTAAGCAACTAAGGGATTTACTGAACATTACGACGATAGTATACTATAGTGCTACCAATTCCTAGATTAGAAACATGTACATAAGAGCCAAAACCAGCTAATGTTGCAGAGTCACAGTAATAAAAATAATACCCTTTAATTTGATTATCTAAAAGATCATTTTTTCGATTAATACATGTTTCTAATATGACAATGATGTCTGAAAAAGAACTAAGTTCTGATACATATTGGTGAGACAAACGTTTGTTACAGATTAGATATGCACATTATAGTAGAACATAAAAAAGTCATTACTCTTTTCATCATGCAGAATATTTGCCAGCTTCCTTTCATAGTATTATTGCAAGGAATGTTAGTGTTAAAACCTTGGCTGCTAGGTTACAAATACATGACATCACATAAAGGCTAGCATATGGCACTGCCTATATGACATCATACGAAACAGAAAAATGCTATTCAAGTAACCAGTCTCCACAAGGGTAACTCAGTTGAATCCATCAACAATTTTTTTTCATAGGGAATTGAATTCACAACACTATGCATCCTCAATTCTTATTCAAAGCGATTCTATTTGAAATGAATAGCCTTGTTTTGCCAAAACATTCTCAAGTCCTGCAAGATAAAAGTATAAACATTCTGATCCATTGAATGTTCTTTGTTAATTATGTTAGCGTACATGTACAATATTTTTACAAAGCCAAATATCTTGGTGCATCACTAAATGCCTCACTGTAGGATGATGATAAGCATGACAGGTAGATTCCCAATTACTGCCAAAATAACTCAACACAACTCAACATCCATAGACAAGTAAAATCCTGTACTATGTACTATGCAGCAAACAAGCTCAGAAGCACCTTTGCTTTGATTAGTGCTCAACTGCAGTGGAAAACTCTCTTTCAATAGCGGGAAAGCTGCAGCTGGCGAGCCACATGGGGCTCACCAACATGTTTTGTGTGGCTCTTCTAGCTGAATAACAAGATCTCAAATTGAGAGCAAGTTGTCACTTCATATTTTGTTAAATCATATTTATCAATGTGTTTACATGAATTTGTAAGGTTAATAGCCAAGACATCTATGCGATTTGATTAAAAAAACAGCGAACCTAAAGCTCAAATAAGGCAACAATTTCCAGAAGAAAATTAGAACTTGTCAAATAGATAAATTGTCAAAAACATGTAATTTTGCAATGTCAGAACTTGAGAATTAATGGCTTTTGCAAAGAGGTAGTTGCCAACCGCAAAGTGGAAGAATATAAGCCAGATTTTACCATTTGCAATCATGTTCAAATTTTAACCCAATCCCCTTCACCACTACAGAAAGAACAACGAAAGAATTTGGTGTCTCAAACCACCTTGTGAGGAAGAGTCGAGCATTGAAGAAAGAAAAGGGTAATCTAGGAGAGTACTCTAGGATTTTTTCATCAACCTAGCCACACACAATCCCTTTTTTCCCAGGGAACCTTGGACTCCTTTCATCTTTTCGATAGAATTCAACAAATTCTTCTTCAGCTCAGGTGACATTGCTTTGCCCTTGTTTGCAATGTACTCTCTAGAACAGGGGTGACGAACCTATTTGCTGTCACGGGCCACTACTTTGACAGTTACTGCTGAGTAAGCGGGCCACACAACTTTTTAGTCATACTATGAAACCTGTTAGAAACAAAAAAATTGTTAATCAACAGAAACAAACTAAAGTAATGACTGCTGGTCTCGCCTGATTGCTTCGTGAGCCATACGAAATTCTTTTGTGGGCCCGCGGGCCGCATGTTCGTCACCCCTGCTCTAGAATGACCTTTACTTAATGCTCTGCTTTTCATTACTAAGTTGAAGACACCGAATTCTTTTATTCTTTTTCTGAAGGGAGAGTGGGTTAAAATTTGTATAAGTTCTATATAAAAAGTGGATCTTTTGATTACTACTGCTTTGAGTTCTTGGCATGAAACATGGCATGAAACAAACATATGGCATAAAACAAACATATCTTCTTTGTTGTTCTCATATAATTCTGAGGCAGATGACTGCAATTCAACTTTGTAGGTCTTCCCAATACAATCTTTTAATTTCTGTGCCGGTTTCAGAACCTTCTGTTTCCCCATCGCCTTCTTCCATTTGATTCTACAAGGAAAATATCCTTTTTAGAACTAACAGTGACACAATCAACATCACTGAGATTGATATCCTGTTGTGGTGAACTTGTATATCTATTTTATTCTTCCTTTTCATGCTTTAGCACACCAGCATTTGGTTCAGTAAGCCTTTGAGTTTGTGCAGAACTTGAGCATGTTCATTTCTTTATTCAGTCTAATTGCACATGTGCTGCGGTGTTTTTCACTAGGAATTACATTTGGAGGTGGATTTTTCAGTTTCTAATAGCTACAAGGGACCTGCAATTTTGTCCTTGCTTGTTTGGATGAATATTAAATGGATCACTACAATTTCTTTGTTGCAATGAAAACTTCTTAAGCAATTCCTGCTCATGAAGGAAACAAATTGTATTGATATGGTGTACTTAATCTTACTTAGCAATGCCAACATTGACATTTTCCTCTCTTACCAGTAAAATATTCTGCTTCATGATATGCTGTTTTCTGGTCACAGGGTTTGACATTAGTGTAAAAACTTAACTTACTAATACTGACATATCAACAACCTTCTATACTTCAAAAAACACAAAATATCACAATATAGTGTAGGTAACATACATTGAAGTGGGTACGTAACCTTTTAACATTGTTATCTCTCCATGGAAATATACTTTTGCTGAGTGAGTTAATTTGACTTTCTGCGCTATCCTGAAAACAAACTATAATCCTAACACTGGCATTACGGTTGTGCATGGTGAAATGATGCCATTTGAAAGACTTGTTTTGCATTTGATTTGCGCAAACTTAACCAATATTGTCTAAACATGTCAATTTCAATTTATAATTATTTGAAAACAAAAAATTTTACATATTCCATCTTTTGATACATTGTTGGTAACAAATAGGGCTACAAACAATATCCAATGGTCATCAGGATTTTATAACTTGATCCACGAGGTCAATTTCAAGGTCAAAATATAGGTCAAAAGGTCATAACCTCAAAATTTACCCAAATCACAAAAATCAGTGTCAGATTTAAATTCCTGGCCTTTTCCCCTTTTTATTGATACTTTACTTTTCCAGATTGGAGCACTAGTTCAGAAGATATGGTGTTTTTAAATTGGGCGCTCCCCTAATTTCCTCAATTTTCACAAAATTAACCCCTTATATCTTGGAAACCGATCGTCCGATCAACAAAAAATTTTAGATTTAAGGTTTAGAGGCCGAAGCCAACATGTATGACAAATTTTATTAAAATCTGAAATGGTAAGGTTTAGAATTGTCTTTTTTTGGATGATTTAACATGGAATGACTCGATATTAAGTTTTCAACTACGTTTACCTTCAAATGGAAACTGAAGAAACACTTCCTACATGATAAAAGATACACAATCAAATTATTAAAAGATACACAGCGGCAAAAGGCTTGGTAGATAGGAAGTAAATATAAGTAAAAGATAAACCTGCAACCTAACCGTAGCCCTAACCTAACCCTAATCCTAACTTTAACCTAACCCATCCCTAACTAAACCTAATGCTAAGCTAATCTAACCCATCCCTAACCATAACCTAACGCAAAGCTAACCTAATGCTAAGCTAACGCTAACCTAACCTCACCCTAATTCTAACCCAAACCTAATCTTAACCTAACAACACTAACCCCTATAGGTAACAGAACACCTAAGCGGAGCCTGGAAAAAAAACAAAGAATAAAAAACAAAACAAATATCGAACCGCAAACAACTGGCATAGCAGCCATAACAACTAACCATTACAGCACGAGCAGGACACCGTTTTCCTGACAAAGTGACCTTTTTCTTTGTATTGTGTCATGCCACGAGACCAAATCTTCAACTGCCGGCAAAATAGCTCCAACCGATCTGTTGCCGCCAGAATATCGCCAGTAAAATAGACACTACCATTTTGTAATTCTGTGTGTTTTTTGGGTATATTTACTTTTCACATTTTTCTTCCCTGTGCACATCCCATTCTTTTCAGCATGAAAGCACACTCCAGTTATCTTTTCTGTTTTGCTTTGTTTTTTTCTTCTGTACCTCATCAATTAGTTTTTGTTACTTTTTTTCTTTTTATATTTTGTTAAAACATATTCCTAACCACATCAAATTCCTTTAATTATATTTAATCCACTCATCTGTGTACAAACGAAAGGCATGCGCTTTCATCTCTACATTTTCTTCACCATTGATGTTCTGTGTTAGTTTGCTTTCTTTTGTGCTTAATTCATTCAAATGTTGTTTTCCAACACTTCTCAAAAACTGAAAAACACTAAACAGGGTTGGTTGATTAGATGACCGTCGTGGTCCCTCACCAATCCTATGACACAGCACCCCTCTTTGTTCACACTGAACAACCATTGCGTCATTGTATTTTCATTTGCCCTAATGTTCGCTATTGTGGTTGGTTTGCTTAGTGCAATGGCTTCTTGTAGTGCTCCTGTTTGTTGGCTGAGTCATAATATGACACAACAATAAATAAACCATTGTCATTGTCAGTTACTTTACGTTTCACTTTGGACAAAGCAAAAAAACAAACAGAAAACGTAGAAAAGTCAGTAGTTGCTGCAGAACACACAGACGACTGGAATTACGCTGAAAATTACAGTACCACAGTCTACAGTAGGCCTACCACACAGTATTATACACCGAACCAGGTTGGCAACAGCTAAACTGGCGCCAAAAATCTCGCACTCCGCCAGTACATCAATCAAAATAGCTGCAAGGCGCCAAAGATTACTTTATTTATGTGATACAAAATACAAAACGGCAACAGCAACACAAGGTGGCAGTCAGTAGCGCAATTAAGTATAAAATCCGTCCCGTTTTCATACTTTTGCTTATTTTGCAGGGGGGCAAAACAACGACTTTCGGTTTTCCCTCTAGTAAATGAGACTATGAATCAACAACCTTTGGAAAACCCTAAGTCAGCAACTTCATTCCGATTAATCTATTTAATTCTTACAATGCAGTTTCTTCGCCTAGATGACAGACTGCACAAAAGCCAAGTTTACTGTTCTGGGGTCATGCACTGCAGCAATGAGCAGTGATGGAGTCTCGAGACTCGGTCTAGACCAGCTATATCCAACCCGCGGCCCAGTCGAAGGTTTTGTGCGGCCCGAAGGTTTTGTTTAGGTTTTCGTTGTAGTAAACGTATCCTGCATACTGACAACCTGTCCTTATTTTGACAACCTTGAATTTGACATTTGGTTCTCAGTGCCAATTTATCACGTCTGCTACCACTGCAGATAGGATTCGAACAATTTCACTACATTAGCTTAAGCTAAATTTAATTTGCTCAGATATAAGTACAGTACGTCATTCTATGTGTGGCCCTCATTAATATGTCAGTAAATGTGCGGCCCTGGTTAAGATAGCGACATGATTTTTGGCTCAGCAAGCCAAAAATCAGTAACCAGTAAAGCAGTTGGGTTGGACCTAGCTGGTCTAAACGCATTTTTCCGAGTCTCGATCTGGAAGGTTTCACGTCTCCTCTCGGTCTCAGTCTCGAAAGCTACAGGTCTCGAGTCTTTGAATGTTGCAAAGAAACGGCACAGTAACATTTCTATAATTCGACGATCTTTGTTTGTTGTATTTGGGGGTAAAAAAAAACAAAACATGTCCACAAAATTACAGAAATGTAGAAAAAATTCAACTAAGAAGTGATCAGGACATTTTTTCTTTATTTCGGCAAAATGCACCAACTTTCAAGTCTCGAGTCTCGGTCTCGATTTTCAAGTCTCGAGATTTTTGGTGAAGTCTCGGTCTCGAAGGTTATGGTCTCGATGACATCACTGTAGAGGAATGCAGTGCGCTCGCTTCGCAATCAGTGCAGCGTTTCTTGCCTGAGGCAGCTCGCTATCAACCTTTGTTGCACACATCATATTTGCGGAGTTAGTTGGTGCCGGGGCGGTCGCGTTGAATGTGTTCTCGGTTTTGAGTGTACTCTGGTTTTGACTTTGACTGTTCGCGCCATAACAATACATGGTGTCAGAAGTAGGATCAGTATGTCGACCCATGTACGTATTCCGCCTCCTGAGTCGTTCGATTTTAATTTTCCGAACTCATGGTGCTCGTGGGTTGAACGTTTCGAGAGGTACCGGCAGGCTTCTACTCTCCATGAGGAAGAGGGAAAGAAACAGGTGAACTTGCTTATGTATTTACTTGGAAGCAAGGGGGAGGATGTTTTGTCTTCCTTTAATCTGACAAATGAGGAAGTCGAGAAC
>JGI24022J15233_10004494_pt1 | contig 14436 bp, 10 predicted proteins | sample Ectturendosymbi2_FD_15233 | JGI IMG/M metagenome (IMG submission 15233) | reverse complement strand
GCCAAAGTCGCGGCCGACTTTACAGTCATGTCGCCTGACTCGGAGAAAAGAGTTTGGTGTTGATTTAACTCTTCAGGCCGTCCAGAGGTCGGCGTGTTGGTGGTAGACATTGCGAATGGATTGGGACTGGTCTGGTTTTGAAAAATCCCCACAGGCCGCGGAGGACTGCTAAGGCTGCTGGCAAACTGTGACATCTGCTGTGTCACACCGAGTAATCCGCCAGTCTCAACAGATATGATCACCCATATTGTGTCTGAAACAACAAACTTGATGGCTGCAGGCATTTTGTGCACAGTTTGAACACTGCGCAGGAGTTTACTAGGCGAAGTATCACTTGCAACACGACGTTTTATGTCGATGTTGGTATGTTCGTTCACAACGGACTACTCTATCGCCATGTGATCGCTGACACATCGCAATGGACGCATTTGCGGTGCGAAAACTTGACGGGTGACGAATCGCAACAAATAGATCGGACTGCGTAAATTTGGGGAAGTCCCTAGATCGAAATTACCTGTTCAGGTGATAAGAAATAATGCAGAATGTGCATTGTCGGCGAAATTTAGCGTAACGGGTGTGGAATGTCAAAATGTTTATAGTAGTTGCCGCAGAAGCAACTGTTGGTGCTGATTTTGACTGATTGTGAGATTTTTTCGGGTCAGCTCAAGTGGCTTCACAGACGAGGCCTTGTTCCAGTTACATGTGATCCTGTCAAAATATTTTGGACTCGTTGGCATTCACCACTTTTTATTTATCCAGTAATGTTCATGTTTCTTCAACTCGGCTAAAAGGAAAATATCTTACGTAATTTTCTCTGCACACAATTTTGGTCAAGTAAAATGAAGAAAACTTGAATCGAAATACGCCGTTGCAAACCTATTGTTCAACCATAATTGGCAGCTGCGTTTGAAAAATAACCAATGCAGTTGGAAGAATTGCTGCACACATATCTGATTCGACTCGCATTTCCTCTTAAAAAACCTTGCTTCTTTTAAACAACTTGAACAACACGATATTATGCGGTAAATGCGAATAAAATACTGGGTAAACACAGACCACTCCCAAAAACAACAGAACCATACGAAAGGAAATAGCAATGCTTTAAATCTGAAGTGCGATTCATATTATCGTCTGCTGTCAATTATACTGCGAAACGTTGAAGTCAGCAGCATCACAAAATATAAGAACTTTTAGGATTAATTCTTGCTATAAAAAATGTCATCATGCTAACAAATACAACTACATTGGACAGAGAACAACAGCACATGCAAGAAGTATTTTGACTTCAACTGTTTTTGCCACATCTTCGGAAGTTCCTAAGAATATTTTTAAGCATATAACCAAAGATTAACCAAAAATCAAATTTTCGTTTTGGTTGAAATGCAATGAAGAGATCCCGATCTTTATGAATTTTTTAGAAGAATAAGCTGAAGGTACCTTACTTCAAAAATTGATGAAGAAATTAAACCATGTCCAGTGCAGCTGAAATTATTAAAAAACTGTGCATTGAAGATATATAAAGCTATTCAGCATAAAATTTGCAATAGTAGCCAGCTGGATCGGCTGGTATATCTGTTACAACATACAACAGGACTAACATTTATATGCAACTACAAATGAAACAATTATTTTCAAGAACTTGATGTGAAAATCTGAGCTTGTGCCGCACATGTCCCAGATTCTGCAAAACTAATAAGCATTGCATGGTTTTTGACTTTTTGCCTTGTAAATACTATCATGCATAACTCAGAAGATTGACGTTTACTGTAAAACTTCCCTAAATATCTACACTTGCGTGCAAAAATAAGTTATATTCCAACGCAGTTATGAAAAGGTACCCAGGTGACTCAGGCAACTCAATTGCACAAACAGTAAGTTAAGACACAAGTTAATAAAAGTACACATAAAATGCTTACCACCAAATGGCATCATGTTTCGGGTAAATATTTTCCACTGCCCTTGGTATATGCCAGGAGAAGAAGGGCTTTTCATACGAACAGAAACATCTATCGTTTTGCCAGGGTCTAGTTCAGTCACTGCCACCCAATCAGGAGCACTCATTTTTTCACCATTCACAAAACGAAGGGTGCATCCTAATGGCCATTTTTCCATGCCTGAAATAAAACAATGCTTGTATCAAATCCCATTTAAACAAGAGTTGAAGATGCCTGCTCAACAGACAAAATAAATACTTGGTAAACATCATATTGTCTGATTCATCGCTGTGGAAGAATTCCTTTTGATAGATGCTGGTGTTTAAACTGTATCTTGGTCATTTATTTTATGTTGGATTTAATTGTTGCATATGGTTTATTTTCATGCTCTTTTCTCACAAAACGAACCATTGTTTTTAATCCTCCATGTTTTGAGGAACTCAGTATCTGGAGGAACTGCTTCTCCTTCACCTATTGTTACATCTTGCATAAAGGACATGGAGGGTATTTTGCCTGAAGGCATTTCGAAGTCATAATAAGCTCCGATTGCAGCATGAAGATTCCTGAAATTAAGAAAATGTAAATTGACAATTTTATCATTACAAATCAGACAACAGTGCATGATACAAGCTACCATCCCCAAATACTCAGTTATGCCAAACAATGAAAGCAACCATGAGTACCACCACACAGAAAACTTTTAACACTAAATTTCATTTTAAGATAACTAGATAACTCTACAGATGCACAGAAGAAAGTTATTTTCCTGTCAAGTGTACTTTGATGAAACAACAAGCACTCACCAATTTGTCATGTCCAGAAAAAATTCACAACCAGCAGCATTTAGCTGAAAACCCAATAACTTTCGAAACTCAGCAATAAGAACATCTTTATCAGTTGTGCCCATAGAACTAAACTTGCCTATAAGACATTGATCAACATCCATTTCTCCACCTGTTTCATCCATCCTATGCTGTAGTTCTTCTACTGTCAGTATTTCAAGTTTACAAAACTGTTATCTTTGTTGCACTCAAGTAGCCAAATAACTTATTTTGCCAATAAACAGCAAACTAATTAGTGGTTTCTAAACATCAACAAGAAGTGCACAGCTTAAACTCTGCCATTACACTGAACATTCAAAAATGTATGCTTGTACATTGAAAATTAAGAATTAACTTTTTTAACAGGTAAAAGTTCAGAAAGTTTGCAGAATAGTAAAACTCCAAAAACATGTTTAATGTGTGAGAAACACGCTTGTATTGTCAACAAAGTTTGAAGTGTTCCAACACATCTGCAAAGATGATTGGTTTCGTCTATAAATGCTGTTACATAGAGGTTGTGTGATAATTTTGTAAGATGCATTTCAAGTGCTTGATTGTTCTTTTGCGCCATTCCTGATAATTGACTAGATGTGCTTGTGTTCTCTCGCGCTGTTTCTGATAATTGGTGATTGTGGCCTGTGGCGCGCAATCCGTTGACTGGTGACGTGTTTTCAAGCTGAATGCGTCGGCAGTTTTCAAGTTAGCTAAAGCCTGGGAATAAAACATCCTCGGTGTATGTCAGGTTGATCCATCAAGGCAGATGAACACTATGCAAGACAGAGCAACAGATAAATACTGAAATGAATGAAGGGAATGGAAAAAAAGAAGTATTACCAAAACAAAAGTACAAATTGTTCCTTTTCCCTTGCCAGGCTTTCAATACACAGAAAAAAATATTAATCACCTCAGAAAGTCATTACTCTGCCATAAAATGATATATATCTTGTAGATGTTGACCAGTACTAACATATTTGACTTCCATCATCTACTGATAAGAAAAATGTGATTTGAACCATACAATTATCTATATATTATGCTGGATTGATATTACCACTGAAAAAATTTCTTAATAATGTTGACTGACTCTAGAAAAAAAAGAAACAGGCTGTTTATTGCACAACTTCAATTCATCACAGTTCTGAAGTCTTCAACCCTGATATATTGATGTAATGGATCGAGCTGGCACCAACAATGACAAACAGGAAGGTCCATTCTTCTATAGCACAGGCTTATTCCTTTATTTTAAAAGTGGTTAGCTCTGAAAAATGCACCTCTAAAAGAACCAAGAAACATAATGATCTTGTTACTTCAGTGGGGTTAATCATTTTTGTGGTTGCAAACTTCATGTTTCAGACCTGATAACTACACGAACCTGTTTATTTTGTTTGATTGCAGTTTCTGCTACAGCAGCTTAAATTGCCAAAAAACTACAGTGTGGCAAAGTGACACAAAACATGCGCACTTTCTTTTCCCATTATCCTTCTTTCTTTTGCTTTATAGCAGTGGTCTCCGAACTTTTTTGTCCATCCAAGGGCCACAAACTATATAATGTGATTGTTTCGGGATGTATTGCATTCTGCAAAATCAACAAATTTGTTGAAATACATATTTTTAAAATTACTGGCAAAATGTCTTTGCGGCCAGGTGAAATAGCTTTGCAGGCAAGATGAAATGGCTTTGCGGGCTGGATTTGGCCCACGGGCTATAGTTTGGAGACCCCTGGTTTATAGTGACAAGTGTTCTCCTATTGGTGTTAAATTGTACTAAAAACACTAGAATGAAACCCGGTCAACATTTTGCAGTCACAAGCATTTTGTTTTTACCAGTTTTTCAGACTCACAATTTACAGTACACCACATTTCCTTGTTGTAACATCATATTTTTTCTCGTCTGCTCTATACTGTGTCGATAAAAACAGATGAGTTTGGAGAAACATATATTCACAATTCGAGTAGAGATCTGGGTCATGTGATCCTCATCATGATAGCACATATTATGTTATATAAGAAAAAAATGATATTTTACGATAACCAACAATAACAACTTCATCAGGTAAAAGACAAGGCAAAACGCGAAAAGAAGTAAAATTCTGCAATAGAAAAACATAGTTTTCCTCAGTCCACATATGACTAGATGATCAGCAATTGTGTTAATGTTTGTCTACTTCAAGCAACTAAATGATGTCTTGGTAAATGGTCTAACCAAGCTATGTCCAACTGAAATTGCTTACTAAGTCAAAATTATATCACTATCTCTACCAGGGCCGCACAAAATGACATATGAGAGCTGTGTATTGAATGACTTAAGTACTTTGCAAACTAAGTTTAGTTTAAGCTACGTACTGAAACCATTTGAATCTAAGTCCAACATTTGAATCCAAGTCCAACTGTTTGGCACCTTTAACCACTCCGTAAATGTGATTCAATAGGCATGTTTAGTGCCAGTGGAACAAGGTGAGAAATCAGAAAAGTAGTAATAAGCTTTTGCACCAAGGTGTCAGTGGAGATACAGAAATCTCCAAGCTCTGAGAGCAGACGTGACAAAGTGGCACTGAGGACCACCTGCATCAAAAATGTCAAATTTAAGATTAAGATAAGGACAGGTTGTCAGTATGTAGGCTACTTATACTACAGTGGAAACAAACTGAGCTGCACAAATCCTTTGACTGGGCCACAGGTCGGAAATAGCTGGTCTAACCAAGTGTATGATGGTACAGCAACACCTAATTTCACATGAGTAGAGTATTTCCTCATAACCACTTCAACACCTTTGGTGCTGGCCGAATTATGCTAAAAGGTATAATTTGCCCATATTGGCCAAGTCTTTGCAACATCCTAATTCACCAGTCAATTGTGCTAGAAAGCTGTTCAAACACTTAAAAGGCTTGGATAGTCTTCTCGCTTGCAATGAAAGAAGTTTTTAGGTTTTGGGTTTCAGTTTTTTGTGGGTGACATCATAAGTGTGGTATGTTTTTGGCTATTTTGGCTCAGGTTACCTGGCCCTGGGCCCAACCTCTAGATGGCAGTATTTCACTGAAGTTTTTATTGGAAACTAGGCCAAACTCCAAGTCTTTTGAGCCTTTGATCAGGTTTCTAACATTTCTGGTTCAAAAGTTCTCAAATTGCTTCCCTTAAACAACAAATTGCCCCAAAGTAGAATGTGCACCCCACTTTGAAATCACTGCTCTATATAGTCCATTTAGAACAAAGGTTTCCAACCTTTTTTGTAGCTGGCACCCTTTTCATAAAAATATGATGACGTCTGCACTCCTCGTTTTAAAAAAAGTGTAGAAATAATAAAAACAGTCTAATTCTGCAGTATTTCCATTTGTAAAATTACTGATTGTAATACATACCAACAGCACAACAGAAAAATACCCAGTCGCACTGTTTAACTTTCACACTTTACTGCCCATTAAAAACAAACCTAGTATATAACTTTTCGTTGCTGCTTATCTGAAATCATCTGCTTATACCTTGGCACACAATCACTAAGAACCATGCGCAAGTCTTTTGAGGGTTCAAACAGTTCCGATATTTTTTTCAAATGAAGTAGCAAGGAAAATCCAGATTTTCAAAAATGTGTTGTTGCAAAGTGCACTAAAATAGACAAGGCTTTGGTGCTCAATTTCAGGTAATTTTGCATGGTTGAACAGTAGAAACTTTTCAGTTCTGTAGCATCAAACAACAATCCCGCCATACTTGTCTCATAAATATTTGAACTTCACAACATGCTTACAATTGCATCATTGGTCATCTTCATTGTGGTAACCGCAGCATGAAGCAGAAATGGCAATGCACACATTCAGCAATTTAAATTGTTAAATTAGTAAGGTTTGGCAATATAATGCTCTTTTGAGTAAAAGCACTTGCAAGCTTTCATAAAACTCAGTTCTTTTGAAAAAAGTACATCCAAGAACATACAAACTCTCACCCCTGACAATCGCATTTTGGACCCCCAAAAATCTTGTTTCGCAGGTTATCAAAAATGAAATCATTTCTGTCTAGATGGAAAACATCAGATCAGCGATGATAGCCAACCAAAGTTTTCCTTATCAGCAGGGCTGTGGAGCTGGAACTTAAATATCCAGCTCTAAGCATTAAATTTTTTTGCTTTGGCTCCACCTCCAATATCTAAAAGTTTTTGGCTTCAGCTCAAGAACAATTTGGTCCACTAAAAACTGAAAACCATTGGATTTATTTGTACAACTCGCTTGCCCCACAAACAATGTCTGTGGAACCAGAACCCAAATCTCAGGCTCCAGCATCCAAAAGTTTTTGACTCTGGCCATCCAAAATTGCTTGGGCTCTAGCTCCACAGCCCTACTTATCAGGTACAATGGAGTAAGTCAATCAAATCCTCAAGAAGCCCTAAAATAGAACAAGCAAGCTTTAACACAANTACTGAAAAGCTCAGATAATCTATTAAATCTTGATTTTAATACCATGAAACCTCAACATTCCAAAACTATCAAAAGCAGAATACTGTAAGAAAAATCAAGGAAACAACATTCATCCAATATCGTGACAAGTCATCTAAGAAACTGAACATACAGGCACAACAGAATTTAAAAGGAACCATGGAGAAATAAGGATTTATGGTTTGGAGATTAAATGGCACTTGTGCTTATTACCGAGGAGGAAGAAAGAAACACTCAGTGGACCACTGCTTTATGTTCAAACTGAGTAAATATTTACCAAAAAAGCACACAGTAAAACTTAGACACTCCTCTAACCAGCATAAAAGACAAGCACTAGTGCAACCACTGTTATTCTCTGGGGTAACCATTCATGTCAACAAGTCTTTTTGCAGATTTTTCAAAAAAGAAGCCGCAGCACCTGTGGAATTGCATTAATTTTGTTATTAATCACTGTACAATAATATTTTCTTGTGTAATACTCCATATTATTAGATCATCTTTCTGACAACATTATTAATTGTTGCATTATCTAAAGCCCTTCACTAACCCAGCTGACATGATGACTACCAAGTTCCAACATCTTTGTGTTTCCAGATCGGTCTTCTTTCAAGTTTTACTATGACCCCTGCTTACAGTAATATTGTGAAGTTGTTACTAGTAGTCTATTAACCACCTTCAGTCATTTCACGCACTATTCACCAAGATTGACAAAACTTGATGAAACAACACAAAGACATTGGATTTTTTAAAAATCGATTTTCATGATTGTTTTCATTAATGTGCAGAAGGTGACCACCTCATCGTTATAAGTTTTAAATCTGAAGAATTATTTTAATATAACTTTTGTGCTGTGTTAACTTCAAGTATAGCAATTAGAAACAGATGAACTTTAATAAACTTTGTTTGCCCTCATGCAATATCCTTTAATGAAAGGGTTAATTCATTTATAATCATCAGATTATTTCAAATTTTGTAAGCACTAGTCATGGATTTTGCTAATTCTCACATACGTGATAGACACTGAAAAACTATGATAGCAAAAAATTTTTGAATATCTTTACCAGTGACCAAGATACAGCATTTTGAATTTTTGGCCACTAGGTGGATTTTTAAGGGTTAGCACAACTATTTTTTCATTTCTCACATTCGATTTTTGGCAATAAGTGTTTGCCTTGAAGGATTTTTACAATGAAAGCAAGCACTTTATCATTTTTTAAACCAAGGAGTTCATTTTTGAAGTTAAAATAGCAGTAAGATAAGGATTTCAACAACAAATTTTGGATTGAAATTTTTCTTAAAGTTTTCTATACTTTGTCTTTAGGGTAATATTTTGGGGTGTTGACAAAAAGTTGCCCAAAAATTTTTTTTCATAAGTAAAGCAATATGGTACAGGCAAATCTGGTTAAACGCATAATCAATTTCCCAAGCTTTTTATGCGTTTAACTAGAATGGGCGCGATTCAACACAAATGTCAACCATGGACTATTTTTTCAAACAAAGTTTAGACATATTTTATTGACAAATCTTAAAACTAAAAGCAATTTTAAGTTTTCTTTTTGTTATATGGAACACATGTTATGCGCGAAGAATAGTGCATGATGAATAAGTTTAAATGTTATAAATATACGCATTTTGTTTCTAAATTGTTTTGATGTCGGTAAAATATTTTTACAACTACAAAGTGGTGTAGCATAGAGTGCAAGTGGTGTAGCATAGAGTGCAAGTGGTGTGTTGTGTTCTTCAATGCTTGAAATTTCCATTTTGCATGTTACCTCTGAAATATGACAGCTTTTTGCCACACACATCACGTATTTCGCTTTACATTTTTCTGCGGAGGTTTTACACGTCACTTTTTCTTTATATGTCAACTTATCTTTAAACATCTTTACTGAACACATTTATCCCATTAATTATTTTCCCACTATTAAGATTTTCAATATAAACAATAAAGAAAATTGGCTGTGATCACACCTGTGACATGTGTGACGCCATTTTCATTTCATGTTTAGCTGCTTAATTTGAAAGAAATTAAATTAGTTGTGTGTGAAGTACATTCAGTATTTACACAATAGCTTGCATTGCTTCCTTATTACATTCCTGTGCAGTATGCACGACTGAAATGTCCTTGCATATATTAGCAAAACAAAGCTTTAAACCATAGGCAGTGTGATTGACAAGTTAGTTAACCAATGCACTAAGTAACACTGCACAACAGAGGGAACAATGAAACTTACAGAAAGAATGAGGATTCAGAAGGCAGCTATACATTAAAATAGGGGCAAGTGGCTGGCAGCACCACTGGTCAGTTCACTAAAAACAGCTAAAATAAGAAGATATATCAGATCAAACTTGCACACAGGCCAACATGCTGGCAGCGTTTCTGCTGAACACAGCCATGAACAGACACTGGTGGAGCCACTGGCGCTCCCTGGGTTCACCAGACACATCAACAAGTTTCTTTGTGAGACCACTCAAAAAAGGGGCAGTGGACTTGATGCTGCAGACCTAAGGCCTGCATGCATAATTGGTAGGGATGCCTATGACCAGCTTTCTTTTCCATAAGACACATTGCATTATTTTCCAAAAGACACATTGTATATTTTTTTCCATGTTGGTTTTTATTGCAGTGTTGAACACCTCCAGTTCCTCTTTGCACTTGAAGCATGGTGCACCATGCAGTAAGTGAGTTTGGGGATTGAGAGACAGTTTTTTTAATGCAAAATGCTTGATGTGGGACAGATTCCTGACGCAGAGGGGATCCTAATAACTGTTATTGTTTGGGGCTGGGGTTGAGATGGATGGGAATTTATCATGGAAAAGCTTACTTGTTTAAGAGTCACTCTTGGCTGGTTGTGTGGTTGATAATGAGCAGCTCACATTTATAATTATTTATTTCCTGGCCAATTGAGGATATTCCATTCCTTACGATGGAAGCGTTGCTGAGCACAGTCTGCAAGTTCCCACCAATACATCCATCATCAAGGTATCAAACGTTTAGGTCAGATTTGACCTTGGATGTAGCTCTGTGGATGGTGAGAGCGAAAAGATCCAGGCTGAAGGGGTCCCCTTGTTGGACACCAATGGCTGAGTAAGGCAGAACTCCCCATGAACGAGAGATGTTTTTGAAGAATAGAAATCCATGAAAGGAAGTTATATATTGTGTTGCAATATTTTTAGCTTTTTCTGCTTTTTTTCAGATTCTGAACACATTACTTAATTATCCCCTTAGTTACTACAACAGTGGTGGCCAACCTGGAGCTCACATGACACATGCGGCTCTTTTCCTAGTTTCATGTGGCTCTTACATAATTACTAGTGTTGCCATCGGAAATCCTGAGCGGCATGTGCGCAAAGCTTCGCACCGTGGCAGCAAGCAACAATAGAGATCACCTGACGAGATCACTCTATTATTGCTTGTTCGCACCACATACGCATATTTTTGTTATTAGCGCACATCCCGTTCGTGGTGAATCACACAATCAACGCAACACCACCGGAGAGGTTGCATCACTAAGAGTCCCATTAAATGGCATGCATAACAACAAATGGCTTGCAAAGTTCTGTCATTGCCATGTTGGTATGTGAACAATAAATCTTGCTGAGCAAAGGAATGTGTGAGTGAGGAAAAGATGGGGTGATGTTCATGCATGCCTGTGTGTATGATGTGGCTCTTTGCGGTAACACAGCAAGAAATGTGGCTTTTGCTCTCTGGCTGGTTAGCCACCCCTGCACTACATGGAAAGTATTGTAAACTGTTCACTGGGCAAAGCTTTCATAAACTTACCTACATGAATAAAGCAGATGTTGAACTTCGATGTTATTAACACATTGGCTGCCGGTCTATGAATATATCGTACTTGGAAGGAAAAAAGACCAAGGAAGTCGTTCAAGGAAAAACCAAGGATATTTCAGTTGACTTACCAACTGCATAGCTCCTCAGCCAATTGTACTAGAGAGTGTTCAAACCCTCAAAACACTCAGCAAGTCTTCAAGTCTGCAATAAAAAAAATTTGTTTTTGGTTTCGTTTTTTATGAGTGATGTCATAAGTAAGGTAGGTTTTTGGCCATTTTTGACTGCTGGTACCTGACCTGGGCCCAACCGCCATAGACTGAAGTATTTCACTGAAGTTTTCATTAGAAACTAGGCTAGAATCTGCATCTTTTAAGACCTTCATCAATTTTCTAGTGCTTCTGGTTCAAAAGTTATGATCTAAAATAAACAAAGTAATTATCTAATTATGCGATTAATTACTTTGTTTGTTAATTTTAGATCATAATTTTGGAGCCAGAAACCCCAGAAAATTGATGAAAATATCCAAAGATGCAGATTTTAGCCTAATTTCCAATAAAAACTTGAGCAAAATACTACCATCTAACGATTCGGGCTTAGGGCCAGATGAAGTGGGCCAAAAAGGCCTAAAACAACTCCACTTATGACGTCATTCACAAAAACCCTGAAACCAAAAATTTTTTTTTCATTGCAGACACAAAGATATGCCGAATTTTTTAAGGGTTTGAACAGCTCTCTAGTGCAATCGTCAGCCGACGTAGATATTCCCATGCAAGAACACATGTAAACTACTGGATTTTAGCCTTAGCCTACCAGAACGGAAGGTGTTAAAGAAAAAATCTTCCTGAAATGGAAATCTGTGCTATGACACTTTGAAACTGTATGTATGCAACTCTACAAGTCCTCGATTGGCAATGCAAAGCAAACCATAAGGTCACTGATGCAATGCCTGAGGAACTAGAAATGCAAACAATCAAGGCTTTTGCCAGTTTGGAAATTATGCTATTTGTTACCAAGAAGTCAAAAAAGTGATCTTGGCAGATTCAGTGAAAGCAGCTCTCAAGACAGATTCTGTTTACCAGTACCACTAACAGTGATGAAGAAATTGCACAAAGACACTCTGCAAACAACTACCTTAAATGCACACCAGATGCTTGTCAAGTGCCTCAAATATCTAACCATAATATGCCAAAGAAACAAAGGAAAGTTTGTGCAAAGCAACAGACCAAGGAAGTCGTTGAAAGAATGGAGGATATCTTTAACACTTCCATTGATGAAGAACTGTGTTACAATCAAGATCACACTGAATTTTCAACATCTGACTTGAATGCATTAAAAAAGGATTCTACTGTAGTGATTTGATGCTTGAAGTAAAAGAAATATTGCTATCAGCAAAATCATACCACAAAAATCAACAATTGCTAAAAATGAAGCCAAGGTCATAGAGTGAAAAATATATCCATATATCCATTAAAGGCATAACCAAGGTGTGACTCTAACCAGCAACCTCTTGCACAGTAACTATAGTCACTTCCCACTCACTCAACTATGTTGAGGGTGGTGTGAACCGTTCCAACTCAGTTTCATATCTGGCAGAAAACAGCATACGAGATATTGTCATTTAAATTATAAACACACACAGGGTTGAAACAAAACAGGTTTTTTCAAAAACAACATTTTGGGGGTTTCTTGAAAAGAAACAAGATTTTGTTCTTTTTTTAAAGATAACATAAAAACCCCATTCTGAATTGTTTTTATTCCATCATACAATATCACTATTTTTATGATTACACAATAGTAACTTGTTATACCTAACTAAAATTATTATGGCATTCAAAATTGAGGGTAAAGAAATGTACCCCATCTTTGTTTTCGCAAAGTGTTTCAGTTCACTCCTAAGTGGTAAGGCTTGGCAAGCGTGCGCACAGCAAACAGAGAAAAACCATTCACACACAAACTCTGCAGCTCCACATCAAGTTTATGTGCTTGCCCTATAGTTCAGCATCTATAAGAGGGACACCAGTAAATACCACAAGATCACTAAGATCCCCAAGACAAGATCAGTAAGATTGATAAGACAAGATCGCTAAGACAAGATCACTAAGTGATCTCAGCGTCTAGCAATCTTGGTGATCTAGTAGTATTCACAGGTTTCTCTATAAGAGTATTTTTTCAATATGCAATTTGGTATGGTGCAAAATCAGAAAACTTTTGATGTAGAAAAGGCAGAAAAATTGGTTAAAATATACCGATAGTGCAGAGCTGGAAAAGATAACCATTAGAATTTACACAAATTATTCAATTCATTCTTCTCTTTTTTTCAAATCCTTTAAATTTCATTGCTGTTTGTTTCGTTTGATTAAAAAAAATTATGTTTAACTGTGCAAGTGTCCTGCTTATTTCATTTTTTACTTCTTAGATTTTTTAAAAGAAAAGTAAAGAGTGGGTTTGGCTAGGTTTTCCAAGTGGGCTTTTTTAGAAAAACGCGGGTGCATTTTTTTGGGTCCGGTTTTTCACAACAACCCTGTTTTGTTTAAACACGACCAAACTGAAAAGTAGTGGCTACAGAATCTCCTGTGGTTCTTCATATTTGAAACCTAATTCAACCGCCACCTGTAACGTGACAGTAACACACGACAGGATTATAATAGGCTTGGTAGAAACGTAATAAGCGTAGAAGGTAAACCCTAAACCTAACCCAAACCCAAACGCTAACCTTTACCGTAACCCCTAAACCTAAAGTTTGGAAACTTTTGAAAAAAGTAAAGAAAAAGTGGTCCCATGAATTAAAAAGTGCAACCACTATACTACCAAAATGGAAGTCGCCAAGGTGAGAGTGAAACTCAAAACCATTGGCACAACAGATGTTCATCACTACCATGACAATCAATGCTACTTGAGTGACAAACCCAGCGTTTTATTTGAGTCGCGTATGCGAGGGAGTTCCGAAACAACTTCCTAACTTAAATTGCTTAAACTTGTGTCATCATAACATAAGAACAATGACTCTGCTTTTTATACTAATAAATAAGTGAAAACCTATCAGAATTATTTTCAAATCAAAATGGCAATGGGTCACAGTAAATAATCACACAAAGCTTTAAAACTGCACATTATTTTTTTGCTGAATATTTTCAATTTTTATTGTTTTATTTAAATCAAGATTTAAATACTTGATTTGATTAAAATCAATCAACCCAGCTAGCCACTGAAGTCAGACAACCTTTGTCCATGGATGACAGTACTGAACAAGGTTACAGTCTTGGAGACAGCCTACTACTGCATACCATATATACTCGTTTTACCGCCCGATCTTGATTAAGGGCCTGTTTGAATAGCCGCCCGTGTGAACAGAACATAAAAATAAATGAGGGCCCGTGCTTGAATACCCACCCGATGTAAAAGCTGATTTTTCAGTAGTAGAGAACAATAGGAAATAAGAAGCGCTTGTGTCACAACGCTTCAACTTAT
>JGI24022J15233_10004492_pt1 | contig 14440 bp, 5 predicted proteins | sample Ectturendosymbi2_FD_15233 | JGI IMG/M metagenome (IMG submission 15233) | reverse complement strand
AGGGTGTTCATGATACACGACTTGGAAAAAGCTGAAAGTTGGGAAGACAAGGCTGGCAACACATAAAAGTTAGGCAATAGCAAGTTGGCATCGCCCCCACTTCTTTAGTTTCGCTCTGCATTCACCATCAATAAAATACAAAGTTTACCCTTTTGAAAGTTTCACACCTTCCTCCTTTGAAAAAATGCATGGTAGTTGGTATCCTGAATTTGTTCACATTCATGTCTTTGTGGGAATCCATGAAACTAACAAAAAAACAAGAAGATTTAAAACACTAAATTTGTTTTAAATTTCATCCTTTTAACTGCACGAACATAGCACACAAAAGCATCCAATTAGAGCCTTGTTTTGGAAAGCTTTGAGGCTGGATGAATCAAAGCTGCCCTCATCTTGCATTAACACTTTGTTTGAAAAATTTGCAAAAGTAGGATATAATTCATCATGGACCTTATCGAATATATTTGTACTGCAGCAAGTAGCCAACACAATTGATTAAATCTGTGCTAAGAATAACGGTTCAAGTTATACTGGCTAAGAGCTGGCAAACGAGCGTAAACATCACCTACCAAGTCTGCCTGAAACCAACCATTTACTAGTCATGCTTCAAATAACCTGTGACTTCAAGCATAGGCCAAATCAAACCACCTAAAATACTTGAAATATCTGTTCAAAAAATGAGTGTTCATAATAGTCAAAAATTGCCATTTCTGCTATGTGAGCCTTGCTTATTAACAGCCTTTGCAGCACAACACCAATAATACAAAATTACTTTGTAAACAATTGCATGTTGTCTTATTTTCTGATGGAAATGTTCACTAAGGTACAATTTTCATAAAATAATCAATATAGCAATTACTTCGATCTCTAAAAATCATCATTTGGTATAAAAAAATTACCATTTGGTATAAAAAGTTATCATTTGGTACAAAAAGTTATCATTTGGTACAAGTAGGCCTATTTGCTCTTATTTGATAAGGGTCTTTTCAGAAATTGTGGAGGAAATTTTAACCGATATCCTACAATTTTTTTAGGTATAGAAGTTACTTTGAAGCTTTTGTTTATTTTCTTATTGGAGATGGCGGAGGGGTCGCTTTGAAAGGACGTTACTTACACATTACAGTTGCTGTTGGGGGCCCCTTTGACAGCATAGTAGCCTACGTGCACATTGCAATTGCTGTTTGGGTCCCCTTTTAAAGCATAGTACTTACACATTACTGTTGCTGTTGGTGGCCACTCTGAAAGCAAGGTATTTGCACACAACAGTTGCTGTTGTGGGCCCCTTTGAAAGCAAGGTACTTAAACAGTACAATTGTTGTTGGAGGTCCCTTTGACATTACAATTGCTGTTGGGGCCTCTTCGAAAGCATGGAATTTTACATTATAATTGCTGTTGAGGGCCTTTTTGGAAGCAAGGTGCTTGCACATTACAGTTGCTGTTGGGGGCCCCTTTGGAAGTAGAGCACTTACACATTAGTTTCTTTAAGGCCCCTTCAATGAAGTTTAAAAGCAGAGTACTTACACATTTCAGTGGGTGTTGGTGGCCCTTTTGAAAGCAGATTACCTTCAAGTTGCAGTTGCTGCTGGGGCCCCTTTGAAAGCAAAATACCTACACATTACACTTCCTGTAGGGGTCCCTTTGAAAGCAGAGTACTTACTTATGATCTGCTTTGTAGTACATTATATGAGTGAATAATAACTTTTTCTTCAAAAATAAGGAAAATTTACACGCGTATAACCTCAAGGGGCCCCCCAAAAAGGGGGGACCTGAGGCAAGTGCCTTGCTTGCCTCCCCTTAAACACACCAATGGGTACATGTCTTGCACGTTTGCTCAAAGATGTCTCATGGCTCACCTTATAAAGTTCGGTCAAAAATTAATGACTCTGTATAGCAAATTATTAACTTTGAAAAAAATACGACCAAATGGCTGCATTTCATAAGATTGAATAGCTCTGTCACCCACTAAAAATATCACTGTGGCTTACTACTGGGTCCATGGCTCAAATTTGAAAACATAGTGGTCTAAGGTTAACTGTTCAACCAAGACTGATATTTTTGCAGCAAAATATCTATTTTAAAAATGGTCTTTTTTATCTTGCCTGATAACAAAAATTTTTAGGAAACAAGATAATACTGAAAAGTAGTTCTAAATGTAAATTTCCAAAATTTTGGTTAAGATATTTGGGTAGTGCTATGTAGCTCTTTAATTAAAAACGCTGTATTTAATGAGCGAAGTGTTTAAATTGGGCATCTGTATGAATATTTTTTAGGTACCAAAATACTTGAGGCTAGACAAGTGTTTTTAAACCAGTGTTCCGCGAGTGGCTGCCAGGGGTTCCACCCAAACAGACCGAAATTGCCAGGGACGAAATTCGCAACCACAGTTCTATTCACAGTTTTATTACAAAAAGTAGGATAGACACTTGGATCATTGCGTCGGGTTCCATGAGCAACACAAACATTTGCGGAATGTTCCACTGCAGCAAGAAGGTTGAAAAAATTGGGCTAGTCCAAAGTTAAGGATAAGTTGAAAACTTTAACAGTGAAACCAAAAAGAACATTAAACATTTTTGTTTTATCCAAGACTGAGCCAGGCCTGTGAAATTTCAAGAACGAAATGGAATTAAAATTTAAAGGCAATGTTGAGAGCAGTCCTAAATCCACGACTAGTCTCAAGAACTACTCTCCCATGTGAGATAAGCAAGAGTATTTTTAATAGGAAATTGATTTAATGTAAAACTATGCATTGTCAGTCCTGAAACCTGCAAGCTGTCCTGACAGGTGAAACGCTGAAAGGCTAAAACAAGAGCAGAGAAAGCAAACAATCTGAAGTCCGAGGTGAATAAATCATAACACAAGCTCAGAAATTAGAACATCTTAACTAACCGAGTTGAGTTGTGCGGCGAGTGCAGATGGGTGTCTCGATTTGAGACGCCGTGCAATCCCAGCCGGTGGACAGGTGGGCACTGAGTGAAGCAGATGGCACGGCATGCTAGAGACAGTGTGGCTCCTTTGCGACGAAGCTCAGCAGGTTGGATGCTCGAGAGGATAAGATTGTCCGCTAGTGTGGGGTGTAGCCATCCAGTCACAGTTCGCAAGGTGTCGTTGATGACAGGCGGGATTGAGCACTGCGGCACCACGCATGAGCGCACTACTCTGCTATTGAATGGACCAGGGTTAAGGTGGTGTTCGCAACATTGTGCTATTGAATGGACCAGGGCTAAGGTGGTGTTCGCAACATTGTGCTGTTGAATGGACCAGGGCTAAGGTGGTGTTCGCAACATTGTTGCTCCAGCACCCCAACAAGCCGCCTCAAGAGTGCGGCGCGTGATCCCAGCTTTTTTCGAAGTGGCTCAAGGTGCCGACGATACGTGAGCGTCCTGTTCAACGTTACTCTGAGCTATTTGGGCTCGGAGCAAATGGGTAGGATTTCGTCATGGAAGTTGACTTTCAGCTCACGTTTAGCTTCCTTGTTGAAGCGGAAGGCACAATTCGTATTCTCTCCAAGGCACAATTCATATTCTCAAAATCAAGGTTGCGGAGTTGTTAAGTAAGTTAGGAATCCGAACTCGTGCATGTTGAAATGGTACAATTTCTTTTGACACTTTTATTGAAATAGAGAATTCTTGCTGTGAACCACGATTTCCATTGATTGCTAGTTACTACAAGATTGTTGACAGGCAAACTTCATTTACGTTATGTTAAGGAGTCGCAGTGGGAAATTTTGGAAAGGTTGGAGTCGGACATTTTACCCCCGACTCCGCAACCCTGCTCAAAAGTTTTCATTGTCCATTCACTCGTAGCTGCTTAAATTAAAGTTATTGATCTATAGATTCGTAAAAACTATGGAGGTTGTTACATCAGTAACAAAAAATGCAATGAACATAAATCCAAGTCACCATTATGTTCAGCAAGTCCAAGAAAAACAAAATGTGTTCTCAATTCTGAGATCGTTGTGGCACCAAGGCCTGTTTCATGGGTCGTTACGCTGTTTGCACTTCATCGCTGTGAAATGAGAAGCCCACTGTTCGTTTTTTAAAGCAAAATTTTTCTTGCAGCCGATCAAACTCATCTCTTGCATCCTGGTGATGCTATTCTTGCTGTCAATGATAAGCGCGTGGAGAACATGATGCATGATGACGTGGTGGCAGAACTACGTTCCTGCGGTCCACAAGTCTCGCTCACGGTGCGCGCCTTCGACGGTGCTAGCCACGTGCTCCGTACTGCTGCTAGCCAGTCTTCAGCAAGTGAGTGAGTGCAGTTTTTTACTTCTTTTGTGCAAAGTTCTCTCTTAGTTTTTGTTTTTTCAGTCTGTGCTGAATATTGACTTTCTAAAGCATTAACCCGCGACGCTTTCCCTGCGTGCACATTGTAGGGAAAGATTTCTGTGAGACTGTTAATGTGTCTGTTGTTTGTACGTGTGTACTGATTTTTCAAAGAATGCGAATAATCAAGGTTTTGTATCTCAGCTCCCAGTAAAGGTTCCGTATCGTCCGACCAGCCGAATTCGCCTACCGACAGCACCAAATTGACCCCTCCCACAATCAGCACTAGAGAGTCCGCTAACTCCAATAACTCAAGCCTCGCTCTTCTACCGAGCCCGTCCACGCATGAATCGAAAAGCGCCACAGACTCGCTTAAAGGCTCTTACACGTCGTTCAAACCGGATTTGAACGAGAGTACTCAACTGGACTCTTCAGTGATCAAAGCGCACTTGCGCGAGATAACCATCCCTTTACCATTTGCGCGTCTAGAACGCTATCACGAAGGTTCGGACGTGCAAAGGTTTGTATTGTTGTATCGAATTTTTTTCAACAGGATTGCTTTTCGCCCGATGTTACGCTTCAAATTGTTACAAAGGCCAACAGTTTTAACAGCCAAAGCCGCTGTATTAAACTCGTAATCTCAAAATACTGCTCGTAATCGCTGAAGTGAAATGAATGCCTGTTTGATGAATCTTAACGAAACAGGAATTGCCATGGACGCCGGTATGTGAAGTACGATCACAATAAACTGTTGATGCCGTCAAATGTCATCAGAACATGAGCAATATTATTCATTGAATGTTCACGCGTGCAGCTGAGCATCGGTTACTTTCGTGTAAAATCTGTTTCGTTTCAAAACAACTCTAGTGCATCTGTAAAAACAAACACATTGGGACAAGTGCAAGTGTCAAAAAGATGCATCTGTGAAACGTTGCACGTGGCATTACCCGAACGTAAAACAGGCTGCGATTATTGTGTACTTGGTGTCAACTATTTTCGTCAAAATTATAAAAAGGCTGCGTTGACGGTCGCGAGTATTAAGTTTGCGAGAGGCCACGAGAAAGTCTAAATTGCTTTCAGAAACATGCGCAACGTTAGCGTTCTCTTGTGTGCGTTTTAAAGGTTTGAATGAGTAAAGAGAAAATGTTTCATTCATTGCACTTGGTACGCAATGCCTTCGCGCAGTAACGCGTGAATCCAACAAACGGTAAATGAATAGCTGGTGCACGACCAGCAAAGGCTTCCTGTGATCTTGTGCGGAGAACATTTCCCAGTGGCGTCCGATCCATAGTTATGGTTTTGTCGCGTGGTGTGCGGAGAAAAGTGTTTAGCCAGTCAAGCGTCGTTACACTCCTGCCGTGCAGGAGCGACAGCTTCGAGTTGATCGCGCGCGATGGGACGAAGTCCGGTCTAATCACTTGCAGCGATGAACTCGAGTTGAACGAGTGGATCGACGCCGTTTCCCAAGAGACAAGACAGGCTACAATGAAGCAGGTGAGCTTTTTGCTGCTGCCAACGTCTTCAGAACTATGAAGAAAACTTTACAAAGGATTCGGGCATCCTTTTCACAAACTACATGTCATGTACATTGCGCTTTCACGTGTTTGCATTGGTCCTTCGCTCGTAATTTACTCAGAATGCACACTTGGGGGCAATTGGCGTAGTACTTCAGCAGTGGCAGTGTGCATGCTTGATGGGTTTCAGAGCAAGCATGTTTCTACTTCCGGTTGTCGGAATCTATTGCTGTTTCAATTGGCTTCGCATGATTTGAGTGCATGTATCCTTGAGTGGTCCTGAGATCGATTACAACCAATATAATTGGTGCAACAGTCGATTTTTCCCAGGCACTGCTTACAGCTGCAGTGGATCTGAGGCTTGGTCACCTCTCTCCGCAGTCGTTGTCCCTTATCACGCTGCTGGTGAACACGGAGACCGACTGTGATCAGGAAATGGTTTGTCGCCATACCAACTGATTTGCAATTAGATCGTAGTCTCCGTGGAATAAAAGGCCATTAACTGCGGTTGTGGGTAATGTCCACGGCGTTATGGGAGATGTTGCATTATCATCACGATTTCAGATTTGTTCACAGCTGAGCTGTAGCGTCTTTTACGTACAATTGCATAAACCAGTTAGAGAATAATTTTGTCCATCAACATTTTCTGCTGAATCTCCTATGCGGCTATTGTTTTGTCATTTGTCTCCACTTAAAATTTTTCCCCTTTTTTGCTTGAATATGCAGCCAGTTCGCAGCATCTGTCTAGGATCTTAATCGTTGCTTACGTTGATTCACGCTTGGCCTTGTTTTGTGTATTGCTTTTCTATGTTATTTCCACGCTGCTTTGTTGCTCTCATTGTTTTATGATTTGCCGCATATTGTATTGTCTGTGTTCATTTGTATATAACAAGATCGACTTCTGGTGAATAGTTGCCGTTTCAGCTATTAAACTTGTGATCGATAGTCGCACAATAGACTTACAGAAAAAAAGTTCAGTATGTAAAAAATTGATCATTGTAATGCAGAGATAACAAGTGGACTGTAGATATTAGTACTTGCAGTGTGTCTTGCGTTTGCGGTGCTATCTCATGCAGTAGCAGCGTAAGCTAGGTTTTGTCATGACGCTGGGGCTTATGTAAAAGATGTAAAAGCCAATCCTAGCCCAAAACATTATCCGTTTAAAGAAACATAGGACTTCTAGTGATTTAAGTTCATTTGATTTGATGTCTGCTTTTATTAGTTAATTGCGTCTACCCGAATGTATAGCATCACGAATTTCGCCAGGCATAGTATTGAGGTTGCTGCAAATGAATTACTGTAGAACTTGTTGTAGCATGCATTTTTTATGCGTTTGAAATAGCGCACAAAGTCAGTTGGTGCCACAACCTATTCGTACGCAAATAAACTTTTATTGTTGTAGGCTTCCAGCATCACAACTGCCGGTCCTAATCATCGCATTGTTTACATGGGCTGGATATCTGAAAGACCCGGTGTTGCGAGTGTTGCTCAAGTCGTTTGGAAAACAAGTTTCGTGGCTGTTCGTGAGGAGAAGATCTATTTTTTTGATCAGCCACCGGTGTGTATGCCAGATCTATTGACTGGTGTATAGTTATGAAAACTGCGACATTGCTGATATGTTTTACCTGGAAAGTTGGCTATTGGAACTCACCATTACCATGCTAGTTGGTTATATTAATGCAGACTTGTTTTTGGTAAACACCTTTTTACATTATTATCTCATATGCTTCTTTTCCTGTCTGCGGTATCGCGTTCTTATCCATTCAAGTGCAATGTAAACTTTTCTGTCACAGTAGCAGTACTAGACGATAGCGGGTTTTGGCTTGAAGAGCTTACCGCAAAAAGTTCCTAAGATAATGCAAGGCTCCCGAAAAAATGTTTCCAAGTCAATAATTGCTTCCTGAGCTGACTTGAAAACATCGTCTTTGGAATGGTGTGAAGACTGTTTTAGATTTGAATTTCACAAAAAATCACAATTTCAACAAGTGTAGTTTCAACAACTACTCGTGTAATTTACAAGATGTCAATTGTCTGTTTTGTGAAATTATTGGAATACAACCTGTGTTGTAAAATTTGCAAAAACAACAGCTGAATGCTTTAAATAGTTCTTAATTTTTTGTGAAAGCAACTCTGACTACCAGGATCCATCGAGGAAAAATGAAACCAACTCTAGCGGATATTTTTTCTGTGAGCATTTCAGTGTAAATGCCACTCAATACTCAAATTCATATGCTGGTGGGGCATTTGAAACATAGAAAAGTGTTTCAGAACGCCTGTGCAATTTGTAGAGAAGAAAGAGTTAGCATGCGAAGGCAGTAATGAGCTTTACTTTAAATTCTCGTTTTTGAGAAAACCTGTGACTCCAAAAAAAATTCCCTTGCGATTTTTATTTACCCGGTACCAGGTTTTATTTCGTGAAATGTCGGAACATTCAAAGCCTGGTGATACCATTTTTCGGCGAAAATTCATCGCGAGTTAACGAAACACATTTAACATCACATATTAAAACTTCTAAAGTATTGCCTCAATACCCCCTGAGATTGGACGTTGGAGATATTCCTGAGATTGGACGTTGGAGGGGTACTGAGATTGGACGTTGGAGATATTCAACATGTACAGTATATTAACACTCCATCATTACATTCGTTCTATAACTATCTAGCAACATTGTTCCCACATGAAGAAAATTGATGCTGATGAATGTGATGCTGATGAATGTGATGCAGCCTTTGCATTGACCTTTTTCCTCACTATTCTAATGAATATGTCTTTACCAGCTCTGTTTCATTTCTTACAATTTTTTTGAAAAGAGGTATCCAGATTGACGAAAATTTGACTTAAGGGTATTGAGGCGTTAAGACTTCTAAGGACCACTGTTCTAAATGCTGTATTAACTAGCAATTCAGTAAAAGAAACAAAGGACAAAGCATTCGGTTCTATTTATTCGTCGTGACGTGATCACGCACTATGATTACTTTGACGCAGACTACCGAAGATGACTGGGCAATTTGCACAAACGTTTACGCCCTTTACGAGTCTCTCATTCGAGCACACGTTTTTCCGGGTCAGTTACTTGACAACAGGCGGTTCTGCTTCAGTCTACAGCATTCTGCAAAGGCACCTTTATATTGCAGCGTGCAAACTCATGGTATGATTGTGTCTGTGTAGGATATGTAATTGTTTGTACGAATTTACCTGTTAATAAAGCGATATTTGTATTGGGTATTTTATTTACAAATGGGGCGATCGAAACATTTCGAGGGTGTTACAAACTCAGCTGCATTATTACGTTTGTGAAGAAGCCGCGGTTAATCACAAGCTTTGAAACTGAGCGGCTTTGTTAAAAGTTGCTATTGCAGTGATATCTTGTTAGTTGTTTCCAAAACGTCTGGGTAAATAACCCATCAGTTTCTTAAAACAGCATGTGACAGGCATGGCAGGACAGTTGTGGTTCCAGCTAGATAAGTCATAGTCTGATCGACCATTTAAAAGTGTAATGAAACATTTTCTCGGTTGTCTCTTTACTTGTCCTTGTTTGACCGCGCTTTTTGATTATCCTTTACAAAAGGCTTTAATTTTGATAATACACGTTAATGGACTGGGCCTAATACCTTTTTTCGGAGTACATCCTATACCCTCACTAGCGAAAATGTTTGGGAGAAAGTCATTGCTGAAAACACTTATCGTTTTTCACCAAAGCTGTGCTGCGGGTTTTCCGCAAATTGCATCAGTTTGCCCGTCATTTATTTGTTTAGACAAGCTACTCAAGTTTTGCCAAGGAGCACTGTGAAAACTTAGATTCGCCTGGGTTAGCACAACCGTACTATAATATACACACAGACACAAATCATTGCGGCAAATAAGCAATACCCTTGCATGACGTGATGTCAATTCTGCTATTTAAATTAGCGCCGCCTACGATCTTGCATTTGCTGTATTTTGCTTTGTATGGATCTAAATACACTTCAAGACTGCCTCAGGTAATTCTGTGTGAGCTTCGCCATTGGCAAGATATTTACAATCCTGGCTCGACAAGCAAACATTTCGCAGTTTGCGAATAGATATACTCGCCGCGTGAACGTTGTTTACCTTTCTCACGAAGTGATCAGTTCCAAACCTTAAATTACATTTTACCTGTTCTTTCAACAGCTGATGTCGCCCACTTCGAAGAATGCGTGCAGAGAGCAACTCACGAAGCTGTGTTCAAGTTGCAGGTAACCTCCGAGCATTGGCTGATTGGTCAGCTATCAAAACAAGCTTTGCAATCCTGTATAACAGTTACGCTTCCAGGTGGTAATGGCGTTAAAAAGTAGGCCACAGAGGGCAAGTGCTCCTTTCCGTGAGCTGTACATCCCACGTCGGTGTTGTGGAATTAGAGCGCGAACTTGACGCTACAGCTCAGCTGTGTCAACGCAAGCTTAAAAATTTTGCTGGCGGATTGTTTCCACCTATCGTGTGCCCTCGAGCCAACAGTCAGAAGTTTAATACGGCAATCACTTTCTGAGCTTGGAGTACTCAGCTTTTGCGGCGTTAACTGTTCATTTCAAAATCAAGCATGTTAAACAGGTCTAGATGCACAACCATTTCCCTATTGCCGGCCTCATTGCATTTAGTTTTATGAATTACGGCCGCCAGTTCAAGATATTTTACTTTTTTTCATTGTTTCTGTTCTGCTTCCACACTTCTGTTTCGCCATCTTTCTGCTACCGGTAAGTATCCTCATACAGTAGACGAAGAAGTTTTGTCAAGGCATGGCCGCCATTACTTACATTCTAAATTACATGCGCACGGCCGCATAGTTCGACGGCCGCAGGTTGTGCACCCTAGTCGAGAACTACAATGGTTGGTGAAATGCTGAAAGTTTTTAAATTTAAGGTAAAAGTGTGGTCAGCTTGTAAAAGCCGGCATTATTCAGCTACTGCTGCTTGGCAGCAAAAGGCGTGTCGGTCGCGCCTTGTGCCTACCTGAGACGTTGCATGGTTTGTCAGTCTTGAAAGGTAACTTATGACTAACCGAACCTTTGGACGGCTTTATTTAACAACGTGAGAAATAAATATTTAACGTGCCAAGTAAGCGCTTGAACAAGATAGAACCAAGCAACGCTTGAAACACTTAATAAGTGACTTGTTTGTTTCGTCATATTTTGTACCAGGTCTTTGCTTCCCTCGTACACTTCAAATATTTGAGCTCTTGCAGCCATGTCTTCACTGAATGCTCGCGATATGCAGTTTGTAGCGTTGCCAAACAAGCGCTGTACTCTTGCAAAAAATTGCTCTTCTGCAGCGATATTGTCACCCCGTCCAGTCTCACGTCACGTTGTTGTTATGCTGGTACCTTTCGGGAAAGGCTTAATGATTTGGGGACAGTTCTATTTTCTTTACGGAAACTTTGTGTAATTATTTGAAGAGGAATTTAATATTCAAGCTTATGAATTCAATATTTGGATTTGAAGGGTTTTCTGCTTTCATGATATTTAGTCAATCACAAACCTGCTAATTCGCCATAATGTTCAGAATGCATAGCGGTGTTTTTTGCGCTGTTTACATCTCCTAACCCCCTTCCCCCAAAATATGTAGCAGATTGTTCGACTAGACAAGCACCCTGTTTGCTTTACCCCCTGTTGCGCGTCTCCTGGGTTGTCAGCAGATGCGGCGCTTCACCGTCGTCGTTAATGACCCTAGCTCATCATCGTTGTGCTCGTGTCGTCGAATCGATTCAAATCCGGGGCCACGCAGCGTGACATTCTCAATTCCGCGGCTTTCACGCGTGCTTCCGAACCTCTGCGATTTCTAGTCTCATAAGTGCACCGTGTATTTCTTGTTTTTGCGAAAAAAACAGCAATAAAATAAAACTTTTGTAGCAAAATTGTACGCGCGTCATTTGGATTGCTGTGCAGTGCGATTCTGTCAATCTTTCACCAGTGATGCTGGTCTGAAATATATTCCAGTAGAATTCGTATGACAGATGACCACCTGTCGCAGTGCACTGTGCGCCACTGTCGTGTGAAAGAACACCGCAGCAGTAGTTCAGCGATGGAATGTTCTATTACAAACTTAAGAGCTCTTTCGCTCATGCATAAAGTGCTTCTGTCAAGATTAAGACGTTAGGTCCGGGGCTGGTCCCAAATATTCAAAGGTTACGCGCCCGCTCCCCAAGTTGTCCGCTACTACGTTTACTTTGACTGCGTCTTGTCTTCGTATAAAAGAACCTCCTCCACCAGAATGTCCTTCCGTGTTGCCACCTCCGCCTCCTGAGTATCCACCCGCACCTCCTGGCTCGTTCTTTGTTCCGCAACCTCCTCCGCCGAAACCGCCATCGTATTTTACTCTCGCGTAAGTGTAATTTCCTCCTACTCCTGGCGCTTCGAATCCCCTTCCATTTCCTTTAATAGCTCTGGCCGGTTGAGGTGTGCCAAAACGTCCATCTCCTGATGCCACACCTGCCGTTTTGAAACCAGCTCCTCCGCCTGAAGAACACACACCATGATCAGTTACGGCGTGCTGCGTCTCTTAGAAACAAGTCGACGATATGTTTCGAGTTGTTTTTCGCCCGATCCATAACTCCGCGTGAAATACCACAAATATTTTTATGTGCATCGTTAAGGACTACTGCTTAAGTTGGTTTGCAAAGCAACTTTTCTCTACTAGAAGTGCCTCCTCATAATACCAGCAGAAAAAAAACTTCGTGAGCGCAGAAAACGCACTGTTTTGTGCTTTGCGAAAAACCTCTTACGAAATGGCGCGAAGTTGATTGCACAGCTACCACATAGTTTATTCATGGTTACTAGCGTCTATGGTTTTGTGCAAACCAATATTTGACACCTAGACATAAAAAACAATGTTGGTTATCAGAAACGTGTCTTAGTGTTTCCTCTGTTTGCAGTACAGCTTTCCGTTGCATTGAACTGACACCGTCGAAGCCGGTAAGATTTCAGCCTAAATCCAGCAGTTTTGCACGTGTCTGCGCAGGCACAACTCCGCCGCTGATTGCGCTAGAGAGCTGTCCAAACCCTCAAAAGACTCGACAAGTCTTCGAGTCTGCTATGTAACAAAAATTTTGGGGTTTTGGATTTTTTGTGAGTGACGTCATAAGTGGAGTAGTTTTAGGCCCACATCATCTGGCCCTAGGCCCACACCGCTAAATTGTAGTATTTCACTCGAGTTTTTATTGGAAACTAGGTTAAAATCCGAGTCTTTTGATACTTGGGATGACTTGCTTGGGTTTCGGGTTCAAAAAGTCATGACCAAAAATCAACAAACTAAGTAATTAATCCAATGTATAATTATTTTGTTGTTTTTATACCATAACGTTTGAACCAGAAACGCTGGAAAATCGATCAAAAAGACTCTTATTCTAGCCTAGTTTCCAATGAAAACTTGAGCGAAATGCTTTCGTCTAACGCTTGGGCCCTAGGCCAGGTAAAATGAGCCAAACTGGCCAAAAACTACCTCACTTATGCCGTCACTCACAAAAAACGAAACCCAAAACCTAAAAATTTTTTTTCATTGTAGACTTGAAGACTTGCCGAGTCTTTTGAGGGCTTGAACAGCTCTAGCGCAATCGGCTGGTGGGCTATGTCGTTGTTAAGACACATGAAATATGCTTGATTTTAGGCTGATTTCAAAGTACGATATATTCGTATGCCGGCAGCGAACGTGGAGTCGAACTAAAGATTGCATAAAGGTTTACCTGGTGTGTTTAATCCAACAACCTTGTTGCCTCGTTCTCCTCCATTGCCGTCACGTCCTCCGTGTCCAACATTGGTGGCTGTCAGTGACGCATCTTTGCCGTTCTCTGCCTTGTTTCCATCTGTTGACTGCGAACGAAAAAGGGCACGTATGTTATATTGATTATAGTAGTAGATTAAGCTTTTCCTCTTTTTAAGAGCGATGTGAACATTCCCCCTCGTATGTTTCAACGCAATTCCAGACAATAGTTTTTTACTTTATGGGCAAAGGTTGCAACAAAACGTCTTCCGCACATGCATGGCATCATCGAACTACGCGACATAAATTATGTCAAAGCTGAGTTACATCCATAGTTTCACTCCTGTATCGGATCGAGCAAACCTTCCCAGCTTGTCAAATTAATCGCTTATGAAAGCTTTGCGTAACCAGAATGCAGCATTCCTTGTCACTTCTTGTTAGACATTTTGTAGTAATGAGCAGTTGGTGCTTTACCTGCCACGTTGTGAGTATTTGGCCACGCGAGGAAAGTTACAGTCTTACCGAATAAGCGGCGTTGTATCCGGTGGAACTGCCTCCCGCACCAGATATGATCAGAGGGACTTCGGTGTAGATTTGAACCATTTTGATAACGAAACTGCCTCCTGATCCTCCGCTGCGCAAACCTTTCTGTCCGACCAGAATCTGCCAACGAAGAGGTAGGTATTCTAGTGAGTGGCTTCGGAACAAGTTCTTTTTAGCAGGTTTTGTTGATGCGCCATTCACATTGCAGTTTGTAGCCAAACTACATGGCTACCAATTTATGCTCCACGACAGGCAGCATGAACAGCAAGCGTATGGCGTTTTAAGACAACATGAAAATTACTGTCTGGAGGCGAAAGTACAATATTTACCCTCATCTGAGTCCCTCCAGCGAGCTTGAACTCCGCAGTTGTTGTTATGCCTCTTCCAGCTAGCTTTGGGCTGACAGTGTGACTGC
>JGI24022J15233_10004491_pt1 | contig 14442 bp, 7 predicted proteins | sample Ectturendosymbi2_FD_15233 | JGI IMG/M metagenome (IMG submission 15233) | reverse complement strand
ACGTATCCTATTTACTCGCGAAGTGATTTTTCTAAATTTGCTGAAGTGTACCAATAAGAAAATTCTAGTTTTAACTGGTTTGCATAGAAGTATCTGCTATCTTCCAAATAGTGTCAAACATATTAGTCAAGGAGATGACTTGAACGCATGTCGGCTTGTGAACTACTGTTGCAAAAGAAAGTGTGTTTTTTGCTTTTTTTGCTGCTAAAATAAATACCCCATCGATAATTATTAATTAAAAATACAGTTACTGTCTGGCAGTAGATACGAGTTTGGTATAAATATGGCGGTTTGATTGCATTGTGGCAGCTTGCGTAATAACCTTAATTCAAGCGTCAGTGGATCGTGATCCAGATGGCAGTAGCTGCAATAAAGACTGACTCGTTACCGTAACTATTTGCCGAAGTCAAAGGAAACCTTTCGGTAAGTTTGCCCGTTCATTCTTAACTTTCTCCGGAGAAATGTACTCTGCCTCAGTAAGCAGTGTTGGTCTTAGGTCTGTATTGACCTAGCTACGAAGGCATTGACTTGCGTCCGATCTTGTATGAGAGGTGAGCGTAAAACAGTCCTTAGTCTTGGGCGGGATAATAGACGGGCGTCAACGCTATAGCGCACAGTTCGAAGTGTGCAAACATTGCGAGAACTCTCCTGAATTTAGCAAAAGGAATTATTGAAAATCGCTCGTCCGTCATTGAAAGTCGGCCTGTTTTAAAAGTAGGCCGTCCTGCTGCTTTACGTTATTCCGTGAATCGGATTTTGGGGACGAGTTGGGTTTTCTAACTTCAAGCAAAACTTGGAAAGCAGCAAGTACGGAAAATATTTAAAAACTCGGAAACGTAAGGAGATAGTTGATTGATTTTGGAATGAGTATGCTGTAGTGTTTAAAAACATTTACCTTGAAGTTTTTAGATATAAACTGAGTTAAAAAAATGATTTCACGTTTTCGAAAGCTTTCAAGAAATTAAGCAAGAGGTACTTTTGAAATATGTTCTGCAGTTTTCTGAATTAGGCGTTTTATGCTACAAATTTTTAGCGTGAGAAAAATCACGGACTTGAACAGTCGTTCGGCTTGATAACAAATATATTTATTTTAGCTGAAGAACGTCTCACAATTTTGTTTTTATTCAATGACGCTCTAAATCTAAATACTAGCTCGAGTACTAAGAATGCTATAGAAGAAAGCAACACCAGTTCAAAAGATCGCAGCATCCGCCTACAACTGTTAGCAAAATATTTACTACGTATGTTTTCAATTGTTCTAAATATCGGAAAAATACAAAGTAAACAACTATAAATTAATTTTTTAGCAGAATTTACTGAAAAAAGGNTGCATTGTGTAGCAGTCACTCTGCGATGGTGGTTATTGTGGTTCTTTTCTCTCTTGTTTTGTTGGTGCTGGCTACGTTTGTTGNTTCGTTGCTTTATGTTACTCACTGCAGTATAATATTGCTTCTTAGTGTTAAACTTGCGTATGCGCGATGGGTGAAAANCAATCCAGCTGGATCACTGAATATATATCGCTTGTTTGTAGCTTCTTCGAACATAGCGGAACGCTATGGAGATCCGGTTCAGCATTTTAGCTGCATTGGTGGCATTTGCAGTGTATGCCGAAGGTATGTGTGTGCTGTGATTTAATTGTTTCGCCCGACATGTGTTCGAACCCATCCGTACACTTTTGCCTTTATCGCACTCAGGTGGCAAATGTGACAATTGCTAGAGACTGGTCTCTAATTTTTTTGTCAACCTGTAAAACTTAACATCAGACTAGGAATGTTTTCTTAGCTCGTAAACCGCATGAACTCAACCTATGGCTCAAGCGACTCGTTTGCTGTCCATCTGCCATGGTGTTTTTCTTTGCTCAGAACGTCTTGCTTTACAAGCACTTCCTTTTGGCATCGCAATTTAAAAAGTAAAACAACGCTACCCAAAATAAGGAACTTGAAAGCTTTATATCGTACGTGAGAATTTTTTTCAGGCGCTGGTTTCATCAAGTGTTGTTAAAGGCCTCGTTTATACCTGTGTCGCAGTAGTTGAATTGAAATCAACTTTGCGACATTCGACTGTGGAAATAGGTTGCATCTAGTTTACGGGAGAAAGAATTCATAATTTTGTCAAAATTACAGCAAGTGTTTATACTAATATTCTCACCCAAGGGTTCCTTAAGATCTTAATCAAATAGGCTTGTCCATGGGACACTTTTTTCTGCCACATCTCATTACATGGCAACTAGGATTCTCACGAATCTAGTGATACGAAGTACGTTATAGCATGTGCATCTCTAATGTCTAGCCTCTACAGAGCCATGGCCAAAATACCCCAAAACTCCCAATTAGGGGTCAGTAAAAATCGTGTGACCTTTGTTAGAAACAAGCCTGTAATCAAGTCGGCCAAGCCATATACAACTTATTTTATAAACCTTGAAATGGAAGATAGCTCATAAAAGATTGATTTCGCCTATTCTCAGAAAATACAGTGACTCGATCAACAATCATAGCAACACTTGCTCCTTATCCAAAAGTGCCACGAGCTTGTCTGCGAGTAACCAAGGAGTTGTGCAATTTGCCTCAAGTCTTTGAAGGCGATCTTTACTATTGTTCGTCTCCGATTCTAGGGAACGAAACTCCAGGGCCACGTTACTGATATCTTGTGTTCATATATGTTGCTAACCTTTGCTCATGATGAGAAACACAACTTACTGTTAAAAACAAATGATTTTATTAGATGGCCAGGTGGGTTGCAAAGCAACAAAACTGAAAACTACNATCGAACTGCAGTTGGTCACATAGTGTGGAAGCAAAGCCTGCCTGAACAAGGACCCAATTTCAAAAGAACCNTATGAAGTGTTAACTNTAAAGAATAGCTTCTCTTTTCTGCGCCGCTCATTATTCAGTATTGCTATNAGCTNATGCAGTTTCCATCTTTCATGTTTATACTTGAATATGTCGCGGGATGTTTTTTTAATTTAAGAGAAATACAANGCGCAGGAATTATGTCCACAAGGAAGAAAAAGCANTGAACGTTTTTTACTGAACAAGGACCCAATTTTAAAATNACTGCATGAAANGTTAACTATGAAGTAGCACTACTTTTTTGTCGTGTCCGTCGTTCATGTTACATCGAACCTATGGAGGGGCTTATTTTAGGTTCTTTGNTTTGCAAAAACATGGATATCTCGTCGCGTATTTTTCTTATTTAGTAGAAATACAATGCGCATGAATTATGTTCATNGAGGAACAAAAAGCACTGAATGTTTGTTACATTTCATCGGTCCTTTGTGAAAATACGCACTGCGACGAAATCACAACAATCTAACATTCGCAATTGNTACTCGCTAAAGTTGTCCAGTGTAGCAGTCTACATNATATATAGTAGATGAACCTGTGCCTTTTCGGAAAGTTCGACTAACTATGCAGTTAATGCCTACTTTTGAAGTACATCTTTATTGAAATGCAGGAATCACAGACCAACAGAAGCAAATCAGAAAACGCCGAAACATCTGGTGAATATCACATTTTTGCAATCATAATCCATGACATTTAATTTGTTTTGTTGAATCTGAATTTGAATTAATGTATGCAACTGATCACCAAGTGAATAAAACGTTGATCTCTAACCATTGGCTTAATTTTAGGAATTTCCCGCACATGCCATCGTCTTTTGAACAAATTCAGTCACAATCTCAGTCTCACTCTCAAGGTCAATTCCAATTTCAAAGTCAGTCTCAGTCACAATCTCAGTCTCAAGGTCAATTCCAATTTCAAAGTCAGTCCCAGTCGCAGGGCCAGAAAGTCCCAGCAACTTGTGACCCGGTTTGCCTTCACGGTACATGCGTTGGTTCCAACAAGTGCAGTTGCACCTCTGGCTGGAGCGGGCCAGCGTGTGATGAATGTAAGTATGTGTCGGTTGTTTCTGGACAAACTGTTATTGTGTTTCCTTGTTGTGAGAACTGGTCAACACAAGAATCACATAGAATGAAAAAGGACCCTGAAAAATGTTGAGTGACTTCAGTATGTAAGAGCCAAAAAACGTTTTGGCGGTAAGCTTTGAACGAAGTGAGCAGATGTTTAAGTAGTTCTTACTTAATTGATTTCATACCGATGTGCATTGAAGATAATCGACTTTTTCTCTCACAGTCGAATGTACTCAAGTGTGTGTGCACGGGCGCTGCGTGGGGCCTGACAAATGCGAATGCAATACTGGTTGGTCTGGCGAGTCGTGTGAAGATGGTGAGTGATGCGTGGTGGTACTGTAGCAATTTCAGAAATATTCAACCCACCATGCGAACATTTCGACGTTTAAGCAAAAGGGCAGGTTTAAGTTGATAGTTTTTTCAAAAATTTATTTATTTTTTGCTTATTTTTTATGTCACATCATAGGCATAGCCAGGAAAAGGCCCACAGGGCCCTTGACCCTTCTTATTTGGATTAAAAAAATTTATCAAATTACAAAAACAGCAGGCAACTTTGTTTGCAATTGATGACCATTTCGCTGCTCTTCACTTTCCATTTCAATAAAAACTAATTACAACGAACACTAGATTTGTGGACTGCTTGTTCATTACTGGACTCAGGTTTTCAACCTCATTTTCTTCTACCAGTCAATAGTTATTGCTACTACACTACCTCAGATTTAGGTCCATGCTAAATAGATTTATCATACAAGAGCTACGAAATGTAAGTACACATTAAACGACACAGGAGACCTGTGCATGATTAACCAGCATAAACAATACTATTCAAAAATAAACACTTAAAAATGCGCTCAGCTACCACAGAATTTTCTAATTGTCATGTACATAAATTCAACTTGCAACATCATGCAGAATATGTGCATTGTGGATAAAATGTAAGACTTGTTAAAAGCATCGTACATTTGAAATAAGTGAACAAAGATATCCACTGAAGATTCAAACCGCTGAAGAAATGCGTGTGCTCCTTCGAATCAAAATATCAAATGTTTTGACGAAATGCGCAATCTGATGTTGACGAACACTTACACTCTTGGGAATGTCATAAGAATTATGACAAACTTTATCACGTTCAATATACACAGACGTGTACAGGAAAACTGTGTATTCTTGTTTCAGACATGATAGGCATACACGCACGGACGTGCAGCAGATAGGAAATAAGCGTTTTTTTCTGCGTATCAGTCCTGAGTGAAGGTTTCTTGCAGTCTGTTTGCCGCACAAAACTGATCTAACTTGGTACTGGACGTCCTTATCATTCATTAGCGAGTAATGGAGCACAACACTAAGATATTTAACGTGTTTAAATAATATCTGTTCACCTGTTTGATGGAGCTTGAGTGCAAAAATTTGTTTGTGCTCTTCTGGGGGAAAACAATAATTGCATTTTTCAGTTTTTATTTTTCGTATTTTCTGTACACTTAGAACTCACGCTGTGCAGCTTCCGGCAGTGACCAACCACCTTCTTTTACATTTACTCTGTAAATTGTTCTCGACAGCAGCTAGCTACGTAAAACCTTTCCCAGCAACAGCACAAACGCAGATTTTGTAATTTGTTTTACAATTAGAAACGTCTGATCTCACAAATGTTTCAAAAATCAAAAACTATTTGAAACTCATCCGAGTTACTCTTAATTTGATATTCGTTATATTTTCTGTCCATCATAAATCTACGTCACGGAATTATACAAGGTCAATTGTCATAGTTTATGATGGATTGGTTTGCGTTTGTAACAATCCAGTTCGTAAAGCACGGCATATTTTTGCTTACAATTCGTTGGATTCAAAGGTTGCCATTTCGGAAGATTGTCGCATTGATCAATTTTCTGGTGACATGGCAAGTAAAACATTTGTTATTCGATACATGATGTTTTACTGAAATTGTAGCAACACCTCGAACTTTAAAATAGCTTCAAAACATGCATATAACTCTGTCGTCTAAAGCCAACCAAAGCTTGTTTGAGAAACTTGAGTTCGCCAGCATGTGTCAATAGATGAGTGCTGAGTACAAATGGCAATGTGCTTGTTAAGAGCTCTATTACTTCAATTCGAGTGTTGTCGACGTTACTAATTTCTTGCTGCGGAGCAAACTATGTGCTTTTACTAAAATGTCTAACGGCATTTTATCTAATGCAATTCCCTTATCCACATGAAAAGAACTACCCTCTCCACGTTGGTCGTTAGGTATACTTTGTCTGGAAAGAAGGTCGAAGAGATCTTGGAAGATAAAATACGTTGTTTTCAGCAGCAAGTTAAAACTATCCAGGTACATGATCTGCACAATTTACTCTGTGGCGAGGTTGTAAAGACGTTTTATTACTTTCATGCTATGACCTTCGACCTAATGTTCTCTGTTATCAGTTAGGTTGGCTGAAAGCGTGACTAAACGAGGAAGCCGAGGCAAGTTATAAGCAAGTGCTACAATTAACAGACTTTGGCATGCGTTTCTGGATGTACGGTTCTACAACTTTCTACCTGCGATGGCTCGTTTGTTAGCGAGAATCAATGAAACCCACCCGGGTTATTCAGAGGCACTGTACAGAAAGTATTGGCTTATCGTTTCAAAAGTCGGTTTGTTGTTATGCAAGTAATACACATACATCTTGCCATGTATCTCCTGAATGTTGCAAACATGGGTGTCTGCCCGATAGGCACATCATTTCTGTCGAGAGAAAAACCATACTTTTGATTTCGAACGCACATACCGCTGTTCAACGCTTCAGGAATATTTCTGAAAACTTAGTTTTCAAACCCTTCTCACTGTAGTTTTCATTGTCGATCCCTCCGGAGCAAATCGTTGAAAGGTGCGATTTGAGAAAGTGTTTTGAATTACAGAGGAATACCTTGCTCCTTAGTATAGCAGTGAGACAAGTCCGTGCAATTCGTTCACATTGTTAAATTTGCAGTACTCTTTCTTCTTCATGCAACGAGAGAAAACAAAAAACAACTCGTCGATTTTTTTGTTTTAATTCCTTTGCAGCAATGTGCACCACTGAGTGCCTGAATGGTGGAGAGTGTACTGCTCCAAATACGTGCTCGTGTCCGTCTGGATGGTCTGGCGACTACTGCGAAGAAGGTAGGTATAGAATTGATAGATGGTCTGCCCATGCGTATCACGAGTGGCTATACAGTAACAGCGAATGCAGGTGGTGCACCCCTAAATTCAAATATGAAACCAGACACCACCCAGTTTTTTGCTCACGAAAACGCAATTTTTAAGAACGTTTTTTCTTAGAGACAATAGTAGCCTACTTCGAACTTTGCGTATTCAATGCAAGTTTATATGCAGTGCTTGAATGTCAGCAGGTTAGTCAAATACCGAAGGGAGATTAAGTTTCGGTAAATCTTCCGTTAGATATTGATGTCGCAAGTCTCAGTGTGCTTCGAAGATTTCACCAAAGCAAAGCATCTAACGATATCGCCCGAGATTTCAACTTAGAGGGAACTTCGAAAATATGACCCTCATTTGTTTGTACCTTTTCTTGCAGCTTCATGTGCCACTCCATGCAAAAACGGTGGATCATGTGTTGCCCCTGACACCTGCTTGTGCGCTGCCGGGTTCGAAGGAACACTTTGCCAGATTTGTAAGTTCCAATAATTTCTTAAATCTTATTTCTACGAACATGCTGGGTGTGTTTCTAAAAATGCGCTAAAGCGTGATACGATTTAGGATGCAGCTGTCCTTACTTGTGAAAAAGCAAATATTCTTGATGGAAAAGACTCTGTCTGCTTGTTGCTGTTTTCATAATTGGATTCTTGTTTCAAACCTGGAGGCGTTTCTTGAAAATTTTGTTTAGTTGGTTAAAAACAAACAATCGGTAGCATTCTTATTTAACGTGCGGAAGAGTTTTGTTAAGTTTTATTGTATAAGACGTTTTGCATCAAATCACCTGATACAAGAACTTAGAGTAAAAAGGCGCGAAGGGTTATGATTTAATAAAAACTCTTAAGTGCTCTAAACTTCTGCCGTTATTGAGGAGATAACCTTTAGCACACTTAAAAAAAAGTGAGGTCTGTTCAATTTTTGAAATGAAAAGTGCATTTTCTGCAAAACTCACTTCTGTGGAATACGTAAGTGCGATGCAAATGCGAAAGCTTATGCTTGTTGCCAACGTGTTTGAAGTTGAACTTGCTGCTCAGGGAACGGGGCTGCATGTCACTCAGCTCCTGCACATCGTTTAGCCAAACGTTTAGCTATTTACACTGTGTCAGTATACGGACACTTGTTTCTTAGTGTGCGCGTGGTTTTTTAAATCGAAACAGCTCTGCCAAAAGAATGCAAGTTCCCGTTCGAGTTCAACGGAAACATGTACAGCACGTGCACGACCGATGGCTCGATTGACGGAAGCGCCTGGTGTTCGCGGACGACCATCTTCGAAGGAGACAGAGTGACTTGTGACAGTGAGTAGCAGTCAAGCTATGTGTCCGCTTTGACCAGGACGAATGATTACCTTACAACACCGCACTTTTGAAGTCGTGATCCTTTCAGCCTCCTCCTAGTCCTTGCAAACGATGTTCTGAAACGAACATTATATGGCGGTTCTTACCGTTTCACCACACAACTTACGAAAGTCCTGGTTTGAAAGGTTGAATTACGGCCTCAACGTTTTAGCAGCAACGCAGAAAAATTAAAAGCATTTCTGTCCCTCTTCCACAGTCGATGAGCGACAGATGCGGTTTCACACACCAAAGTCTCTTGTCGGTCATTGATAGTGATACAACAGTGGCATATCTTTTAGGTCTGTTTTAGCATTTTGCTGAATGTTTTGTTTACTGATCCGGCCCTTTATGGCAAAGAAAGCACCGGAACAGACACATTCCTGATGAGCATATAAAGGAGGTGAATTTGTACGGAGAGTTGCGCATAAAAGACAAATTGACATTCACACAATTTATTTCGTTGAATATGACAGCAATTAAAAATTACGAGAAACAGAAAATTTGAAAATTCAACGTGACTTCGCATTCTGATTGAAAATTAAGATATAGGAAAAAATGTCCGCATTGCTGTTGTGTCTTGATGCTGGTGCGTGATGAAAGTTGTGCTGTTTCAGAATTTTTTGTGCGTAAAGAATTTCTATACAATAATTTTCATTTGCAGTGGTTAACAACCTATACCTGCACATTTTTACAAGTATCATCAGAAAGTTAATAGAAATATAGAAGAAAAAGATGCTTTTTCTCTGGCAGTTCGTGCATTCAACTCACGCAAAACTGACAAGCCTTGAGTGTGCCTGCCGTGCTGACAGGCCAGTTGTATATAAACGTTATGCGGTCAAGCGCGTTGGTGGTGACTGATTCAAAATTGCAACTCTGATGTTTTGAAGATTTTTTGCGTATGTAGTGCTACATACGCAAAAAATCTAGTGCTAAATGTTCGTAGTGCTAAATGTTCAACAAAGACAATATAAACCAAAACGTTTTTTCGACATGCGGAATGACAAAATAAAATACGTTTACGACTTAGAAAAACTTGCCTCATCTTTTATGTTTCACAGATATTACTGTACGTGCATTTTATTCATATTAAACGTAGGTTTTCGATATGAGTTGCTGTTGAACGAGCTCATTTGTCTGCAGAACCGCACTGGCTTCGAAAAAAACGCGAAACGCTGAATGTGAATCAGCTGATTGCTGTGGAACGCCGTGATCTTACCGAAATGCAAAAAAACTGTTTATTGGGATTAATATCACTTTATATTTTTGGTATAGCATAGGAAAAAACAAAACTGTTTTGCTTGGAATTGTGCCTGGTATAAAACCAATCTTTCGCAGATAAAAACGCTGAATATAAGCACTACATTTTCTTACGCCTGTCTCTTCGAGCACACAAGGCAAGATAATTTACTACTTTTCACAGTAACATGAGTAATCATACCCGATTAAACCGGCTTGAAAGACCTTCACTACGTCCTGCATTGGTTTCTAAGACAAGCCCTTGAAGGCATTTGATGTTAACTTAGGGCGTCCCCGGAGTGTTTCAGAACGTGATTTATTGCAAGTTAACCACAGTAGGGCCACGTCGCTCAGCTTTGGCATTTCTTGGCAGCCTCAATACCTTGAATGCGAGGACGTCAACGCTGTCTTTATCTGTTCGTCACGGTGTTGCTTTATGCCTCCCTCTTCGCAAAGTTTGCGCTCGATCNGACAACGGCGAAGTTCGCAATCAGCAACGCCCAACTGCAAATATCGGCNGTGTCAGCGGCGACTTTTATGNTCTTTTTCTGACTTTTGTCTTTCCACCATTTTTCTTTGAACTTATTAGCAGACAAATCCAAATATCTGTCAAGCTTTCATAGCAAATACGGCCTTGCAAGTCTTTGCAACAACTGTTTTAAGGCGGCTGTGGCGATGCCTGACAATTACTTTGCTCAATTTAGCAATGATTTATGACCGCACATGATAGATTATATAGGGTATAAGAACTTTAAATATTTTGAAAACTACCAAGACTTAAAATCTTTTTAGAAAACCTGCTCTGAGTCGATCTAATGCTGAAGGAAGTGCTTTAAACAAATGTCTTTCCCTCCGCAGCGGTTTTGTGCAAACATCCCGGCCAAGTGATTGAGATTCCTGGCGACTGCAAACACTACTACACTTGTATGTCCGACAATAAGGTATCAACTACAGCTTGTCCCGAAGGAACCGTGTTCAGTGCAATCGTCAACGGATGTGACTCACCAAGAAACACACCACATTGTCAATGTGAGTCTTTTCGACATGAAAATGTACAAGTTGAACTTTGAAGGCATTCCCGTCTCCATTTATGTGTCAATTTTCGCAACGTTCTGTACAGTTACATGTGCAAAAGCTTGCAAGAATGGAGGAACCTGCGTTTCGCAAGACACATGCTCTTGTGTGGACGGATTTATTGGAAAATTTTGCGAAATTAAAGGTTAGTTGTGGTTGGATTGCAATAACGTGGCCAGCAATATCATGTGAACATACAAAACAAGGAAAGCGTTATGTTGTCATAGCCACGCAGCAGAAACAACTTGACAACCCAATAACTTTTGACGGACATTTCTTAGCAATATAGAAGACTGACAGGTCGCAGTTGACAAAATAAGACCCATAAGTGGCATTTAAAAAGTGCATTTTTCAATATTGCCCAGTCAGAACTTCTGCATCGTTGCTTGCAAAATTTTATTTTGTGCTTCATTGTTTAAAACAGGTATGTATACACAAGTGTTTTCCAACCATAATTTACTATTTTTCGTGAGACCAACTGGCGCTAAATCTCACTGCTACGCACCAGGCAACGTTTGAGTTGTAGACTTAAGGCAAGAATTTTCACTGAAGTCGTTTGCACGAGCTTTTGTGAAATGGCGGATGAAGTTGCAAATAAGCAATAAGCATGTACAGCTTGTGCACCTCATCGACACAGTTGCGTGTAAAATCAACCACTGGTTTTCAAGACGACACATTCCCGTTTTCGCTTCACCATGTTTGAATATTGTCTGACTGATCTGGACAATTAAACATTGTCTTACTTTTAATGTTAGCTGATCGTCTAGAAAAGAAGACTTCCCTGTTATTAATAGCTTGTCCGTTAGTTCAATCTCATAAAATTAAGAAGTTGCACAGATTGCATTGGGATGTCGAAAGCTGACGCAGTCCAAAACTTCGTCCAGCTTTTTTTCTATAAAACTGGCCACGTATCGCAAACAAACACGATTTTGTGTTGCTAGCACAAAAGGCAAGACACGACTAGTTGTTGTACCATAATTATGTTCAAGTAATTAATCTGCACAAAGGTGACCTAAGTCGAATCTATCAGCAAATGTTTTTTAATAGGAAACCGACTTCACATAACTCCACGCATCCTCAATCCTGAAATCTTATTCATTGTGGAAATCGTTTTCAGATAGCGCCATAACTAATGTTGAAGTGGTTAACACTATAGACTTTTTAACGCATTAAAAACATTTGCAACAGACCCGGGAGAATCTCTGTTCTGTAACAGCATATAATACGCGGTGGGCGTTCGCAGCAACCAAGTTTTCAGTTCATGCTCGTCTGTTGCTTCCACACACGCAATAAATTAAAAGTAGACATCTGATCTAAAAACTGAACGTGTGGCTAAATTGTACTATAAGAATTTATGCTAAACTTCATGCAATCACCGTCCATGGGTCTTAAACAAGAAACATATTTCTGACTTCTTTTCATTCCATTTTTCTGATTACCTTTTGAAAACGCGTAGAGACTGATTGAGCCTGAACACTCCGGCAATTTTACAAGTAAGGTGGAGAGATGCTTGTAGTGATAATGCTCGTAGTTACTATTTTTATGAAATCTTGCTCTTTAGCTGCAGCGGTTATCCACAGTTTTGATGATTCGTGGTATGTGTTGGGTCATTACCCATTCAGAATGTGGTATTTCCGTGTTTATTGCCTGCGGGCGCAGCGCATTTCATTGTTGTTTTTTGTGAGTTTGTTGTTTCAAGACATTTCTGTGTCTGCTCACTGTAGAAGAATGACCAACCAGGTTAAATCGTTTTTTCCCGCTATCGGAAATCAAAGATTCAGCTGAGAAGATCTTTCGATAAGAGTCTTCTCAAAAAACATAACTTTTGAGTAAATTTTGTTGCATGTGCCCTGTGCGTGTTTGTACTTGAGTTGCCTCTATAACCTGATGTCCAATGAGCCATTTCCTTTCAAGCCTCTGGAGAGTTTTTTGTGACTAATAACCGACCGAAAATAGTCTGCTTCAAAATAGTATTTTTACTTTAGCTGACATTAGGAGCAATTGTACGAGACTTAACTTCTGTCATGTCTTACGCAGCTAAATTTGCAAAAATATGCGCCGCAAGTATCTAATTTTACCATTTATTACTCATTTGAGGAAAATCAAATAGTTTAGAAAAACATCCCACACGTATCGATAAGCTTTTTTGACAAATGGCCAGCATTACTGCATTTCTTCCTGCAACTTGTTTGGCGAATGTCAGGTTCGGATTTCGAATCTTCAGGAGTGCTTGAATCTTCAGGAGTGCTTGAATCTTCAGGAGAAGTTATTCTGCGTAAGAATCGGAGTGATATTGCTTGCTAACTATCGTAGCGAACACAGTTCAATATTGCAACAAACAATCTCAAATCTTGATATGACTCAGCTTGATTGCACTTGAGTTTTGTAAATGGAACGCAATGATCGTAATCTATTTTGTCAAAAGCAAGCTTGGAATGAGCTGACGGAAGCTAACAGACTTATGAAAAACAACGATTTAGCCGTTGGAAAATTCAACACTGCATATCGTACCATATTTTGGTAGTGTGCATGATATCTCTTAAAATCTCTTCAAAATTTAAGCATTCTACAAAACGTTCAAAATGCCGCGAGTAAAAAAGTGCTAGAAATGGCAACTTTTGTAATGAATTTCTCACTGGCAGAAAATACCAATATGTAGTTATTATGTTATTATTAGAAGCTTGGATGATTTTCTGTATATTTTTGCTTTAACTCTGCTTACAAAGATAACTTGTGCTTCGTAAAATACTCGACGGTTGGTAACTGTTTTAAATAGACGAGCGTAAGTGCTCTTAGTGTAGTGGCTAGTGTACTGCATGCGGACTAATCATCAACTAACATGCCAGTCAAACGATTTACTTAGTTTCGATCCGTGGCTTGATTTTTTATACGATTGGTGTCTAGAGTTATGAGAAATCAGAATAGCTAAGTTTTGTTGAACCTCTTTCAATGCTTGTGGCATAGATGCTTGTGACATTCATGTACAGCCAAAATCTAACTAAAACAGGGGTTCCCAACCTTTCTCTTACCATGTACCCCTTCAGGATTCCGAAAAATGAGCACGTACCCCTTCAGCATTTCAACAGATAAGTATGTACCCCTTCAGCATTTTGACAGATGCACATGTACCCCTAGAATTTCCTATGACAATGCATTTTTTCATGATTATTCGTAGATATATTTAACAATAAACATATAATGATTTTTGAAAAGAATATCCACTAATATGTGTAAATATTTTGAAATAAAATATATGCAAATATATTTTGCTCATCTGTTGATAACCTCAAATGTACCCCTTCGAATAGACAAATGTACCCCTGGGGGTACAGGTAACCCAGGTTGGGAACCCCTGAACTAAAACAACGTCCAATTTACAGCAGTTTTATTTTGTTGTGTGTTTCGAGAAAATTCTACTGACATAAGTCAGCTATGTTGCTTCGTCGTAGCATGATTTTGATTCATATCCTGTAGACCTGTACACTTTGGAGGGTATAGTTTCTATTTCGGGCGTCATTTGTGAGTCGGTTGCAGATCAGGCAGCTTCAAGTTTCACGCGATCTCTGCCTTTCTACCTCGTTTGTCTATTAAAATTCGTTTTGCCTTAACATGATATCTACCATTTCGTAACGTGCACCATGGTTAATATCACCTTCCAGCTGTTTTCATTCTTCTTTTTGTCTGTTCGTGCACAAATGAACTCATAATCAAGAAACTCTGTTACC